>Ga0247842_10003939_pt1 | contig 19209 bp, 19 predicted proteins | sample LaCruzMarch2015__3_FD_192411 | JGI IMG/M metagenome (GOLD analysis project Ga0247842, IMG submission 192411) | Freshwater microbial communities from meromictic Lake La Cruz, Castile-La Mancha, Spain - LaCruzMarch2015_19m | ecosystem: Environmental > Aquatic > Freshwater > Lake | place: Spain...
GTACGCCGCCATCCGTGCCGCCGCAGTCGAGGAGCGCCAGCTCTGCGTTGCCAAGTACCACGGTCAGCAGGTTGTTAAAATCATGCGCAATACCGCTCGCCAGCAGACCAAGCCCAGCCATCTTCTGGGTATCCTGAAATTTCTTTTCTAGGATTCGCATGCTTTCCTCCAGACGGACAATCTGGGTGACATCGCGCACCGAACCGCTCACATAAACCGCACAACCAGCTTCATCATAGGCTACGTGTAAATGATCACTGAAAGAACGATATTGCCCGTCGCGGTGGAGAAAACGGTAATCCACCAGACCAAGCCATTCACGTTCCTTGGTTCGCCGTCGCAACTGGGCGATGAGCCGGGATATTTCCTCCCTATCGTCCGGCTGTACACGCTGAAGCAGTTCACAGGGTTCCATGGTCTTGAGCTCGTCGGCCGTGTATCCCGTTAGACTGAGACATGCGGGACTCAGATAATCAAATCGCCCAGTTCGCAAATCGAGTCCGAATAGCGCTTCACGCGAATGCTGCAGAATATTCTGAATACGCAATTTTAGTAGCTTGCCATCACGAACAGTCTGACGGATACGCTCACTGCGCTTGAGGTGCATTACCGACCATATCAGCGTAGCCCCAAAGACCAGCATCCAAAGCGCAATGTAATGCAATGTGATATCGTTATACATCAACGGAATAGCCGCTACGCTACCGCCAGACGGGTTATTAAGAAGGCTGATCAGACGCACCTCCCGGCTGGCAGTCCAGCATGGGCTGAACATGTTTTTCATAGCATGACGGACAGATCGAATGGCTAAATTCGACATCCGAATGCCGTGTAATATAACTGTCCACCTGCTCCCAGTAATCTTCGTCGTTGCGGATCTTGTTGCAGTACGAACAGATCGGCAACAGCCCGCGCAATTGTTTGACATCTTCCAGCGCGGCTTCGAGCTGATGAACTTTGTTGGCCAGCATCCGCTCAAGACCAATCACGCGCACCCCTACATCAATTCGCGAACGCAGTTCGCGCCCGATAAACGGCTTGGTGACATAGTCATCCGCACCAGCGCTGAGTCCTTCGATCAGATTATCCACACCTTGCTGCGCCGAAAGAATGATGAGATAGAAATATTCTTCTGGAAATTTTTCGCGCACACGACGGCAAAGTTCCGGTCCCTCCATCGCCGGCATGAGCCAGTCAATGATGCAAAGGCGCGGCGGATCGTCAGCACAAAGGCGCTCCCAGGCCGCCTGACCGTCGGCAACAGCCTCTACCTCAAAGCCCCATCCGCTCAGCGTTTTTTCAAGCCGCATGCGGGTCACTTTTTCGTCCTCTGCAATCAGAATACGCATAACGCTCCTGTTTTGGTTGTTGAGCTTAGACCAGCGTTCGTCCTGCAACAAGCCGCTTTTACCCGCTCACACCACCAAAAAACCAACCGCATGTTCCCATCCTTTTTTCAGACACTGAAGCTGCGCGGTAATCTCACCCGATTCCTCAACTTTTCCGTCCGCAAGCAGCCCCTTTCGTCGCAGAATCAACGCCTGCCGCCAAAGCGCCATTACAATATCCTGCGCCGCCTTCGCGGGTGGGTTATCCTTACCAAGTAGTTTTGTGGCCTCCACCTGAATCCGCGCCACCAGCCGTTGTGCCTCTGGACGATCCTCTGGAATTCTGTCCATCACCGTCGTAGAATCTTCAAGCATCAGCTCCAACAGCAGACGACAGTCGGAATCGGTTAGATGTTCCGGTGGAAAATGGTCGGCCACCACCGGCAAAACCTCGGCGGGATGCAGGAGCAGCATCTGAATAAGCGCCATTTCTTCGTCCGGATGTTTTACCGGCGGGGCGAAAACTTCCGGCGCGGCGGCCAGTGCCGGACTTTCTTTTTTGCGCGCCATATCATGCCGCAATGCAACAGGCGAAAGACCTAGCCGTTCAGCGGCGTGCTGTACCATGCGGTCGCGCTGCACGGCCCCCGGAGCTTGCGCGATCAGCACCTGCACAGCACGGGCCGTACGCATCAATCCAGCTTCCGTTTTAAGGTTTTCGTGCGTCGCCGTCACATCGATCAGAAAATCGAGCGAGGAAACGGCGGCAGAGATGCGCGAACGTAAAGCCTCTGCGCCGTGATCACGCACCAGCGAGTCAGGATCTTCACCGTCGGGAAGCGAAGCCACTCTCACACTAAGTTCTTCAGCGATGAACGCCGCCGAGGATTTCAATGCAGCCTTTTGTCCGGCGGTGTCAGCATCGAGCACAAGAATCACTTCGTCGGCATAGCGCCGGATCATGCGGGCATGGTCGGCAGTGAGCGCGGTCCCCTGAGAGGCAACGACATTGGCAATTCCCGCCTCATGACAGCGAATAGCGTCAAGCTGGCCTTCGCAGACAATGGCCGTGCGGCTGTCGGCCATAGCGCGGCGCGCCTTATCAATGGCAAATAGTACGCGGCTTTTGTGAAAAAGCGGGGTTTCAGGACTGTTAACATATTTGCCGCTTTTTTCATCCTTGATGATGGCGCGCCCGCTGAAACCGATGACCCGGCCCGCTTCATCACGGATCGGAAACATCAGGCGGTTGCGGAAGCGGTCATAATAACCTTCACGCTTATCGGACTTGATCATCAGTCCAGCCAGTTCCATGAGTTCGAGCGGAATCTTTTTCTGCTGAGCCCATTTTTCGAGCGCGTCGAAGCGATCAGGCGCGAAGCCGATCTGAAAATCTTTTACCGTCTGCGGCAGAAGGGCGCGCGTGGCAAGATAGGCTCGGCCCGCTTCACCCGATTCGTGTTCGAGAAGAATGCGGTGATAGAGTTGGGCAACACCCTCGTGAATTTGGAAAAGTTTCCGTTTATCCGCACCGGCACCCTCACCGCCCTCTTCCAAACTCAGCTCCATACCCGCACGGTCGGCCAGCATCTGCAACGCTGTCATGAAGTCGACTTTTTCATATTCCTGTACGAAGCGAATTACATCACCGCCTGCGCCGCAACCGAAGCAATGGTAGATCTGCCGATCAGGGCTGACTGTAAACGACGGAGATTTTTCCTTATGAAACGGGCAAAGTGCCTTAAACCGTGTGCCGGCATTTTTGAGCGAAAGGTAAGAGCCGATTACATCGGCGATATCATTGCGAGTACGGACTTCTTCGATGGTTTCTCTGGGAATCTGCTTCATGAATCAGGCCGGTTTACTGTGTTATGTCGTCGAGCTTCTCGATCATCCTGTTTTTTAAAACCGGCAATTTCGTAATATGCGACTGTGACCACGGCGTGATCGTGTTGCAAACCCAGCCTCCAATCGAGGATTTATCAGAAAGTGTGCGGCAGAGAGAGTCGTTCGGAATCAGACTAAGCCCGGTGAAAACCGCCAGCCCGAACAGTACACCGCGCAGTGTACCGACCAGTCCGCCGGCAACTTTATCCGCTGATTCACCCAGTTTGTCTTTTAGCAATTGCTTAAACAACAAGCGCACCACAACAAAAACAAGCACAGCGGCCAGCAATATCAACACGGGCACGATAATCCGCACCGCCGTTGGCGGCAACACACGCCAGTAGTCAGATGCAAGCACCATGAGTTGCGGGTAGAAAAAACAGACACCCGCCAGCAACGCAATCAGCGTCAGCACATGCGCAAGCTCACCGGCAAGCCCAGTCTTCGTTCCGCTGACTGTAAAAAATAAAACAAACACCGCGAATAAAATATCGATCGTATAAAGCGACTCTGGAAACCACATTTTTATCACCTCGTGGCGGTTTTATAGCACATCCGTTTCAGGAGCGTAGAGTTTTTTCCGCCCATCGAAAGAAACAGGATTCCTAGCGGCGGTTTTCCCTGCGGTTAATAAAAATTTTAATTAAAAATAAACATGCGGAAGCCCTTTTTTCTGGAAGAGTTTAAAGCGCATACATTTACGCTAAAAGCACAATATGTTGTGGTTTAATTTGACAGCCATACAGCATTTGGATAATTTTTGTTCCGTTGTTCAACGAATATTAGACGAAAAAGCCAGTTATCTACAGGTTATCAACAGGGGGAACATTCTATGGCTGAAACTATTACAGCAAAAGACGCACTTTTCGACGGATTCCGCAAACGTTCAGGGCTCATTGTGCCCTTCAGCCATAAAAAAATTGAAATGGCCATCCACCTCGCGGTTGAAGAAGTCGCTCGCAAGCAGAATATTCCGCGCAACGAAGGTCTCGCTCCCAAAATCACCGCTCAGGTTCTTGAACAACTCAACAACCCCCAGTCTGAGTTTTATGTGCGTCCTGAAGCTGACAACAAGCGCACGCCTCATATTGAAGACGTTCAGGATATTGTTGAAATTCTATTGGCCGAAAGCGGAGAAACATTGGTCGTGGCCGCCTACAAGCGCTACCGCAAACAGCGCGAAATTGCCCGCAGCAGCATCCGTGTGCGTGACGGTAGCATGAAAAAAGACAAAGTGGACGTCACCGACGCCAGCCTTCTCCTCGTTGAGTCCAGCTCCTCAGAGGTTACCTTGCCGTGGGATCGCAAACGTATCGTAAAACAAATTCTCGACAAAACCGATCTGGCCGTGGACACCGCTATCAGCATCGCGAAGTCGGTCGAAAACCGCATCATCGCAAGCAACATGAAAGCCATCAACACCACGCTCATCCGTGAGATGGTCAACAATGAATTAGCCGAGCGCGGTTTTCAGGCGCAGTTGCGTGACCTCTCCCTTTACGGCGTACCACTCGACTATGTCGAAAAACTGATGTTCACCAAGTCCACCGAAAACAGCAATATTGTTAACAACAACCCCGAAGCGGTTAACCTTGGCATCGCCGAATTGGTACTCAAACAATGGGCGCTCGATACGATCTTCACTCCCGACATCAAACGCGCGCACAACACCGGTGCCGTGCACCTGCACGACCTCGGCTATCCGCACCGCGTCTATTGTTCCAGCCACTCCATCGAGTACGTTAAAAAATACGGTCTCAAAGGACTAATCAATCTAAACACCGAATCGAGTCCGGCCAAAACCGCCTCCGTGCTGACCGGCCACCTCAACACTTTCCTCGCCTCCATGCAGGCCAACTATGCCGGCGCGCTCGGCATTGCCTACATCAACATTCTGTACGCGCCGTACCTCGAAGGAATGAACGCCCGCGAGCTCAAACAGATTGCTCAGGAACTGATTTTTAACGGTTCACAGAATGCATTCAGCCGCGGTGGACAAACCCTGTTCCTCGACTTCAACATCCACTCCGGCGTTCCGGGTTATATGAAAACCGTTCCGGCTATCGGCCCAGGCGGAAAATATATGCTCCGACTGAAATCCGGACTTAAAGTCAGTCTGGAAGAAGTCCTGCGCGACGATCGCGACGTCAGCAACTATAAGATGATGGATCTTTACCTCGAAGAAGAAGATGGCTCACAGCGTCTCGTCCTGCGTGAAATCAAAGGCAAGGAAGGGTTGGAATATGATGCCGCTTTGGCCGCCGACCTTGAAGCGCGTGGCGAAAAAATCGTCACCTACGGCGACTACACCAAGGAAGCGCAGGACTTCTGCCGCGCTCTGCTGGAAGTCTGGGGGGACGGCGACAGCAACGGACGCATCTTCGAATTCCCGAAATGCGACTTTCACATCAGCGATGAAACTTTCACCGATCTGGAGCAGTACCAGATTTATCAAGCCGCCTGCCAGCTGGCCGCGAAAAACGGCTCGACCTACTTCATCTTTGACCGCGATGAGGTCACTCTGTCGGCCTGTTGCCGTCTGCGTACTACTATCAGCGACAACCGCATGCTGCGCCACCCTGAAAACATGCGCTTCTGCGGCTTCCAGAACGTCACCATCAATATTCCACAGGCGGCTTACCGTGCGGCGCGCAAAGGTGGCGACATACTGCAGAATTTCTATGAAGAAATTGACCGGATGATGGAACTCGTTGCACAGGCTCACATGCAGAAGAAGGCCAAAATCGCCACCATGATGAGCGGCAACGGCCACCCGCTCTGGCAGATAGGCAAAGAGTCTTGCGACGGCAAGCCCTACGTCAACCTCGACACCTGCACCTACATCATCGGGCTCATTGGCGTAAATGATACGGTTAAATTCCTGATCGGTCAGGAACTGCACGACAGCGACGAAGCCCAGCAGTTCGGTCTGCGCATCGTAGCCCACATGTACACCCGCACTAAAAAACTCAGCAAAAAATACAATCTCAAGTTCACACTGGAAGAATCGCCCGCTGAAAGCGCCGCACGCCGCCTCGCCAAAACCGACCTCATCTACTTCCACGACGAGGCCAAGGACATTGTCAAAGGCGAGAGCGAAGACGTTTGCTACTACACGAACTCCATCCATCTTACCGCCGACGCACCGGTCGGGTTGGTCGGACGCATTGTAGAACAGGCGAAATATCACAGCCTGATTGAATCCGGCGCAATCACCCACGCTTTCGTCGGCGAAGAACAGCCTTCGGCAGCTTCCATTGAGAAGCTCATGACCGAAACTTTCTTTCGCACACAGTCGGCGCAAGTGTGTATCTCGCCTGAGTTTACCTTCTGTAACAGCTGCCACCATCAGGTGCGCGGACTGGTCGAAGCCTGTCCCGCATGCGAATCCGCCGATGTTGTCGGTGAAACTCGCGTGGTTGGTTATTTCAGCAAAATTCAGAACTGGAACAAATCCAAACGCTACGGCGAGCTCAAAGCGCGGCAGAGAGGCCAATACGCAATTGAAACGGCCGATGTCTGCGCCGGGCAGCCAATGGTCAAAATCGAAGGCTGAACCGTTTGAACCCAGGAGATTTAACCATGCAAAAACCTTATAAAATAAAAGTGTTCGGCAAAGAAGGCTGTGCCAAGTGCAAAATGCTCAACCAGCGTCTCGACAAACTGCTCGAAGAAAAAGAGTGGTCCGACTTCGAAAAGGAATACTGCGATGTCGAAACAGTGGACGGCCTGGTCTCCTTCGCCTCCGCCGAATGCATCAACCCCCAGCGGATTCCTGCCCTGCTCGTCACCCGCCGACAGGAAGAAACCGGACGCTACATTCCGGTTCAAACCCGCGAACCCAAGCCGCGTTGCGAAATCTGCGGCAAATCAAAGCTCTACCAGTACGTTGGCCTGCAAACCGATTACAGCGACGAAGGTAAAGGAATCATCTCCCCCAAGATGATCACCACGGTTCTTGAAGAGGTCCGTGTGTGATGTCCCCCGGAGCGTCAGCTCCGCGTAAGCAGGCGGCTTTGCCGCAAGGTGAGTCGCCTGTTTACGCATTTTTAGAAAAGCCCTCGATGATCGATTACCCCGGCTATCTGTGCGGGGTTTTTTTCATCAGCGGCTGCAATTTCTCCTGCGGCTTCTGCCATAACGCCCCGCTCATGGGCAAAAAGCAGAAAGGCCTTCCGTGGAGTCGTCTCGACGAAATCTGCCGCAAGTTCAAAACCGAATGGGTTGATGCCGTATGCATCACCGGCGGCGAACCGACGCTCGCCGCCGACCTCATTCAACTGATTGAGTTTTTCCGCGGCTACGGCTTTAAGATAAAACTCGACTCCAACGGCGCGTTGCCCGAAGTGCTCAAAGAGTGTATCCCACGGGTTGATTATGTCGCCATGGACATCAAAGCAGGGCTTTCAGGCTATCCGGAACTCGTCGGATTCAACCGCACCGAAAAAATCGCCGAATCCGTCAAACTCATTATGAGCAGCGGCATCGACCACGAATTCCGCACCACCATCATCGAACCGTTCCACACCGACGATCAGATGCGCGAAATTGGCCGTCTGATTCAAGACACCAAACGCTACTGCATCCAGCCTTTCATCCCGAAAGACAACCTGCCTGACCTGCGTATGCGTGAAACCAAACGCACCACTCCCGCCCGCCTCCGCCAGATTGAAAAACTCATGAAACCCTACGTGAAGGAAGTCGTTGTCCGCGGGGCATAAAATCAACCACGTCCTGCCAAGGAGAGAAATATGCTGAGCAAGGAAAATGCCGTTTTGGTTTTTATTGATGTGCAGGGTCGTCTTGCAGAGCTAGTGGACGGCGCGGATGCGCTGTTTAAAAATATCCGGCGCTTGCTGGAAGGCATGAAAGCGCTGGATGTTCCGGTTATTGTTACCGAGCAAATCCCCGCAAAGCTGGGCCCCACCCGCGATGAATTCCAGCCATTCATCAGCAAACCACCCATCACGAAAACCTCGTTCAGCTGCTGCGGAGAACCGGCGTTTTTGAAGTCACTGGGAAAAGCCGGCCGCCGCCACGTCATCCTTTGCGGCATCGAAACCCATGTCTGCGTTTATCAAACCGCGATGCATCTGCTGGAATCGGGATATGAAGTCTACGTTGTCACCGATGCCGTTTCTTCGCGAGATCCGGCCAACAAGGCACTTGCCCTGCGCCGCATGGAAGCTGATGGCGTCAAACTGACCGGTACAGAAATGGTTCTCTTTGAGCTGCTCGGCGACGCCAAAGACCCGGCGTTCAAATCCATTCTGCAGATTGTGAAATAACCATGCCGCAACTTCTGCTGGTTTCCCTCATCTGGGCCTTTTCATTCGGACTGATCAAAGGCGGACTGGCCGGTCTGCCCTCTTCCTCCGTCGCTTTCATCCGGCTGGCCATCGCGCTGGCGGTCTTTGCGCCGTTTCTACGCCCGCGCTCCCTGAGCCCGGCGAATGCCGCCCGGCTTCTTCTGACCGGTGCGGTGCAGTATGGCCTGATGTATGTCGCCTACATTCACGCTTTCAGCTACCTCAAAGCCTATGAAGTGGCTCTCTTTACCGTATTTACGCCAATCTACGTCACAGCAATTAACGATCTTTTCGAACGACGAATCAGTTTTGCGGCACTGTCTGCCGGCGTGCTGGCGGTCGCCGGAGGCATCGTGACCGAATATCAGCAACTCAGCTCGCCGGGGCTCTGGCGCGGGGTTCTACTGATGCAGGGGGCTAACCTCTGCTTCGCTTTTGGACAAATTTTCTACCGCCGCACGATGGCCCGGTTGCCGGAACCCCGCACCGACTTGCAGGTATTCGGCCTGCTATACCTCGGTGCGGCGCTCACCGCCGCATTGGCTGCCACAGGCACCAACTGGACCGCATTGCTAATTAGCCCGAAACAGGCGGGACTCCTTCTATACCTCGGCGTCATCGCCTCTGGTCTCGGCTTTTTTCTCTGGAACATCGGCGCGCGGCAGGTCAGCGCCGGAACACTGGCTGTCTTCAACAATCTGAAAATTCCGCTCGGTATTCTCGTTTCCGTGTGTGTGTTTTGCGAACCGGCCAATTGGCCTCGTCTGTTGACCGGTGGCGCAATAATGGCACTGGCACTGGCTGTTAACGCTTTAAAAACCGGGCAAAAACATTTTCCAGCGCAAAATAAGAGCCCCTCCCATTTGACTTAAAAGCGTGTACTGCGGTATAAACCGAGGTGTTTTCAACCCATTAAGGAGTCCATCCATGATAAAAAAATCTGCCGGTCTGTTTTTTGTGCTGAGTCTTATTCTCGCTATTTGCAGTTGCGCCCCGGTAACTATTGATACGGCACCATCCGGCGCTACAGTATACAGTGCCAATGGACAGAAGCAGCTGGGTAATACGCCCTACAACACCAGTGTTTTTATCGGCGACAAAAATTTTTCCGTTCGTAAAGACTGCTATTTCGACGAGGCTGTTAAGCTGGATTTCGACTCACCCAGACAAGTTAATCTAAAACTCCGCCCGATACCGGTGCTGGTCTACAGTAAGCCCGACGCCCAAATCTATACGGCGGACTCCCAAACTCTAATCGGCCGCACTCCGATGAAATTAGAGGTTACTGACGCGAACCGTACCTACACGCTAAAAGCCGCGGACTATTATGATCAAGACATCACTGTCGGCCCCGAAACAACAGACCCTCTGGTTGCTAAACTGGTACGCAGACCCATCGTCACCCTGTCCGCCATTCAGGACGGAGTTGAAGTCTACGAAAATAACAAATGCATCGGTACCGCACCCATCAAACAGGAAATCCTGACCAGCCGTACTTTCGAACTGCGCAAACCCGGCTATTTTGTCAAAAACGTCACGCTGAACGGCGCACCGCCGTATGAAGTGGCTGTTGAACTAAAACCATTCCCTGTCATCACCGTTGAGGCCACCCCGGCTGGTGCGCAAATCTACCGGGCAGACCGCTTGATGGGCAAATCACCGGTCAAATTTGCTGTCGGAGAAAAAACCGTTCTGGAAGTCCGCGCAGACCGCTTCTATCCGCAGAATATCACCCTCACACCTGAATCACAGGCACTGGTCAAAGTCGCACTAAAAGCCATGCCGCATGTCATGATCAACAGTCAGCCTTCCGGTGCAGAGGTATTCATCGCTGGCAAGTCCGTCGGAGTCACCCCGGTTGAACAGCTGATTGAAAAAGACACTGTTATTGAACTGCGTAAAGAAGGTTTTGTAGCCAAAAACGCCACACTCACCGGCGCCGACAAACAGGTCAGCATAACCCTCGACGCCGTTCCTCCGCCGGAAGTCAATGCCGTGCCGGCAAACCAGCCGATTGAAGCTAGCGCGGTAAAAGCTCCTACAGCAGAACATCAACCCGAAGTTATGGCTTCTCAGACAGCCGTAGAGCCGGAAAAGAAAGCTCCCCGTCAAGGTTTGGTGTGGATCGTTGGCGGTGTTGTTGTTGCTATTGCAGGACTTTCCTTCTTCCTAATCAAACGTAAAAAACAGTAACGGTCCATCCCTGCCGAACAAAAAAGAGCCGCTCATGCGGCTCTTTTTTTGTGCCCGGCTCTGAGCCAAAATTATGGAACGGTGATGCAAAGCAACGTCAACGTTGCACCGGCGGAGGGACAAATGGTGTAGCTTCCAAGCGAGGCGGGCACCAGCCATGACTGGCCGGATGCTAAAGCTTCTTCTTCATTCGCCCATGAGATGGTTCCGGAACCTTCGGCAATGAATAGTGCATGGAAACTCTGCCCTGACATCAGGAATTTTTGGGCAGCGCTCAGCTCGAAGCGGTCGAGCCGGAAGTAAGACGATTTTTTAATTTCCGTTCCGTTGATTTTGCAAACTGGATCACTGCTGTCTTTCCAGTCGATCACTTTCAGCGCTTTATCAATGTGCAGTTCGCGCCCTTTGCCACTCGCATCCACGCGATCCCAGTCATAAATACGATAGGTGGTGTTGGAGTTCTGCTGAATCTCCAGAATCAGACAACCGGAACCGATGGCATGAACGCGTCCGCCCGGCACAAAAACAGCCTCGCCCTTCCTTGCCGGAATGATCCGCAGAACATCAGCGAAAGTTTTATTTTCCATCGCCTGCAAAAATTCTTTTTCCCCGACTCCAGGCCTGAGACCACAGTAGATTTGCGCCGAGCCGTCGCCAACGAGGAAATACCACATTTCAGTTTTAGGGTCACCGTTGACAGCGGCGGCGTTGCCGTCGTTCGGATGTACCTGCACGCTGAGCGTGTCGCGCGCGTCGATCAGCTTGATCAGCAAAGGGAAGTCGTCGCCGTTGATGCCAGCCCCGAGCAAGGCGGCCTTGTGCTCCGGCAGAAGATCGCTGAGCGTTTTCCCCGCCAGAGGACCGTTGGCAATCGCCGTTTTTCCGTCAGGATGGGTGGAGATTTCCCATGACTCGGCATAGATACCATCGGGTTGATTGCGGTGAAACCGCTTCGGAATACGGTTACCGCCCCAGATGTAATCTTTATAAACGGGATTGAAATGTAACGGGTAAAGCTTTTCCATCATCAGACCCCTGTTTTTTCACAAATTAACTGGCATCAAAATGCCGGATGATTAGAGTGGCAGGCTAAGCATGAATGAGATTACCGTCCAGTCAAAATCCCGTACCGTTTTTAAGGAGCAGGCATGAAAAAAAGCTGGCTCCCCTGGGTTCTGTCCGCACTGTTAGCAAGTGCGCTCTTTTTCGGTTGTGACCGCAAGCCGGGTGAAAAGCTCTACCATAAGGCACTGGCCGAATGGAATGCGGGTAACTTAGTCCGCGCCCGCGCTCTGCTGGAAAAATCAATCCGCAGCCGTGCAGGCAGTGTAGAAAATGCAGAAGCCTATAACCGGCTGGGCGTGCTGCTCTGGGAAATGGACAATCCGAAAGATGCAGCCGACGCTTTTAATGAAAGTATCCGTATGGATGCCGCGCAGTACGATGTGCTCTGCAACCTCGGCGTCGCGCTGAGCGCACAAAACGACTTCACAGCCGCCGAACACGCCTTCCGCGAAGCCTCTCTAATTCAGCCAGACGATCCGCGCCCGCTCGCCTTTGCCGGTGTGATCTACACAAAAAATCAACGCTGGGCTGACGCCGAGCACAATCTGAACCGTGCACTCGGACGCACTCCGAAAAATCCGTGTCTGCAAACCGCACTGGCGATTGCTGAGTTGCATACCACCGGTGCCGAGTCCGCCCTGAAACGGTTGCAAGCTGTCGCAAAACAGTATCCGGATTATGCGCCGGCACTTTTTAATACAGCTTCACTCTACCGCTACTGGCTTAAAAACCCGGTCGAAGCCAAACGCTGGTATGAACTCTATCTCCGTAAAGCTCCCGATACCGATACGTTTGCCGCACAGGCCCGAGCCGAGGTGCAAGCCATCGCGGAAGGAAGCGGCGGCGAAAAACTGACTTTCACGCCCCCCCGTACCCCGAACCGCATTAATGCCGACAAAAATTTTGAGAAGGCGTTGGCGTATCAGAAAAAAAACGACTTCGACAATGCCGCCAAATGGTACATCAAAGCTGTCGAAGAGGATGATACCTACGAGCAGGCATTCTATAACCTCGGTCTGTCCTATTATGCCGCCAACCGGCTGGAGCTGGCCGCCGACGCTTTCGCACGAGCCGTGCAGCTCAACCCCGCTTTTACCAGTGCGCGCTACAACAGTGCACTGGCGGAATACCGTCTGGGACATAACGACCGCGCCCTGCGCGAGCTTGAAATTGTACTTAGCCAGCAGTCTGGATACCAACCCGCCCGAGACCTGATGACCCGCATCCGAAAATGATTTTCCAAACATTGGAAATTTACACTTTGGCGCGAATTTTTTATGGTTCGCGCAGCATTCGAGAGGAAACTTTATGAAGTATAAGCGCATTCTGCTCAAACTCAGCGGCGAAGCACTCCAGAACAGAGAAAAAGGTCTGAGCATTGATCCTGCCGTCCTGGCCTCCATTGGCCGTCAATTTAAACAGCTGATCGACGCCGGTGCGGAAATCGCCGTGGTAGTCGGCGGCGGCAATATTTTCCGCGGTCTCGCAGGCGAATCAGGCGGAACCGACCGCACTACCGGCGATTTCATGGGTATGCTTGCCACCGTTATCAACTCGCTGGCTCTTCAGTCAGCGCTTGAAAATGTCGGCATCCAGACCCGCGTCATGACCGCCATCAGTATGCCGGCTGTCGCCGAACCATTCATCCGCCGCAAAGCGATGCGCCACCTCGAAAAAGGCCGCGTCGTCATCTTCGGCGCAGGCACCGGCAACCCCTATTTCACCACCGACAGCGCCGCCGCGCTGCGCGCCTCTGAAATCGGCGCCGACGTGCTGATGAAAGCCACCAAGGTGGACGGCATCTACACCGCCGACCCGGTGAAAGACAAAACCGCCACCCGCTACGAAAAAATTTCTTACGGTGAAGCGCTGAGCAAACAGCTCAAAGTTATGGACGCCGCCGCATTTTCACTTTGTATGGAAAATAATATTCCGATCGTCGTTTTCGACTTTTTCAAGGAAGGCGAAATTCTGCGCGCTTTCCGCGGCGAAAACGCCGGAACATTGGTCTGTCACTAAGTTCAAGGAGAAGATTATGGAATCGAGCATCGAAGTACTGCTGGCCGCCGAAGAGAGAATGGACAAGTGCGTTGAGTTCCTTCATCACGACCTGAGCGGACTGCGCACCGGCAAGGCAAGCCCCAGTCTGGTGGAAAACATCACCGTCGAATATTACGGCACAGCCACCCGCCTGCGCGACATTGCCAATATTTCAACGCCCGAACCGCGCCTGCTGGTCATCAGCCCGTTCGATCCCTCATCGCTCGGCGCCATCGAAAAAGCCATCAACGCCGCCAATATCGGCATTTCCCCGATGAACGATGGACGCCTCATCCGCGTGCCGATTCCCGAAATGAGCGAACAGCGCCGCAAAGATATGGCTAAAGTCGCCTCGCGTGCCACCGAAGAACAGCGCATCGCCGTACGCAATGTCCGCCGCGAAGCCAACGAGCAGCTCAAGGCGCTCCAGAAAGACGGCACAATCACCGAAGACGACCGCGACGGAAGCCTCGAAGAAGTCCAGAAGTTGACCGATGCCCGTATCAAAAAGATGGATGACATGCTCGCCGCCAAAGAAAAAGAAATGATGGTGGTGTAGGGGTCGGGTTCATCCCGCCCATACTTTTATGAAAAAGATTCTCATAGGCATAACCGGCGGAATTGCGGCGTACAAGGCAGCCAGTGTCGTCAGTGCGCTCAAACAGGCCGGATATGACGTACAGGTGGCGATGACACCCGCCGCCTGCCAGTTCGTCACGCCTTTGACCTTCGCCGCGCTGTCGCAGAAAGAGGTGCGTACGGAGCTTTTCCCAGCGCATCCGACTTCCGACAAAGGCCAGCTCTACCCGCACCTCTATCCCGCCACCGAAGCCGATCTCTTCGCCGTCCTGCCCGCCACCGCCGACATCATCGGCAAACTGGCGTACGGTTTCGGCGACGACATCGTTTCCGCCAGCGCTCTGTCGCTCGGCAAAAAGTGCGTCAAAATCTTCTGCCCCGCCATGAACACGCAGATGTGGGATAACCCCGTCGTCCGCGAAAACGTCCAGACCCTGGAAAAACGCGGCTGGCAACGCATCGGCCCCGAAACCGGCCTGATGGCCTGCGGCACCGAAGGCGCCGGAAGAATGTCTGAGCCGGAAACGATCGTTAAATACATCGCGGATCAACTTGGTTAACAACGATTCGCTCAATCGAGGCGGAATAATGGAATATTGGAATACTGGAATATTGTTGGGGAGGAATTATTCCATCGTTCCATTATTCCACCATTCCATACCTGCTGAAGACAACTCCGCCAATGGCCCTGTCCTGTCCGAGGTATTGTAATGAGCAAACGCGTTCTCATCCTCTCCGGGCCGACGCACGAATACTTTGATCCGGTGCGCTTTATCGGTAACGCCAGCTCCGGCAAAATGGGCAAAGCCCTCGCCGAAGAAGCCCTCAAGCGCGGCATGGACGTTGAATTCATTTCAGGATCTGTGCCTGATACGAATCTCCCTAACGTAGATGCGGTGTCCCCACCGCATCCCGACCGTAAAGAAAACGCGGTGAGGACACCGCGTCTACATATTCAAAAAATCGTCTCCGCCGAAGAAATGCTGGCCGCCGCAAAAGAAAAGTTTGCCGACGCCGACCTCATCATCTTCGCCGCCGCCGTCGCCGACTTCCAACCCTTAGAAAAATCGGCTGAGAAGTTTCCGAAGATTGGAAACAACATCACGATTGAACTGAAACCGACGCCCGACATCGCCGCTACGCTCTGTGCGAATAAACGTAAAAATCAGGTCGCCATCGGATTTGCGCTCCAGACACATGACGGCGAAGCCAAGGCCCGCGAAAAACTGGTTTCAAAAAATCTGGACGGCATCGTCCTCAACACACCTGCCACTCTCGGCGCTGAATCCGGCCTCTTCACCTGGATTGATTTCCAAACATTGGAAAACTGGGGTTCGCTCGATAAGGCGGCGTGTGCAACGCAGATATTTAAAAAGATAAGCTAACAGCAGAAGCGTATTTCAAGAAACTTCGTCCGACTGTTTGCTGCAATGCCGATAATTTCTGTTTCGTGCCCACGAATTGAGGCCGAATAGTATAACAAGAAATCCGGCGGCCAAGATCAGAATAATCCATGCGCTTTCAAAAAACCTTTTTACAGATGTTACTCCATGACTGGAAATTGAATCCGGCCCAAGTCCATCACGAAAACACCAGGCCTCTATCAACGAACCTGCGCTAACTATTAGAATTGATATCAATCCACCAAGCACAACTAATTTTCTAAATCTTTGAGTTCTTGCCGTAAAAAAACCAATTAGGCAACAAATACCTAGACCGCCAAAAACAAATAATAGACATGAAGAAAACATCATATTTAAGTTTACCCATGAAAGATGAAGAACTTGCGGCCGGCGTAGTTGATGAGGAGCGCGGAGATTGCGGCGGCGACGTAGGAATAGGTAGTGTCGAGTCCGCCGAAGCGGATAAGCAGATCGCCCGCTGTCGTACCGATCAGGAATGAAATCAGCGAGACGGCGTAAAAGAGCATCAGTTCGTGATAGCGCTTATGTTTACCGGCTTTGAAGACAAACATCACATTGAGAACGTAGGCCGTAAAGTTTGAAAAAATAAAGCCGATACCTTTATCGATCCAGTAGTTGCGCAGGCGAAGCGATTCCGAGACGGAATGGATATCCAGATGAAACACCCCCAGCAACTTGGCGAACGGATCGCTCGCCGTTAGCGCCGGAAAAATCAACCAGGCCAGAAGAAAGAAAACGGTAACATCCACCACAGTGGCCGCGCCGCCGCACATTCCGTATTTGATAAACTGGACAAGCCGATTATCTTTTTCCGACAGGAACGCCTGAATGTGTTTTTTCATAGGTGCAGAGTCTGCCTGCAAGCCGCTTAAGAATCAAACCGCGAAGTTCCGAAACTAGAATCTCGCAGTTAGGTTGATGAGATAATTTCCCGCAGTTTTACAGGAGATTCTTCCAGCGTCCGGAAGGTTTCGAGGTCGCGGGCGCAAACAGTGGAAAAATTAGCGATAAGCCGGTCACGAACATTCTCCAACGACGGGCAGGCATCGCCAAGAACAGTCTTCATCGAGGCAACCGGCTGGCCGACCAGTCCGCACGGTACAATCGTTTGAAAGCCGCTCAGATCGAGACTGACGTTAAAGCTCATGCCGTGAAACGCGACCCAGCGTTTGAGCCGAAACCCGATGGCGGCGACCTTCCCCTGCTCCGTCCAAGCTCCGTTTTTACCTTCGCGCCGGAAACCGGCAATTCCGCAGTCGGCCAGCGTGCGCAAAGCGACTTCTTCAAGGTTCCAGAGATAGCCGTGCGCGTCGGCCTCAGAACCGCCGAGATAAATGATTGGATAAAGGACCCATTGTCCCGGCGCGTGATAGGTGACATCGCCGCCGCGTTCGGCATGAAAAACTTCGATGCCCAGTGCTTTATATTCTTCCGGCGTTTTAAGCAGATAGTTGTCGCGACCGCGATTGCCGAGCGTGACGGTCGGCGTGTGCTGGAGAATCAGAACGGTATCCGGGATTTCGTCGCGCTGGCGCGCGGCAAGCAGACGGTGCTGCATATCGAGCCCTGTCTGATAAGGAACCGGTTGATCAAACTGCAGAGCCCAGGCTTTCATATAAAAAAAGGGCGGCCGCGCCGCCCTTTTACTAATCCTCTTCGATCTCGGCATCCTCGTCGCAACTCTCAGCGTATTCTTCCGCACTCATGAGGTTATCGACGTCTTCTTCTTTGCGTACTTCGATTTTGAAGAGCCAGCCGGCATCGTAAGGACTGGCATTGATCATGTCGGGGGAATCTTCAAGGTCGCCGTTGACTTCCACAATCGTTCCAGCCACCGGGGCGTAAATGTCGGAGGCGGCTTTGACTGACTCCACCACAGCGACTTCATCACCGGCTTCAACTTCGCGGCCGACATCCGGCAGTTCAACGAAGGTGATGTCAGAGAGTTGGTTCTGAGCAAAGTCGGTAATGCCCACCGTGGCTATGTTTTCGTCAATTCTGAGCCATTCGTGAGTCTTCGCATAATACAGGTCATTTGGTACTGCCATTTTCTTCTCCTTCGATGAGTGCTCTATTCAAATCTGGAGGCGCGAAGCGGAATTGAACCGCTCTAGCAGGTTTTGCAGACCCGTGCCTAACCTCTCGGCCATCGCGCCCTCGTTAAAGGCTCCCCAATGTAATGAGCTAAACGATTGTTTAAAGGAAAATTTTAAAAAATCGCACTTTAATTTGCCGCCTGCAGAAATACTCCTCAGCGGAGCACGGCATTATCGATGAGACGGGCACCGGAAAACTTAACAGCCAGAGCTACCAAAGCCGGAGATTCCAAAGTATGGACAGGTCGAAGCGTTTCATCATCAACGATTTCTAAATAATCAACCCGGCCGGATGTCTTTTCGATTACAGCTCGCATCGCCGTCTTGATCACTTCCGCATCGCGCTCGCCCGCCGCAAACAACGCTTTTGCTTTTTCCAAGGATAGGAAAAGGCACCCCGCCTCTTTGCGCTCAGCGGGCGTCAAATTTTTGTTACGTGAACTCATGGCCAAACCGTCGGCTTCGCGCACAGTCGGTGCCGCAATGATCTTCACAGAAAAGTTCACATCCCGCACCATGCGGCGCAGAACGCGTAGCTGCTGGGCGTCTTTTTCGCCCAGGATCATGAAGTCCGGCTGAACAATATTCAGCAGCTTGGCGACAATCGTGCAAACCCCGCGGAAATGGCCGGGCCGGGATTCACCGCACAAAACCGTGGAAAGCGTTTCTTCCGACAACCAGAGGCTGTGATTGTCAAAATACATATTTTGCGATGTAGGATAAAATAGGAAATCTGCACCCGCTTCGCGGCAAAGTTTTTCATCGCGCCCAAAATCACGCGGATAAGCGGCAAGATCTTCATTCGGCCCGAACTGCGCCGGATTGACGAAAATACTAACGACAACAACATCTGCATATTCCCTGGCAAGCCGGATCAGTGAAAGATGGCCTTCGTGCAAATAGCCCATCGTCGGCACAAAACTGATGTCTTCTCCAGACTGAATCAACAGGCGCGCCTGCTTTTGCATTTCTTGAGGTGTATCGATAATCTTCATATTTATTCAGTCGTTAATTTGTCTATATCGACTCACGGAGAAATCAGAACCGGAGTAACTTTGAAAAGCTCTGTCAGCGTTCCGGTGCCGAGATCCATTCCGCAACCGGCCTCTTCGATGGTCACTTGTGAAGGTGCCTGTTCAACCGGGAATTTCACTTCCAGTACGCCGTTTAACAGAACCGCTTCAAAGCCGGTGATTACCTGCCCATCAATCATGCCGTAAAGCACCGAGCCGCTCGTCCACAGGTCAACGCTGTGGCGGGCATCCCCGCTGTTATAGGTCAGGCGCAG
>Ga0247842_10003943_pt1 | contig 19197 bp, 12 predicted proteins | sample LaCruzMarch2015__3_FD_192411 | JGI IMG/M metagenome (GOLD analysis project Ga0247842, IMG submission 192411) | Freshwater microbial communities from meromictic Lake La Cruz, Castile-La Mancha, Spain - LaCruzMarch2015_19m | ecosystem: Environmental > Aquatic > Freshwater > Lake | place: Spain...
AAAAGTCGATTTGTCCGATTTGCCTTGAAGCATTACATACTCCCTGCCCTGACAAGCCGGCATACTCCAGAGCCGGCAGGCATACTCCCTGCCCTGACAAGCCGGCATACTCCAGAGCCGGCAGGCTTTATAATGGCTTATTCATAGCAATTCAATAATCTCTTAACAGATACCGGAAAGGCTTTTGCATTTATAAAATACAACCTGCCTGTAATAGTATATTGATTCAATCCTTATACTTTCCTAACTTACATAAAACAGCTATTTTTTTGATGTTTTTACAACCTTTTTACAACTTTAGAAAACTGTAAATTGATAACAGCTATGTTTATAAAGAAGTTAGCAAAGAGGTGATTAATAGAGAATAAATTAAACTAAATCCAATTCGCATGAGGTTGACAATTAACCGACAGGACGTCAGGTTCTACCCGGATTCAAAAAGAGTAATCGCAAGGTTCTTCGACCATGGTGAGATCAAAGCCAAAACTATTATTACAAAAATATCTTCGATGAACGATGAAGATGTTGATAAATCATTAAATCAGGTACTGAGAGAGTTTTCAAAAAGACACAGGAACATAACAAGACTCTTCGAAATACATTTCGATCAGACTTTTGTATTTTTTGTTAATATGGATATTGAGCCCGAAGATCTATCCGTCTCCAAGCGGCTTTTAATCGGAGCGTATTTCACTATGGAGTATTCAATCGAATCAACGGCGCTTTTTAATCCTTCGATAGTCGAACACCCTGACCAGTCTTCACTTGAAGAAGGTCAGAAGAGAATTATACTCAGTTTCAGGGCTACGGGAGAAAGCCATATTTCTTCCATTGTATTCAGGAGCGGAATTTTAGATAAAAACAACAATCTGAGTATAGACCCAAGGGGTAATTACATCAGCGAAGCGGAAATTAAGAAGGAGCACACTTATGAGAAAACACGGTTCGCAGAACAGCTGAATCAAATGAGAATTCAAAACGGAATGGCAACTGAAATACTTAACAGATTGGGGAAATATTTTACTTACACCGAACTAAAAGAAAAAGTAACCGAAGTAAGAGGCAGGAGTCTGAACCTTGATGAGCAAAGAATAATAAAGGAAATTATGTGGCTCGCCCGTTCGCATTATGAATTGCTGTTCTCCAGAGACACCGATATTTCGGAAAGGGTAATTTTTCCTTCATCAAGCGCCGAGCGGAACGGTATTGAAGACGCGCGGTTCGTAAAATTTTCAGACGAAAACGGCGATATTATTTATTATGCCACTTACACGGCTTATGACGGTTTTACGATTCTGCCGCGCCTGATAGAAACCAAAGATTTTTTCAATTTCAAGATTATGCCTCTTCACGGAGAAGCCGCGCGGGACAAGAATTTCGCACTTTTCCCGAGAAAGATTAAAGGAAAATATTATATGCTTTCAAGGTTCGACGGTATAAGCCATTTTATTATGTCCTCCGACGATATTACTGTCTGGGAAACCGCAAAGATTCTTCAGGAACCCGTTTTTAACTGGGAGCTCGTTCAGGTAGGAAACGGCGGTTCGCCGATAGAAACCGAAGAAGGCTGGTTAGTAATAACTCACGGAGTCGGTCCGATGAGAAAATACTGTCTGGGCGCTTTACTGCTTGATCTCGAGAATCCCGGAAAAGTCATCGGTCACCTCCGAGAACCTCTGCTTGTGCCGAATGAAGACGAAAGGGAAGGATATGTACCGAACGTGGTTTATACATGCGGCGTATTGAAGCATAACGATGATTTAATAATTCCTTATGCAGTATCGGATTATGCATCGTCAATTGCATCAATAAACATTGATAAACTACTGAGCAGATTATCGGCATAGAACCCGTTCATATATCTGAAAATATTTCTCTGCCATGATATCCCGTGTGAACCTGCTCATTGCGTAATTTCGGATACCGCGCCTGCTGAGGCTGTCAATGCTTTGTACAGCTTTTGCCGCCTCATCAACATTATTGACCAGGAATCCTGTTTCCCCGTGCGTTATTAATTCTCTCATCGCTCCTCTTTTAAATGCGATAACAGGCGTTCCGCAAAAGAACGATTCAACAACACTCAGACCGAACGGTTCATTGAAGTTAACAGGATGCAGTAAAGCCAAAGCCTCCCCGAGAAGTCTGTCTCTTTTCTCCGGTCCGCTATTACCGGCGTAAATGACGCTTTCGCCGTCAATATAGGGTTTCACTTTTTCATTATAATACGATTCATCCTGTATCAGTCCTGATATTATCAGACGGATACGGGCTTTTTTTGCAATCTGAATAGATTCGAATGTCCCTTTATCGTGATGAATTCTGCCGAAATAGAGGAGATAACTCCCTCGTTTTTCTCTGAACGTAAATTCGTTTTCATTGATTCCGTTATAGACAGTGTCGGTATAGACCAATTCTGTACTTCGGTCAGAATCACTTATTGATATATAATAAGAAGTATCATTATATTTTTTATAGACAGGAATAATTTCAGGCGAAGAGAAACCGTGAATAGTAGTTAACATCGGAGGTTTAATGAGCCGTGAATAAGTAAGCGGAAGGAAATCATAATTATTGTGTATAATGTCGAAATCACCTGCATTTTCCATTACGTGGCTGATGTGCAGACACTCTGATACTTTTGCGTCCGTTTCCGGATATTCGCCGTAAGGTTTTTCGATGACAGCCTTAAGTTTGCCTGATGTAAGGGAATCTGCCGTCGCGAATAACGTAACATCAACTCCTTTTTTCAGGAGACCTTCGGCAATATTTGAAGCAACCTGTTCCCATGGACCGTACTTCCGGGGCGGAGTGCGCCATACTGCGGGCGACAGAACCGCAACTTTCATAAAGCCGGGCGTGAATTATTCAGGCACAAATCAACAAGTTCTCCGATTTCCGCAGTCCCTGCACACATAACCTTATCGGCGCCGCCCCAGTATATTTTAACCGTTCCGTCATCTTCAGGCACGGCGGCGCAAGTAAACACGACGTTATGTACATAACCCGTAATTTCATACACCTCTTCGGGCTGGAGTATCCATTCATCTCCGACACCGATAATAACTGAAGGGTCTTTCAAATCATGAAGAGCGACTCCGAGGCGGTAAACGCATCCATCCATAGTCGGAAAAACGCCGTGATAAATACTCAGCCATCCTTGTTTTGTTTTTATCGGCGGAGCTCCAGGACCAATCTTCATTTCATCCCAATGATATTTAACGGGTCTCATCACAACCTTTGAATCACCCCAATAACGCAGGTCAGGCGAGTATGATATCCATATAGACCACGGAGTTATTTCGGAATGAGGTCTGTCGAGCCTGACATATAAGCCGTTAATCTTTTCGGGAAAGATTACCACATTCCTGTAATCAGCTTCGGTGATAATCGAGAACCTCTCGACTGTTTTGAAATCTTTTGTCTTAGCAAGCACGATACGTACTCCATAACGGGAATAGGCGCTGTAAGTAATTAAATATTCTCCGTCTATGAATGTAACGCGCGGATCTTCGACTCCGTATTCTTCATACAGTTGAAAGTCCGCTTCGGGATTCGATGCTGAAACAGGTGATCCTGAAACAAGTTCAGGATGACAAGGTACGCCAGTATGACATTCTTTTGAAGGAGTCAGGAACGGTTTTTTCTCCGGGATGAATTTGAATCCGTCATTGCTGTATGCGATACCTATAACACTTCGCCCGCTGAGCAGATGCGAACGGAAAAGCATAACATATTTACCGTCATACTTAGCAACTGCCGCATTATGAACTGTTGCAACTTCGTACGGAATATCCTCTTTTGTAAGAATCGGATTTTCTTTGAATCTTTTAACAACTGAAGTAAAACTTTTCATATTATTCTCCTATTTTTTTTTCGTATTCATATTCAAATCCAAATGCGCTTAATACAGTAAGATAAGAAATAAGATAAGCAAGGGTACTTTCGGCGCCTTGATTTCGGTTCACACCGTGCTCTTCAAGTCCGTCGTTGCAACCTCCGGTTTCAAAATCATAGACCGGTATATTAAGGTTATTTTCTCCCGTGTACCACATAAAACACTTGAACATTCGTTTAAGGAAGTGTGTATCATTAGTGGAAATGTATGCCCGATAATAAGCAAGCACCATTGCCATAACGTCAATTGACTGCTGAGCATATACTGCCGGCTGTTCACTTCTCACAAACCAGCCATTGCTCCCGACCGGCGTCAGATAACCATCCCGCATAGTAACTTCTTCAAGGAAGGATAATATTTCCAATCCCAGTTTCTTTACAGAGGAGTCATTTAGTACTTCCGCTGAATTTAGAAGCGAGTACGGAATTACTCCGTTATCATAAGTAAGAATATCGTCAAACCAAATCCAGTTTTTATTTATTCCTTTTTCGAAATTAGCCACAATTTTACCGGTTAATTCTTCAAGCAATAAAACTGACTCTTTGTCATGAGGATATTTACGCACGTAATAGCTCAGTCCGATAATTGTATTCGCTATACCGCGCGTGTGTTTCAGATTCCTTGAATGCTGAATTGATTTGGAAAAAATTTCTAAGCCGAGACAAAGATAAGAATCATTCGGAGGATAATTAATAAGATAACCTAGAGCCCAGATAGTTCTTCCAAAAACATCTTCCGAGCCTTCCTTGTCCAGATACTGACGGCTGTATGAAAGAAAATTTCTGAATGTACCGTCTTCATTCTGCATATAATGTATAAAGCTCAGATAAATCGGCAAAAGCCTTAACGCTTCCTTTTCCTTCCTGATTCTGAAGGTCATAAGAGACATCAGCAGTGCTCTTGAATTATCATCCAGGCAGTAACCTTCTTTCAGATTCGGGATGCCATATTTTGCATGTTGTACTATTCCCGTATTATCCGTGAGTCTTACGGCATGAGACATATTAAATACGGGCATCAGCTGAGGATCAATAATACTGGTTAATTTATGACTGAAACAAATAAAGTTTTCGGTAACTTCACATGCTGTTTTAACATACTCAGTACCGATTCGGGGCCATTTGAGTTTCTGTCCGTAATCAAAGGCATTTTTCCTGATTCGTTCAAGAATATCGGGATTATCCAAAAGTTCGAGAATAATATTCTGAAGTTGCCCCGAGTCACGAAAATCGAATAACTTTCCGCGTCCTTCGGATAAAAGTTCCGTTGCGTGCCAGTAAGGAGTGGAAATTACGGCCGCCCCTGCTCCGATTGCATAAGCTAAAGTTCCGCTTGTAATCTGTGCTTCATTCAGATAAGGTGTGATATAGATGTCAATAGCAGAAAGATATTCAAACAGCCTGTCATCGGTAACAAAATCAGTATAGAAATATACATGGTTTTCCAGTTTAAGATCTTTCACCATACGAAGTAAAAATTCCCTGTATTCTTCCCCTCTCTCACGTATTACTGCCGGATGTGTTTTCCCGAGAATGATGTAAAGAACATCGCCATGTTGTTGTATTACTTCAGGCAGGGCTTTAATAACATTTTCAATTCCTTTATTCCTGCTAAGAAGTCCGAAAGTAAAGAGTACTTTCTTATGTCCGAAATTAAATTTTGTTCTGATGGCTTCTCGGTTCAAGACTCTCCCGACAGGTACGCCATGCTCAATTATTTTGATTTTTTCTTTCGGGACATTATAGATCTGAACAAGAAACTCCACAGCCCGTTCGCTCATAACGATTACCTTGCATGCCCGCCTGCAAATAACCCGGATTATTGTCTTCTGCAAAGTAGTCGGCTTATGCAGGACAGTATGGAATGTAACCATCAGAGGAATCTCAAGTCTTTCAACAAGATGCAGAATATATGCTCCGCTTTCTCCGCCGAAAATGCCGAATTCATGTTCAAGGATACATATATCAGCTTCGTTATAATTTATAAATTGCGCCGCCGCAAGATAATCTCTGTGTTCATTCTGATTTATAACAAATTTAACCTCCGGCGGATAATTGTATTCCTGCCCCTGATCGTTCATAGCAACAACGTATGCATGCTGGAGAATACTCTCGCCGCCAAGGCTGTTGACAACTGATTTAATAAGATTATTTGTAAAGGTCGCAATCCCGCATTTTCGCGGCAGATAAGAGCCGATAAAAGCAAATTTCGTCGGCAGTGGAAAATGTTTTTTGATAATCTGCGGCATAAAAATAATTAATATATATTTTTAAAGAGGAAACAACGGATGAATCACGTCATCCATGATGCCATTTCCAGACCCGAATTACATAAAGGAATTTAAACTAAATATAAACATGTATCAAGCAATATATTCAGTATTAAGTGTTCAATGTTAGGGGTTCAGTATTGATGTTCTTATGAGGATTATTATAATTATATTTAAGATTAAATTTATTGCTCTAACAAAATTTTCGGCATGAAAAAAGCATTTTTCTCTTTCTTTATACTGCTTATTGCAGTCAACGCTGTTTACTCACAGTTGTATCAGGGACCGGCTTCGGGTTCTGTTCCGAGCGGTGCAATTGTATCAACAGAGAGTTTTATAGATGATTTCTCTGGTGATCCGATTTCGCCATACGTAAGAAAACCATTGCGGAATAAAATCAGATTTACACCATATCCTGATAACTTAAATAAGACTCTTTCAAGCGCGCCTGAAGGTTCGAATTATTACAATGACCCGTTTGCGGGAAAGCAAGACGGTCCGGACACTGCAGATCCGGTTATATTCAAAAGTTTCCAGGGGTTTTCGGACCCTGGTAATTACATACCTCCCGACCCATACATAGCGGCAGGTCCCACACATATTATGGGAACGGATAACAGCAGATTCAGAATCTGGAATAAAGAAGGGACATTAATAAAAAATATTAATGCCGGCTCATGGTTCGGTTCGGTACTTGGCAGTGTAGGTGCTTTTGACCCGAAAGTTCTTTATGACCACTTCGCCAAAAGATGGATAATGGTATGGCTTGACCAGAACGACCTCCCGCCGAGAGGATATTTTTTAATATCGGTTTCTGATGACTCAATTCCCACGGGAACATGGTATAACTGGGCAATACCTTCAACTGTTTATGGAAGTACATACAGCAATAGCTGGGGTGACTATCAGGGAGTAGGATTTGATGAACAGGCATTGTACATAACGGCAAATCAATATGCATTCGGAGCCAATTTTCAGGGTTCAAGAATAAGGATAATACCGAAATCTCAATTATATGCGAATACTGCGGGACAGTTAACGTGGAATGATCTGTGGGATATAAGAGAGCCGCAGGGTTTTAGCAGGACTTTCGGCGTCAGGCCTTCAATAATGCACAGTTCAAATTCAGATTATTTATTACTATGTCAGGCACCCAATAACACCGGTACGTATGTTGTGTTGTACAAAATAACAAATGCACTGACAAATCCTGTAATGACTGCCGTGAATGTTCCCGTCACCACTTACAGTTCACCTCCGTCCGCAAATCAGCTCGGAGGAAGTTCAACACTTATTGAAACCGGAGGATTTAGCTTTTTGAATGAACCCAAATTCCGGAACGGCTTTATATGGGCAGTGCATTCGGTTAAGAATCCTGTTTACACACAATATTCCAGCATAAATTATTTAAAAATAAATGTCAGTTCTAACACTGCCGTTGAAGACGTTAATATGGGTGCGAACGGGTTCTGGCATTTTTATCCTGCTCTTGAAGTAGATAAAGACCAGAACATTGCAATTGCATATTCGCGTTCAGGGGTTACTGAATATATAGGCGGATATTTTACTTCCAGATTAAACAGCGATCCGCCCGGAACATTAAGCGGAAGCAAATTAATACAGGCTGGTAAATCAAATTATGTAAAAGAATTCGGAGGAGGCAGGAACCGCTGGGGCGATTATACGGGCATCTGGCTTGACCCTGCAGACAAAAATAACTTCTGGATTTTGACGGAATATGCCGAAAATCCCGCAAATACCTGGGCGGCATGGATAGCCGGGATAAGATTAACACCGTTTTCGGGTGCAAAAATATTTTCCGACAAAGACTCGCTTAACTTCGGAGTAAGGGAAGTATCATTTCCTTCTGACACGTTAAAACTAACAATCTCCTCGCAGGGGCAGGATACTCTTGCCGTAACGAATATACAGCTTCCGAATTCGCAGTTCCAGTTGTTGACGGCAGTATCATATCCTGTTAAACTCGGATTTAATCAGACTAAGGAACTGAAATTCAGATATCTGCCCGGCACGGCGGGAAACGTCATAGATTCAATAATAATTGTGAGTAATGATATTCTGAAACCTCAGAAGAAAATAAACGTCTGGGCAAAGGGATTCAGTATTAATCCTGCGGCGGCGGGTACTGTCTATGGAATAACCGGCTCGCAGGCAAACGGATCATTCATAACAATAAATAAAAGTACGGGCACAGGAACGCTTATCGGATTATCGGGTTATTCTGATATAACGGGCATCAGCATCCGCCCTTCGGATAACACAATATTCGGCGTACAAGCGGGCTCTCCAAACAGCTCATTAATGAGAATAAATTCATCGCAGGGCGATGCGTATCCTACAATAAGTATTCCTCTGCCGGGCATACGATCAATTACCTTTGATACTAACAATGATTTATACTGCGCGTCGCAGGCAGGGAGTCTTTACAGATATAAAATTCAGACAAACGAAACTCTTTTTATCGGTAATACTGGAATTGCAAATCTTTACAACTTAGCGATTAATCCGGTGAACGGTCAACTCTGGGGAGTTGCGCTGACCAACAAGATTTACAAAATAAATAAAAACAGCGGAAGTGCAGTTCAGGTAGGCGTTCCGGGTTTTGCTTTAACTCCGGCGATTACATTCAATCATCAGGGAAAGCTTTACGGTACATCGGGGCTTGGAGTACAGCAGTGCTATCTGTTACAGTATGACACAACGACGGGGACGGCAGTGCAGATAGGGAATACAGGTTTTCAGGCACTGAACTCAATCACGATATCACAGCAGACAGTCGGAATACAAACCATTTCGGCTGAAATTCCAAAATCATTTAAAGTATATCAGAATTTCCCGAATCCGTTTAATCCTTCGACTAATATACAGTTTGATATAGTTAAGTCGGGAAAAGTAAGACTCGAAATATTCGACATATCCGGCAGGAGCATAACAACATTACTTAATTCAAAGCTTGAAGCCGGCAGGTATCAGGTTACATTCAAATCTAACGGTTTATCCTCGGGAGTTTATTTTTACAGGATTACGGCGGATGAATTCAGCGATGTGAAGAGAATGCTTTTAGTAAAATGAATTAACACATAACATTGCATCATGAGAATACATTTTTCAACTCTGAAGATACTTGTCGTTACCATCTTATTCTTATCGGCATTTACCGGGAATTCGTACTCGCAAATTTACTATAATCCAAAGATTGATTCTGTTGTTAACCTTACTAACCAGGAATCAATACTGAAATTCGACAGGGAGTTATCAGGAGATACATTGGCGGTAATAGGAGGTATTCCTACAAGAATAATTTCACGCTACTATCAGTCACCTTTTAATGCAAAGGCGGCACAATATATATACGAAAAGATGCAGGGTTTCGGTATGAGTACCAGATACATGAATAACAGTCCTTCGAGCGTTAACGTGATAGGAAAGAAAACCGGCACAAAATATCCGAATAAATATTATATAATCTGCGCACATTATGACGATTACTCCACGCCTTTTGATACAGTACCGGGAGCGGACGATAATGCGTCCGGTACATGCGGTGTACTGGAGTCAGCGCGTTTATTATCCGCTTTCCAGACAGATTACACTATGCTGTTTATTGCCTTTGATGAAGAAGAAATCGGACTATACGGCAGTTACGCTTTTGTTGACAGCGCTTATGCGCGCGGCGATTCAATAATGGGGGTAATAAACCTCGATATGATAGCTTACGGAACAAGTCCTGCGAGTAAAATGACGGTTAATACGAACACGGCATCGAGACAGCTCGGACAGGATTTTAACGAAGTAAACCAGAAATACAATATCGGCTTGATATTAGCGCTTGTATATAACTCAAACGGAGGAGGAAGCGACCATTATCCTTTCTGGCAGAAAGGTTACAAAGCGCTGTTTGCGATTGAAAACGAATTCAATCCTTATTACCACACAAAAGAAGATAAATTCAATAAAATATATCCGCCGATATTTGTTAAAACCATAAAAGCCTCGATAGCAACCCTGCTTACATGGGCGACTTCGGGGAAAATCGAACTCTCTCATATCCCTCCGGTATCAAGTCCGGATACATCGGCAAAGTCGTTAACGCTGAAAATATCGAGTCCTGTCAAAATCGGAACAGGTGTGAACGCGCCGAGGTTGTATTATAAAACTAATAGCGGGGCTTATACATATCTGTTTGCAGTTAATACTTACAATGATAGTTTGATATTCGCAATACCGGGACAAACGTACGGAACACGTGTAACGTATTATTTCGCGCTGCAGGATTCAGCGGGTCAAAGCGTTGCTACACTTCCATCCGGCGGCAGCGGCGTCAATCCTCCGGGAACGACACCGCCCCCCACAACATTCAGTTATTCTGTTTATGCGATTTTCGGAAAATGTTCTGTTACTACACCAAAGCCGATACCGGATAACCTGCTGACAAAAGATACAATAAATGTAACGCAGACTGGTTATGCGGAAAAAGTCACTGTAAATTTATCCCTTAACCATACCAATGTCGGCGATATTGCGCTCATATTAAAAAAGGAAAATGGATTCCAGATGACACTTGCACAGTTTATCGGCGAAGGCGGACAAAATTACACAAACACTACATTCGATGATGATGCCGAACAATCAATATTACAGGCGTCGCCTCCGTTTACTGGTACTTTTAAGCCGCAGGGGCAATTAAGTATATTTAAAGATAAAATACTTAACGGTAACTGGTTACTCTTGATTCTTGACAACAGAACCGGTAATCAGGGAACATTGTTAAACTGGTGCATAAATTTAAAGTACGTTAATACATCCGTTAACGAAATTACAGCAAAACTTGATTTCGGACTACAGCAGAATTATCCAAATCCATTTAATCCGAGAACGGTTATAAAATATTCATTGGATAAAAATACTTACGTCACGTTGAAAATATATGATGTACTCGGAAGAGAAGTTGCCGCGCTTGTCAACGGCAAGCTGGAAGCGGGAGACTATGAAGCAATATTTGAAGGAGGCGAACTAAAGAGCGGAATGTATTTCTGCCGTTTGACAGCCGGAGATAAAACTCAGACAATCAAAATGCTTCTCTTGAAATAAGAAGATTTATTTTAAAAGAATTTTTATTTAATCATATTATCATCTATAAGTCCGGCGATAACCTCTGCCGAAAGGGAATACGCAAGTTCGCCGGCACTGCGGGCGTCGTATGTTTTTGCCGAGCCGACCCAGACGGCTTTGTTCATCTGAACTGAAAACAGTGTGGTTTCAACAAGAACGGTTTTATAATTTTCAACATAACCCGGCGCGGAAACATCATTAGACCAGCTGTTGTAATAATCATAATAAGAATAAGACGGGTAATATATTTTGCTTGTCTTTGTACCTTTATATTTTACTGCGAGCAGACCGTCGTATTTTCCGTCTTTCAGAACCTGCTCGAGTTCTTTTTTTGAAATTTTATTACTGTAAGAAAGCAAATCGAGACTGGTAGTCGAAAAAATTCCTTCTCTTGTTAAATCATAAGCGAGATTTTCCTCATAAGCTTTTCTGAATTCAAGGTCTTTAACAAGAGCTACCACCAGCACTTTCTTAAATGTACTCTTAAAAGACGGATCTTTCCATGTTGTGATACTCGTCGGAGCCGTACAGTATACAGACAAAAAAGAAAAGAAAATTATTGAAATAAATCCGGGGAATAACTTTATTATTTTCATGGCAAAATTGTTTATATGCGTAAAAATAAATAATATCCGAGTATAAATCCAATGATTTATCGGGTATGCTTTATTTAGGAAAGACGTATGAGGCCTGCCTGCCTCTGCCTGGTGCAGACAGGTGTCTACGCCAGGTAGACCGCAGGCAGGGAAAACCTTGCGTACGGTTTGACGAGGGTTCAGGGGAAACAGACTGCCAACTGCGGAAGTACGGCAGGAAACGCTCTATACCTTCTGTTTCGGAATCGTAAAATAAAACGTGCTCCCTTTCCCTTCTTCGCTCTCGACACGCAATTTCCCTCCGTGTTTTTCTATGAAGTCCTTGCAGATGATTAACCCAAGCCCAGTACTCGATTCATCTTCCGTGCCTTTTCGGCTCGTGTCTATATCAATGCGGAAAAGATTATTAATCATTTCCTTATCCATCCCGATACCCGTATCCTTGATTGATATCTCAACTGAATTGTCCGGCATTGTTTTTGCCGAAACATTTACAACCCCGCCTTTGCGAGTGAACTTAACGGCATTGGAGGATAAGTTACGTATAATGCCTTCAACCATATTTCCATCCGCAAAAACTGTCAGGTCTTCAGGTATATCATAGCTAATAGCAATCTCTTTTTTATCAGCCGCCTCCGTTACCAGCGCCATACTCTCTGTAATTTCCGGCATCAGTAAAAATAATTTCGGTTCAAAGGGAATTAAGCCCCTTTGCATGCGCGACCACTCTAAAAGATTTCCAAGTAAACTGTAAAGATTGTTGGCAGATTTTTTCATCGTAACAGCAATCTTCTGAATCTCCTCCAGTGTCATGCAGTGCAATCCTTCTGCCATTATCTCAGTCAGCCCAAGAAATCCATTGAACGGACTTCGCAGGTCGTGCGCAATGATTGAAAAGAATTTATCCTTCTCGGCGTTGGTTCTTTGTAGTTCCTCATTTTTAAGTTTTATTACTGCTTCAGCCTTTTTTCGCTCGGTAATATCGGTCATATCAATGTCAATACAGAACAATTCCGGAGGCATACCCGGTACATGAACGATGGCATGACTTGAAAAAACTGATATGCGGGATCCATCTTTTCGCATCAGAGATAATTCCGCCGGCGGTATCGGTTGCCCGGTCTCTGCCATTTGCCGTATCGCATGCTCTACATTCCCCCGCATATCGGGTGGTATGATTAAATCCAAAAGATTGTTTCCAATCGCCTCTTGCGCAGTATATCCATACAACCGCTCGGACGCCTGATTCCAGTATTGCGTTGTGCCATCAGGCGCATAACCCTGAACGGATACGGAGAGAATATCTTCCAATAAATTCCGGAATTGTGTATCGCTCTCCCGCAATACCTCCTCCGCCTTTTTCCTCTCGGTGATGGCCGCCACAGTCATAAAGCATCGTTCTCCGTTTTCGGCAATGATACCAGTAATGTAAATATGCATCGGTAAGTTGCCATCAGTTGAAAGTGCCGCTTCACCCGATTCTTTTGTTTTGCTTTCAAAAACTTTCCGTAAAAAATCATTAAAAAACTGCCGTGTATCTTCGGAAACAAAAAATCTAAACTTTTTATTTATTAAATGTGAGCGTTCTTGTCCAAGCATTTTTGCCCCGCTGAGGTTTAGCTTAATGATATCACCCTCTTTTGAAAGTGTGAAATATCCTGCCGGTGCAAAATCGTATAATTCAGTATATTTTTCTGCATTAGTCTCAGCCTGCTCTTTTGCTTCTAAGAGTTCCTGGTTAAGCAATTCCAACTCTATCTGATGCACCTCAAGCTCGTGAATGAGTCTCTGCGTATCGGCTTCGGAAGGTTGCGTTCCTGCCTTTAACGGTTTTTTTATATCAGTTTCCGAAAGTCGCGATGCTGTTTTTAACCGCTTATTTATTTCAGTTTCCGAAATCTGCGATGCTGTTTTTGATTTTTTCTTTTTCAGCAGATCTTCTGCCTTTTCGCGAAGTCTTGCCGCGGCTTCTGATTTGTTATTTTTTTTCATGGCCCCTCGATATTTTTAGTACCCAAACTGCCTTACACCTAACACTTAATTTCTGAATCCCTTAACATTGAACATTGAATCCTTAACACTTCTTATTTAATAGCCCCGCATAAACAAAGGATACAACTTACATTATATTCGGGAAAGTTAGTCATTTTGAAGAATTATACAAATGGATAAACATTTGTGCTGAATATTGTTATTCATTGCCCCCTTATATCATCCTGCCCCTTGTCCTTGTCAGTAAATTGAAAAAAGGTCGCCCTTTTTAACATACTTTAAAAACCTCAAAAAAGTTTATATCATGCAGTTCTTGATAAACAAAAAAGGGAGACCAAAATGTTCACCGAAAAGTGAGGCGCAAAACAAACAAAAAAAAACTTAATAAACATAGGTTGACTTTAGTTTTTAAATCTCTGTATTGTATGTTTTCCAAATTTAGTGTATATTCGCTTTTTAACAACGGCATCAATAAGTCGTTTTTAAAGATGCCAATAAATTAATGATAGTATGAAAAAACTAATCTTATTATTCGTTATTACTCTTTGTTTTTTTATTAACACTTTAAATGCCCAATGGACTCTACAGTTAAGCGGAACGCCAGATATTCTCTGGGTTGTAAAATTTATAAATGAAAATACCGGCTGGACAGCAGGGCAGAACGGGACTTTACTTAAAACAACTAACGCAGGTGTTAACTGGATACCGCAGCCAAGCGGGACGTCGAAATATTTATACGGTTTATGTTTTACTTCTCCGACAATAGGATACATTGCCGGAGCTTCCGGACATTTTTCAAAGACAACCAATGCCGGAGAACTCTGGACAACACTAAACGTTGGTACAACAAACAACTATTCGATATATTTTACAAGTGATTCAATTGGTTATCTGGCGGGTCTCAACGGGAAAATAATGAAGACTACAGATGCGGGAAACAACTGGACAGCGCAAGGAGGTGCCGGGTCAACACTTCTTTACAGTGTGTATTTTATCAATCCGAGTACGGGCTGGATAGCCGGGCAAAATGGAAAGATCCTGAAAACAACAAATGCAGGAACAAACTGGGATTCCCTTGTTACCGGAACAACAACCATGTTTTTTTCCATACATTTTCCGACTGCTTCGACAGGATATGGAGTTGGATCAAATGGTTTAATTATGAAAACAACGAATGGTGGTAATAGCTGGGTTTCGCAAACAAGTCCATACACCGGTTCTTTATATTGCACGTATTTTGTTAATAGCACAACCGGTTACGTTACAGGCGATGCCGGAACAGTTTTAAAAACAACAAACGGAGGTGATAATTGGGTTTCACAATATAGTACGATGTCTAACTGGATTCGTTCAGCATATTTTATCAATTCCAGTCTCGGGTGGGTTGTCGGATATTCAGGACAGATTTATAATACTACAAATGGTGGTTTGACATTCACAATGTCCGGTAACAATAATATACCCTCAGGTTTCATACTATATCAGAACTACCCCAATCCGTTCAATCCGTCAGCAAGCATTCGTTATGATTTACCAAAAAATGGATTTGTGAAACTTGTTGTATTTGATATGCTTGGTAAAGAGATAGAAACAATTGTAAATGAAACACAGTCCGCAGGAACTTATACGGCAACATTCAACGCCTCACGACTCCCGGGCGGTGTTTATTTCTATAGATTGACCACTGATGGTTTCATCGAAACAAAAAAAATGTTGTTCGTGCCATAAATTCCAATATATTAACATTAATATTATGGCCGGATACAAAGAATACTCATCTGCACTTGAAGGATGGATGAATTATCACAGACTGCAGGCGCTGGAAGTGGAGCCGAACTGGCTTTTTGACAAAGTTTACAGCAAATCATACACAGCGGCATCAAAGTTTGGCAGGGAAAATGTATATGCGTTTATAAAGCATTATGAGAAACCTCCTGATGTTGCTGTATTCGCTCAGTTCAGCAGTGAATGCTATAAATACGCCATGAAGATATTTAAAGGCGGGCTTGTAGGCCTGGGAGCTCACCTGACAGCATATCCCATGATGGCAGTTAACGGGATAAGCAACGAACTTGCAGATTTTATCAAGACTTACTGTAACAAGCATTTTGCATCAGCCGAGTTTCCCGGTGTATTAGACTTGCAGACAAATGAATTATATTTTTATCCGGCTACTCCCGCATGGGGAGCGCTATATTATGCGGGTTACAGACAGACATTCTATAATTTATTCTCTCCCAAAGCGTGGAATGAAATAGCCCGTTAACAGGTCACTTTTGTTCGACCCGAATACCGGGAAAATATTTCAGAATTATATAAACGCACGGAAAAATATTTGTCCCTTCTACTAATGATAATCTGACACGGCTAATTAATCATTGGTTAACACATCATTATTATACCACGAGAAATAAAAATCCCCAAAATAAGAATTAATTATTATATTGTATATTTAACAAATGATTGATTACATTGCATTGTATTCAATACAGTTCAAAGCTAAAAGTATTCTTTTGATAAACTTTTATTTAAATAAAAAGGAGTATCAATGAAAAAAATCTTTCTTTTACTCATTATTAGTGTTATACCATTGCTTGTATTTTCCCAGAACAGCAAATCCGGCGATGACGCAAAAGGAATTTACAAGTATGAAAATTTCCAGAAACCTGATGAATGCGGTTCTTCCTGTCACACTGATCTATACCAGCAGTGGCGGCAGATGATGATGTCAAAGTGCTATACACACGAATGGGACGAAATAGAGTATTTCAAGCTTGCAGTCCCCCACGCGGAAAAAGAACCGAAAGTAGCAGGTGTGAAAGAAGGATGCAACGGCTGTCACGCTCCGGTATCCTTCTTAGTCGGTGATGTTCCTCCCCCAAAACCGGAAATGAAATCACGTGCAAATGAGTCGGTAACATGTGATTTATGTCACTCCGTTACGGGGTTTACCGGGGATATTCCTTTTAATTTCAACTGGATATCTAACCCGGGCAATACGAAATACGGTCCGAGAGGTAAACTGAATTCACCTGCACATGAAACTGAAAAAAACCCCCTGCTATCTTCGGGAGATTTTTGCGGAACGTGCCATAACGAAAAATCACCTTACGGAGTCTGGGTGAAAGCAACGCATCTTGAATGGAAAGACGGTCCTTATTACAAAGAAGGAGTGCAATGCCAGAAGTGCCACATGCCGCGCTCCCCGGGAAGAAGTTCCGCAATGGGTGAATACAGGGAAGATATTGCCTGGCACCTGTTTCACGGTGCGCACGACCCGGGAAAAGTAAGGGGAACAGTGGAACTGCGCATCCATCCTGAAATTGAGGAAGCTGAACCGGGTGACCAGATAAAATTCTTCGTGGCGTTGTTTAACCAGAAAACAGGGCATAAATTCCCGACTGGTTCAGCAGAAGAAAGAATGCTGTGGCTTCATGTAGAAGCAACGGATTCCAAAGGTAAAGTATATCATCTCAAAGTTGACAGAAAAGGCTTTGAAGGGGAAGATTACACGATTGCATCTGATGTGCTCGCTTATCAGGATATGGGGGTACCCCTTAATATACCGGATTTTAAAGGCATTAAAAGAGACGGAATTCCGTCCGGAGACAGAATTTTCAGAATGCCGTATCTTGATCCTCAGGGACGAATGACTATTCAGCAATGGTACACTTCATCATTCGGTCCTGATTACAGATTTGGTCCGAGGGAAACAAAAACAGAAACATTCACATGGACGTTACCGGATGAAATTGAAATCGGAAGATTAAAAGTTAAAGCTGTTTTGAACTATCAGAAACTTCCTTATACGGTAGCAGAATTTCTCGGAGTTCCGAAAGAGGAAGCGGAAATAATTGAAGTCAACTTTCACGAAACATTTATAGAAATAGTGGATAATTAAAACACAGGAGAAAAAATAATGAAAAATACATATCAAATAATTATAGCATTTATATTATTTACTTTCGTATTTACAGGTTTAGCGGAAGCAATCCCGGCATTCGCGAGAAAATATAATATGTCATGCAATGTATGCCACAGGCCTTTCCCAAGATTAAAAGCATTCGGGGAAGATTTTGCGGGTAACGGTTTCCAGATAAAAGATAAAGAGCCGGCGAGGTTTTACAAGAAAACTGGCGATGATTTGCTGACTCTGATGAGGGAACTGCCTGTTGCCCTGAGGTTTGAACTGTTCGGAGAGTATAATAATAACTTCGTTGACTTCAAGACCCCATGGATATTAAAACTTATGTCGGGCGGAAACATATACAAGGATATTTCCTATTATTTCTATTTTTTCATCAGTGAAAAAGGTGAACTAGCGGGAATAGAAGATGCTTTCATATCTTTCAATGACGTATTCAAATCCGGAATCGGAATTACCGCCGGACAATTTCAGGCATCTGATCCGCTATTCAAGAGAGAACTGCGGCTTGAAAGGGAGGATTATGAAATATATAAAGTGCGTCCCGGAAGCAGTCTTGCTTCATTGTCATACGACAGAGGATTAGTATTATCATATACCGCTCCGACGAGCACTGACCTTTCGTTACAAATATTAAACGGAAATGGAATTAAAACAACAAATGTATTTGATTCCGACAAGTACAAGAATTTTATGTTTCGGGTTTCGCAGGATGTGAATAAATATTTCCGAATCGGGGCTTTCGGATATTACGGGCTTGAGAAACCCGATACCGTAAAAAATGAAGTGGTGATGTCCGGAATTGATTTAACAGCCGGCAATCAATATTTAGAGCTTAATGCGCAGTATGTTTACAGACGGGATACAGACCCTCAGATGACAGGGACTGCGCCGGGAATAATAACTCAGGGAGGTTTTGCCGAAGTTATTGTAACTCCGCAGGGAGAAGACGGCAGATGGCAGGGACATTTATTGTATAATAAAGTTGATTCCGATTTACCGGCATCGAATTATGAATCTTATACGGGAGGAATCGGTTTTTTGCTCGCAAGAAATATACGACTAATAGGGGAATATACATATTTGAAGGATTCCAAAGATTCCAAATTCAGTGTAGGAATAATCTCAGCTTTTTAAGTAATTTCTTTGATTATACTTAGTTAAAAAAACAAAAAAGCCCTGTAAATATTGAGTTTACAGGGCTTTCCTTTCGTACACTCGGGGGGACTCGAACCCCCGACCCGATGATTAAGAGTCATCTGCTCTGCCAACTGAGCTACGAATGCGGGTAAAATTACCACAAATATTCTTTATTTTCAATTCAGAATCATGGTTCTTTTACGGCATCGCAGGAACGTATAGCAGGAACGTATAGCAGGAACGTATC
>Ga0247842_10003947_pt1 | contig 19189 bp, 18 predicted proteins | sample LaCruzMarch2015__3_FD_192411 | JGI IMG/M metagenome (GOLD analysis project Ga0247842, IMG submission 192411) | Freshwater microbial communities from meromictic Lake La Cruz, Castile-La Mancha, Spain - LaCruzMarch2015_19m | ecosystem: Environmental > Aquatic > Freshwater > Lake | place: Spain...
CGTTCTGCTCTTTTAATTTGTGAGCCTTTTTTCTGTTTCATATGGTGATTATTCTATATCACCAAGTGTTCGGATTCAAAACGGAATTCAAGAAGTTCTTCAAAAACCAAGGAGGGAAAATGAGCGCAAACAAGGTAATGTGGTTAGGACGATTGTTCTATATTGGTTTAGCAGGGTTAATCTTCTTAATGATTGCAACGGCTGGACCACTTTTTCTCAAATCAGAATCTGCAAATGTGTCCGTTCTCATGGCTTTCGGAACAGTGTTTGTAGTAACATTTCTTATACAGTTTTTTTCGGCATATGACGATGGAGAAGAAATCTGCATTGCTCACTTTTTCATATGGTTGCTTTTCGCCTGGTTTATGGGTGAAATTGTGTTCTGGCATCTGTTACCGACTAATAGCATGACGCTTTCGATGATTATCTCAGTTATTTGTGGAATCATAAGTGGTGGTGGATTGTGGTATCTAGAAACAAAACTGCTCATTTCTGCTGTTTTCAAAAATCATACCAAAGCAGAATCGATTTTGATTATCAATGCATGGTTTTGGGATTTCATAATCTTAGCAGCGCTTCCAATAGTAGCACTTGTGTTGTTTTGTACGCAGCCATGAATAGCCATTCTTGTGCAAAGAACATCTGTCTTAGCACAAGAAAACTCACCGGTAGAGCTGGTGAGTTTTTTTTTGTTGAACACATATCCTTTACAATTAAAACAAATTATGAAATAATTAAAAGGAAGTGAAAAATATTAAAAGAATTTTATTTATTTTAAATTTTAAACTGTTGTTTTGAGCTTTTCGTTTTACATTTTACGCTTAAATGGATTTATTTGAAGAAAAATTTAAAGAGCAACTTACGAGAGAAGCGCCCTTAGCTGATCGCATGAGGCCTTCTGATTTTGATAATTTTTTTGGTCAGGATGATTTGGTTGGCGAAGATAGTCCTTTGAAGCGCTCTATTCAATCGGACAATTTAGCATCTTTGATTCTTTGGGGACCTCCCGGATCAGGGAAAACCACTCTTGCTAGAATTATTGCCAAAAAAACCAAAGCTTATTTTTCTAAATTTTCTGCGGTTACTTCTGGCGTCAAAGATATTCGCGCAGCCATTGCTGATGCCAGAGATAGGCGCAAATTTACTGGACAAAAAACTATTCTTTTTATTGACGAAATTCATCGTTTCAATAAAGCCCAGCAAGATGCTCTTTTGCCTCATGTTGAGGATGGAACAATCGTTCTAATCGGCGCAACGACAGAAAATCCCTCATTTTCAGTTATTTCGCCATTGCTTTCCCGTTCTGCGGTTTATATTTTGAAATCGCTCGACAAAGAAGCGATGAAGAAGATTTTAAAAGTTGCCCTGAAAGACAAAACCAAAGGATTTGGCTTATTAAAACTAAAAATTGAAGAAAAAGCGCTTGATCGTCTAGCAAACTATGCTGATGGTGACGCAAGGGTTGGTTTAAATGGTCTTGAGTTTGCCACTAATTATTTTATAGAAAAAGATCAAAAGACGATTAAAGATAAAGAACTTTCGTTAATCTTAGAAAAACACGCTTTGCGTTACGACAAACAAGGAGAGGAACATTACAATGTGATCTCCGCTTTCATTAAATCAATGCGCGATTCTGATCCAGATGGATCGCTTTACTGGTTGGCGCGCATGATTGAGTCAGGCGAAGACCCAAGATTTATCGTCAGACGCATGGTGATTTTTGCCTCAGAAGATATCGGCAATGCCGACTTCAGAGCGCTTCTAATCGCCAATGCGGTTGCCCAGGCAGTTGAATTCGTGGGACTTCCTGAAGCGCAAATCAATTTAGCTCATGGTGTAACTTACTTGGCTACAGCTAAGAAATCTAACGCTTCTTATGCTGCGCTTCTTTTGGCAAAAGAAGACGCAAAAAAAGGCGCTTTTGGCGTGCCTTTGCACCTAAGAAACGCTACAACAAATTTAATGAAAGAATGGGGATACGGAAAAGACTATAAATATGCGCATAATTTTAAAGATTCACAGGTGAAGCAATCGCATTTTCCTAAAGAAATTGGCGAAAAGAAGTATTATTAGAAACTCTTGATGAGTATTACGAATTTAGAGTTTCTTTAATCCTGTACCGAACTTTGTTCTGGTACAGGATTACGACTTTAAACCTTAGACTCTAAACCTTAAACTATAAACAATAAACAGTAAATTTTAATATTAAAATCACATAAAACTTGACAAAAATAGTTTTTGTAGTAAAATAGAATAGTGGGTAAAAAGGAGGCAGCATGACGAATGACTGTGCAGTTAAGAGAAACGTATTCATGGAAAGCGTCAGAACAGATGGCGTGAAGTTTCTTTGGAGAGCCCTGATTATGGCCTATCTCTCAATTGTGATAGGATTCTCGTGGGGTGGACATCCGGGGTATGCTGTACTGGCTGCGTTTGTGTTCTGTGTTATTTTCTACCTTCTGGCTGCACTCACCACAAAACCAACGAAGAGCAACGATCAATTAAAGGAATAATATCATACCTGTCTCATGGAAAACCACGAGACTTTTTTATTATAAAAGAAAAGGAGCTCCGACACTTCGCCGGAGCTCCCGCCAAACCTGGTCCTTGTCGTCCCTCGGACTGACAAAGGAGGTAGTTGAGAGATGCGACAGGCTCTCGTAAAGTCTTCGCACTCTCACTATTCATTATACTCCTATTTTATGTTTTGTCAAGAGGAGAACAAGGGATTTGAGAAATATAAAGAGTAAAAGTGATGAATTGGGAGGTTCTCGAACGATTAACGATTCACGATTCACGCTTAACGATTAGCGATTTATGACTTTTTGACATGATATGTTTTTTTTGATAAGATGGGATAAATAAACATTAAATTTATAAATAACGTGTTTGTGGTCATCCTGACCCTGTACCGTATGGTGCAGGGGAAGGATCTCGCGTATCCCTGAGATTCTTCCCTCGCCCGAGGCGGGTCAGAATGACAATAAATTCGCAAATACCATGGAATCACAAAAAAATATTTTTGTTATCGCGATTTCAATTATTGTTGCTGGCTTAGTGATTGGCGGAGCTGTTCTCTATAATGGCTCGCAGGTTGCCAAAGAACAAAAAGCTGACCTGACAGACACCCTTCCTTTGCCACCAGATGAAGTGAATGTTCCAAGCACCATCACCATAGACACAAAAGGACATCCTTTTATTGGTAAAGAAGATGCGCCCGTGACAATTATTGAGGTGAGTGATTTTGAGTGCCCATTCTGCAAAACTTTTGCGGTAGAAACAATGCCAAAACTCAAAGAAACTTATATTGATACAGGCAAGGTTAAATTTGTTTTTGCCGACTTTCCTTTGCCTTATCATCCTAATGCGCAGAAAGCCGCTGAAGCGGCGTTGTGCTATGTTGATCAAGGAAAAGATTACTATGATATTTATAAAAAGTTATACGAAAAATCAGACGCTCTTGAGGTGGAAAATTTGAAAATTTATGCAAAAGATCTAAAAATTGATACCAAGAAATTTAATACTTGTTTAGATGAGGGAAAATTTGCTGACCAAGTCAAGGCAAGCTTTGAAAATGTTAATAAAGTTGTTCAGGAATCAAACTTGACTAATTTCGGAACGCCTGCTTTTTTTGTGAACGGAAAACCGCTTATCGGCGCTCAAAAATTTGATGCTTTTCAGAGTATTATTGATGAAGAATTAGGAACGACAGAAACAAACGCTACAACTACGAGTACAATAGAATAAACTTACAACTTAACAACTATACAACAAAATATATGTAGGATTTTCCTACATATATTTTTTATATTATTTCTAAATTTAAAGTTTAAGGTTTATAGTTTAGAGTTCGAACAAGGAAGCTGCTCCGATGGCGCCGGCATCTAAATTAAGCCTTGCTCTAAGAATTTTTGTTTTTTTCTGGGCGATAGGCGAGAAGACATTTTCTTTAAAAGTTTTTAACATATCTTTTTCAAAATATTCCCAAGCCTGCGTAATGCCTCCGCCAAGAATAATTGCTTCTGGTTCAAGCATATTGCTAATATTAGCCAATCCTAATCCCAGCCAATAACCATACATTTTCCAGACTCGGAGCGCTAATTCGTGACCATTTTGGGCTTTTTCATAAAGAGTTTTAGGATTATTGCCCGTTTGTCTTAAAATGAATTGAGATGAGGCGTATTGCTCCCAGCAACCACGATTGCCGCAGTTGCATTTTTCACCACCTGCTCGAACGATATTATGTCCCATTTCGGGCGCTGTTCCAAACGATCCTGTCCAAAGCTTGCCATCAAAAACAAAGCCGCTGCCAAGTCCCGTTCCAAGAGTAATTACCGCAACCGACTTAAATTTGCCTCCTTCTCCGTAAAGATACTCTCCCCAGGCAAAGCAATTAGCATCATTTTCTAGACGAATTTCTGTCGCAAATTCTTTTTCTAAAATTTTCTTAAAATTAATCCCAACGATATTTTTCAAATTCGGCGTTGCCAAAAGCGCTTCTTTTTTTTCATCTAAAACCCCTGGGATACCAATGCCAATTCCTGAAATTTCATAGTCTCCTTTTAATTTTTTTATTAAATCTATTAAAAAAGTGTCCCAATGATCGGCAGGGGACTTTTCTTTTAACTTTTCTATGATTTCGCCATTACGGAAAATAATGCCAAAAGTTTTTGATCCGCCAATATCTATACCAATATAAGTTTTTGTATTTTTCATTTATTTAGAATGATCTTTTACTTAAAATGAGCTTTTACTTAAAATGAGCTTTTAGTAAAAATGAGCTTTTAGTAAAAATGAGCTTTTACTTAAAGTAGAAGAAACTTTGAGGAACAAGTTGAACTAGGTATTCTTCGGGATTATTAAGCCAAGAAAACTTTTCTGGATTTTCTTGAAATTGAAACAGGAGTCTGGAGGCATCTATCTCAAACAACATCAAATCTCGCGGACGAGCCATTCGAGGTATAACTTTTTTAGGATAACTTGGATTTGGCACTACCTTAAGTGAATCTTTATCTTCTATTATATAAGAAATTCCGCCTTTGTGAATTTTATAAAAATCATATCCTGATTCAAAAGAAGCATCTAAAAGATTTGCCATAACTAGCGGTCTTTCATCGGGATTAATCGTTACATGTCCATAACCCGGGGGAATAACAACTTTTTCGCCCTCAAGCGCTTCAACTAAAATTGCATCTTTCAAATTATTTTTTTGCAAAAGGTATAGGGCGCGACCAGAAATCACTTCATAAATTTCTGGATAAGTTACTTTTGTTTTAGGCTTGTTTGGATGATAATGCCCAACAGTTTTATTGAATTCACTACCGATCTTTTTTGAAGGCAAAATTGTAATATCATATCTTAAATTGTTTGACTCAAAAACACCACGATACATAAAATAACAAGGTTCCGAATCTTTGATGTCGGTAAATTTTTTACCGTCATCAATGAATTTTTTTAATTCTTTGAATGTGCGAATATCCGGCTCAGTCGGTGCAAAATTATTATAAAAATAAAGCTCGCCGTTATCTTTGAGTTTTATGGGAATTCCTGATTGTTTTCTTAAATCAAGCATATACTAGAAGATAGAAGTTAGCCCCGCACAATTCTTGCTAAGATTAAGCGAAGCTAGAATTTAGGGAGTCCTGTAAACCTTCGTCTATTTTTCAAGATAAACAAAGTAAAATATGCGGGGTTCTCGTAAAATCAATGATTCGCTAGGAGCTCATCAGGTTTTACGGGAAAGTTAGAAGTTAGAAAATAATAATTAATTACTTTTTTCTGACAATTATATTGTCTCCGTTATCACTAATTTCATATCCTTGTTTTTCAATCTTTTCACGAATTTTATCAGCTTCTTGCCATTTTTTCTCTTTTCTTAAATTTGATCGTTCTTTCGCAAGTTCTTGAATATCATCAGGGATATTTTCTTCCAAATCAAGACCCAGAATACAATTAATATTAAAAACTATTTTTATCGCCTCCTCTGCGTCCTTATTTGAAATTTTTTCTTCATCGATCAATAAATTGGTTTTTGTAATGAAGTCAAATATAACTGTTAATGCTTTTGGCGTATCTATGTCTTCTGAAAGCGTTGCTTTAAATTCTGCTTCGATCTTATTTGAATCGATTAATGATGATTCATTTTTATTATTAACATTTCTTAATCGCCTCAAGAATTCTTTTATAGTTTCTAAATTAGCCCTTGCTTGATCCATCGCTTTCCAAGAAAAATCAAGAGGGGAGCGGTAATGGGTTGAGAAAACCAATAGACGAAAAACAGATGGACTATATTCTTTATTTGTTATATCTTTTAAAATATAAAAATTTCCTTTTGATTTTGCCATTTTCTCACCATCAACCAAAAGATGTCTTGGATGGAACCAAAAATTCGCAAAGGGCTTGCCGGTCAGACTCTCTGATTGAGCGATTTCATTCTCATGATGAGGGAAAATATTATCTTCACCGCCCGTATGAATATCTAAAGTATCAACGCCTAAAAACTTTCTACTCATTACTGAACATTCAATATGCCATCCTGGATAACCTTTGCCCCACGGAGAATCCCACTGCATCAGATGATCTTTTTCAGCTGGGCGCCACAAATAAAAATCAAAAGGATTCTTTTTTCTTGGGTCTGGTTTGATGCGGCTGCCGACAGAAAGTTTTTCTAAAGTATTGCCTGAAAGCTTTCCATAATCTTTAAACTTCGTAACATCAAAAAACACCGCGCCATCTTTTTCGTAAGCAAAATCTTTATCTATTAAGGTCTTTACCGCTTCAATCATTTCTGGAATGTTTTCTGTTGCTTTAGGGTAAAACTCTGCCGGTTCAATATTGAGAGTTTTTTCATCACTGCGAAAAGCATCTTCATAGTGCTTAGCAATATCTTCGGGACTTAATTTTTCTTTCTTAGCTTTTTCTTCAATTTTGTCTGCACCTTCATCAATATCATCTTGAGTTAAATGACCGACATCGGTGATATTTTTTACCTGAGTAACCTTATAACCTAAATATTCTAAAGTGCGTCTCAAAAAATCAGTTACTATGTAACTTCTAAAATTACCAATATGGGCATAATCATAAACTGTCGGTCCGCAAGTGTACATGCGCACTTCATTGCCAGATATTGGCTTAAATTCTTCCTTTTTCTTTGTTAAGGTATTATAGAGTAGCATGAATTTAGAATATAGAATTTGGAAGTTAGAATTTAGTAGAATTAAAGCTTTTTGATTTCGAAATCAAGCCATTTAATAATTTACCAACACTTATTGTCTGTAAATCTATACTATCAAAAACATTACTCGAAATATAGCTTAGATCTCTGGCAATTAGAATTTGATTTTTGACTTCAGATAAAGATCCTAGGGCTACATAATAAAATTGTATTTTCTCTTTAAAACTTTTTCTACAAAATCCTTCCGCGACATTGCTTGTAATTGAGACAGCGGCTCTTCTTAATTGATTAGCTAATCCATATATTTCGTCTTTAGGAAAGGTATGTGTGATTTTATAAATCAACAAAACAAGCTTATGTCCTTCTTGCCAGACAATTAAATCGCTAAAACTTTTTATTTTTTCTTTATCCATATTCTATATTCTATATTCCAACTTCCAGCTTCTATCTTCTAATCCTACAGCCACTTTCTCTTTCCAAAATAAGCGTACATCAAAAGGGAGAGTATCGCAAATATTCCTATTAAAATCCAAAAATCATTATCCATGCCGACAATTGGCAAAACTTTAGTATCCCAAGCAAAAATTGCCGCTAAAAGCGCTAAGGGAAAAGTAAAAACAGAAATTACGGTCAAAACCTTAATCGCTTCATTGGTTTTTGCCGAAAAGAGAGTTTGATTGGTGTCGTGAAGCATCTTGGCCGATTCATGATAAGTCTCCAAAACATCAGCCACTTGTCTTGCTTGACCGCATAAACTTTCCATATAAGGCCTGTATTTTGTTCCAAAAAGTTTAGTAATTTCTTTTTGAAGAGATTCCAAGATTTCATGATGGAACTTTATCATGCGCTTAAAATTTGTAACATCGCGCATTAAATAGGCGATTTCTTCTAACATTTGTCTTTCATTGCCACGATAAATCTCGCTTTCACAGCGAATAATATTTTTTCTAATATGTTCTAATTGTCTTTGAGAAAATTCAAAATTAGCGCTTAAAATATGATAAAGAAGCCTGACAGGATCTTTAAAATATTTTTTTTGAAGAATTGTGTCATTTTTCATTACTTCTTCTAGTTCGTCCAATGCCTGAATTTTTGTGTAATGAATCGTGGCAAGCGCTAGCGTATTTTTAGTAATCAAGAAGTCAAGTTCTCCAGGCTCAACTGTGCGTTCTTTTTGATTATATATGGGGAAATGTATAACCATATAAATATAATCTTTATAGCGCTCAACCTTAGCGCGCAAGGATGGTTTCTTGAGTTCTTCTAGAGTAATAGAGTGAAATCCGTAATCCTTTTTTAACTCCAATAAGTCATCCATTTTTGGGGATAAAAGTTGAAGCCAGGTCGTATTGTTATTCTTAATTTTTTTCATTTGATTGTTTTAGTGTCATCCTGAGTCATTTATAAAAGCAAAATCTATGGATTCCTGCCTTCGCAGGAATGACATAGGTGTACGAGTTGTCATTCCGCACTTGATGCGGAATCTAGAAATAAATCAGGGTGACAAAACTATGAATAGCTTAATACTTTATATTTTATCAAGAAATTCCAAAAAAAACAAAGGGGGATCCGTAGATCCCCGAACTAGTTCTTAAATTAACATTACTATTCCACAACCAGAAAGAGCTAAAGAACAAGCATTCACAAAGAATATAGTTTTTCTTGAAGGATTTTCTTTTGATGCGAGAATTCTAAAGGCAAAACACAGAATTACTGTCGCAAGAGAAAGACCAACCAAAAACAAAATCATCTCTTTCATTTTCCTCTCCTTTTTATTTGAAGAACTATGTGCTTATTGTATCAAATATTATTCGAAAATCAATCATATTTTTATAAACAAAAAAAGAGGGCACACAGAATTTCTTCATGTGTGCCTCTCAAAGAGACGTTTGCTACGCCTCGCACGCCTTGACAACCCTGTCCACAGCAGGACCAAGCTTGTCGGCAACATCAGCCAGACCGAGACGAACGACGACAACTTCTCCATGCTCTTCAAGGCGACCTTCTTCATGGAGACTCGCCCGCACATGCTCGGCCGACTCCAGTGTACCGACATGGTGTCTTGCCTGAATGGTCAGAGGATTCACGCTACTCGTCTTGCGAAGCTCGTCGATGACGTTCTTCGCAGAGTTTTGACCATTGTCACGGTCGTAACCCGACGGGTCAAGCTCGTCGTCTGCGAGACTCAGTTTCATGACTCGACCCTTCAAGTAGTCGAAGTAGGTCGTTCGCTTGAGCAGGGCTTCGGCTTCTTCTCGTGTCATGGGCTTCGGGTCATATTGCAGAAACCCCATGCCCTGTGGTTTGGAAGCGTTGTAAAGCGCTGCCAATACATCCGCTTTGTTGAGACCAGCAAGAGAAATCTTTTCCGCCATGCCTAATCCCTCCTTTAAGGGATCCTTGTTATCACGTTACTGTGATAACAAAGTACTTCTATCATACCTCTATTATACCATACTCTATTCTAAAAATCAAGCTTTTTTGGCGTTTTTTTATAAAATTAAAATGTACGGAGGACGGACCTCCGTACATTAAAACAAAATAATATATTATTTATTTGTTTTCTTCTAGCTTTGCGCACAATTTTCCTGCTGAGCAGAATTTTTTGCCTTTAATGTTTTCGACCATCAACGCTCCGCAATCGGGACATTTTTCTCCTGTCGGCTTATTCCACAACGCAAATTTGCAATCAGGATATTTGTCGCAAGCATAAAAAATGCGTCCTTTCTTGGTGCGTTTTTGAACTATTTCTCCAGAAGAACAAGCCGGGCAGTCAACGCCAGTTTTTTGTGTTTTTCCGCTTTCAATGTGTTTGCATTTTGGATAATTTTCACATCCTAAAAACTCGCCAAATCTCCCTCGTTTAAATACTAACCTTCCTTGGCAATCTGGACATTTTTGATCGCTGTATTTCGGTTCATTATTTTCCTTGCCATCTGGTGATTCTATATATTTACAAGTCGGATAATTAGAGCAGGCGATAAATTTTCCGTAGCGAGAAAATTTTTCAACCATACCGCTGCCACATTTAGGACATTTTTTATCAACTGCTTTTCCATTTTGCGCCTTTACTTTATCGTAAGCTTCTTTGAGAGTTTTAGAAAATGGTTCATAAAATTCCTTAATGACGGGCACCCATTCTTTTTTACCAGACGCTATATCGTCCAAACTTTCTTCCATTGAAGCGGTAAAATCGTAATCAATAATAGAATTAAAATGTTTTACTAATAAATCATTAACCATAGAACCAATTTCAGTTGGCGCGAATCTTTTTTCTTCGTTTTTTTCAACATAACCTCGCGTTTGAATAGTGGTAATTGTTGGTGCATAGGTTGATGGGCGGCCGATGCCGTATTTTTCAAGAGTTTTTATGAGCATCGCTTCCGAATAGCGAGCAGGCGGTTGAGTAAATTTCTGTTCCGAGATGATTTCTTTAAGATTTAAAACATCACCTTGATTTAATTCTGGGAGAATCTTTTCTTTAGAATTTGATTTGTATATTTTAAGAAATCCTTCAAATTTTATAATCTCGCCTTTGGTTTCAAGCTCGTATGTTTTGTCGCCATTTGCTTCAATTGTAATTTTTGTTGTTTCAATCTGAGCAGGTGCCATTTGAGAGGCAATTGCTCGTTTCCAGATAAGTCCATAAAGTCTTGCCTCGTCATTTGAAAGATGTGATTTTACACTTTCTGGATCACGAAAAGCGCTTGTTGGTCTAATCGCTTCGTGAGCTTCTTGAGCTGACTTTGATTTAGTTTTAAAATGACGTGCTCCTTCTGTGAAATCAGCGCTAATTTTTTCTTTAAGATATTTTTGGGCTTCAAACAAAAATGATTCTGCTAAATTAACAGAATCGGTACGCATGTAAGTTATTAAACCAGTCGGAGCTCCCTTTTCTAGTTTTATACCTTCATAAAGTTTTTGAGCCACGAACATTGTTTTCTTGGAGGAAAAATGCAACCTGATTGCAGCATCTTGTTGAAGTGTGCTAGTCGTATATGGGGCAAGAGGATATTTTAGATTCTTTTTTCTTTCTATAGATAAGATTTTGTAACTCGCCTTATCTAAATCATTCTTGATACTTTTGGCTTCCTTCTCGTTTTTAATGGCAAGTTTTTCTAATTTTTCATTGTTAATTTTTGTTAAATTTGCCTCGATTTCTTGCCCTTTGTCTTTAAATAAAATAGCAACAATATTCCAAAATTCTTCCTTTGTAAATTTCTTTATTTCTTCTTCTCTCTCGCAAATCAATCTCACGGCAACAGACTGAACTCTTCCTGCCGATAAGCCCCGGGCAATTTTTTTCCATAAAAAGGGTGATAGTTTATAACCAACTAGTCGATCAAGAACACGCCTTGCCTGTTGAGCATTGACCATTTTCATATCAATTTCACGAGGATTCTTCAGGGCTTCGTTAATTGCTTCTTTCGTAATTTCATGAAAAACAATTCTTTCAATGTGCTTTGAACTTTGAGTTTTAAGCTTTGGCTTCGAAAGCCCAAGGGCTTTCGTAATATGCCAAGCGATCGCTTCTCCTTCGCGATCCTCGTCAGTTGCTAAAGTAATAATATCAGCATTACTCGCTTCTTTTTTAAGAAGAGCTAGATTCTTTTTCGCTTTAGTCGGAATAATATATTCAGGCGTAAAATCTTTGGTTTCATCGATGCCAAGCTTTGATTTTGGCAAATCTCGGACATGGCCAAAAGAAGATAAAACTTTATAATTTTTATCCAAAAATTTACTAATTGTTCTAGCTTTGGTCGGAGATTCAACTATTACTAAATTCATATATGCTAATTTTTTCGAATTTGTATGCTAATATTCGCAAATGTTTCACAAATTAAGATATGTCTGGATTAAGAATGCGTTTATATAAAAGTTGTTCTTGACGAAAATTGACAATAATGCCCAGTTTTAAATTTTTTGCTTTAAGATAACCAGATATCTGTTTAAAATCAGTAAGACTTAGTTGTCCTTTTGCTTTTATTTCAAGAATTATCTTATCGTCAATTAAGAAATCTAAAAAATATTTTCCAATTAATTCGGTTTTATAATAGAGATTTACAGGAACTTCTATTTGATATTTTATATTATTATTTCTAAGTTCTATTTCTATAGCTCTTTGATAATATTTTTCTTGATATTTAGATCCTAATTCATTATGAACATTGAACAAAATTCCCATTATTCGATAGCTTAACTCAGGAAAAATTAACTTTCTCTTGTCATCATCTTTAATATTGGTATTGATTCGCATTTTATTAGCAAATATTAGCATTATCTTTTTAATGCATATAGTCCGCCGCCAAGATTTTTTATTTTCCCCTTCATTTCCATTATGGTCAGCAAGGAATTAATTTGAGCCACGGGCAACCCAAGCTCTTTAATAATTCTATTGACTTCTTGAGGAACTTCTTCTAAGAGTTTGAGAATTTTCTCTTCTTCGGGACTATCAGCAACTATTTTCTTTGTTTCTTTGTAACTTTTAATATTTTTGATTTCCAGTTCCGTGATTATGTCTTCAGGTTTGGTGACTAATTTTGCACCTTGCTTAATTAACAAATGAGTCCCTTCAGAGCGGACAGAAAATATATTTCCGGGGATAGCGAAAACTTCTCGATTCTGTTCAATAGCGTGGTTGGCCGTTAGAAGTGAGCCGCTTTTTTCATTCGCCTCAATGACTAAAACTCCTAAAGAAAGTCCGCTAATAATCCTATTTCTATTAGGAAAATGATGTTTCAACGGAGGAGAACCTAGTGGGTATTCTGAAATAATTGCGCCTCCTGATCGCAAAATATCCTGTCCTAATTTTCTATTTGAAGAAGGATAAATCTGATCTAACCCACACCCTAAAACTCCAATGGTTTTTCCTCCAGCTTCTACCGTTGCTCTGTGGGCTAGAGCATCGACACCTAGAGCCAAGCCAGAAACAATTGTAAGTTGCATCTGAGCAAGTTCTGAAGCGAAATATTCAACAACTTCTTTGCCATAAGCAGTATAACGACGCGTTCCAACTATTGCAAGAGAAAACTCAGAAAAGGCTTCACTATTTCCCAAATAATACAATATTTCTGGCGGATCATAAATTTCTTTTAGAAGCTGGGGATAAGTTTTGTCCTGTTTTATAAGAATTTTAACCCTGTATTTTTCTAAACGCTCCATTTCCTTTTCAGGGCTGATGTCTTTTCTTTCTTTATCAAGATATTCAATAACCTTTCCCTTGAGTCCAGCATTCGTAAAAGATTGAGCAGATGATTGCCAAGCTTTTTCGTAAGAACCAAAATATTTCTTTATTTTCTTTAAAGTCTGGGGACCGATAAGCTCAAACTGATTAAAAGCGTTTAAATATTTTATTTCATTATTCATGATACTTTATATAAAAAAATCCATTTGTGAATAAAACCATTTTAAAGATAAAATGAGAAAGAAGCAAATTTAAAAAAATATGCCCTTCAATTTACAAGAAGGGCATGTTACGAAAATAGACCAACAATTAGCTTAATACCAACAATCTCAATTGTTCCCCAAATAAAGAGTAAAACATATACTATTTTTAGCCATGCGATATGTTTTCCGAAGCCAATAACATAAGCAGGAACAATCAATGCAACCAAACGATTAACAACAACCAATATCGTGTCAACTGATGGATTTGAATTGAGAGAATCAACGCCCCTCAATGCAACAGTTGTATATCTTACTATTAAGGTGGAAAACCACAGCCAAAAGAAAACCCTAGGACTGATGTTGTGGCGCAGAGCAAACGCCTTTAGTTTAGACAACAATCTCTTTATAAACGTTAGTTTAAAGAGTAATCTCTTTATAAACGTTAGTTTAAAGAGTAATCTCTTTATAAATTCTTTTGCTCTATTCAGTACAAACTTATGCACTTTTCCTCCTTTATTAATTTTTCTTGCCGAGCGAAACGAGGTCTAGAAAATTTTACATCCTGAGCTTGTCGAAGGATTACATCCTTCTGAAGTCCCGGCAAACCGGGACGAAGGGGGATTGGTATTTATAAAGAACTACTCTTTTTGAAAAAAAAGAACACGATAAATTGAATTATATCAACAAACATACTCTAAGTCAATGTTTTAAGTTGCTTTTTTTCAAAAATTATGCTAATGATATAATATATACAAGTTCTTTAAAAAATATGGTGCCTAATGTAATCCTTCGACTTCGCTCAGGATATAACCCTTCGACTTCGCTCAGGATATAAGATTTTCTAATGTTCATAAAATCACAAAGAATCTCTAAAGGAGGAAGAGAAATGGACAGAGAATATGTGCGCATTAGTTTGAGAGAACTCATTTCTAATAGTATATTAACCGCAGAAGATCTTTTGTCAGCAACGGCAACAGAAAAGGATTTATTATTACATCTTGCCTGTCAATTAGGGGCAACAAGAGATGAGTTAACTAGAATAATCGGATTTGTTCCAGACGCGGTAATGCTGGTCCATCCAAGAAGCATGGAAGATGTTCTTAATCGCTGTTCTTTTTTGAGCCAGATGGACTCTGTCTGCCGAACTAAATTTCTTGAAGGATTGTGGCCGCTAGTACTCGATAAAGCAACCTACGGAAAACTGAATATCTTAATCTTGACTCTTCCATTGCTTCCAGAATGTTGGTTTCCTGATATAAATGATAGAGAAAAACATCGGCACAATACTCAAGTAAAAGAGAGAAGCTGGCAGGATGCTTTAGATATTCTCGCTTGCATAGAAAGAGAATTTGGTTTGATGCCAATCATTTTGGGTGCTCTTACGGGGCGCATGACAAAGTTTCTCAAGCACGGTGGCATAAAGAGTCCTCTTGTAACGGGAACGATTCTAACACCGATTATTATCGAGGATATGATTGAGAAAATCGTCGATCTTTCTCAAGAAGATTTTTCAAATCGGAAAATTTCCTTAATCGGCGGAGCAGGCGCTATGGGACGCGCAATCCTCCTCTGGTTGGTTCAAAAGAGAGTTACTGATAATCTTTTGGTCGTTGAAGCAGGTGAACAAGAAGTTAAGCGCCTTAGGAGTTTGTTTCCGGAGGAAAGCGGTTTTCATTTTTCCTGCACATGCGACATAAAAGAGATTAAAGACAGTAAGTTAGTAATCGTAGCAACAGCAGCGCCTAATGCTATTATTACTCAAGATATGTTGTCGCCAGATACTATCATTATTGACGATACTCATCCTTCAAATGTAGCTGAAGACATAACCAATCCAGTGTTTCATGTTATGGCAATTGTGCCTGGTCTTAAATACAAATTTCCCATGGATCAAAAAGAACCAGGAGAAGCCGTAACTTGTTTTGCCGAAGGAGTCTTAATCACTGGAGAAAAAGAGGCATTCAGGTTCTATGAAGACGATCCATCTATACCGTGGTATAAACAAATAGGAGCTTTGGTATGGATGAACGAGAGAATTCATTTACTTGGCAATGTAACCAGTTCAATTAGAAATTCAAGGTAGCGATAACTAACAGGGGATAAGTCGTCCCCTGTTTCTTTTTGCCTAATTTATAAAAAAAAGTTAAAATACTAAAAAGGAGGTGTTTTTTTAGTTTATGGATTCTGTTAATATACTTTTAACGATATCGGCAACTTTCAACCTTGGATTAGGATTTTATATTTATATTCAAAGAAAGAAAAATCCGGTCAATGTCGCTTTTAGTTTAATTACCCTCAGTATATTCTCTTGGACAATAGCGATGATCGCTTATCGGTGGAGCGGCACTTATCTTTCGGCGCTTTGGTGGTGCCGAATTTTATATTTTTTTCCTGTTTTTATAGCGCCAAGTCTTTTGTACTTTTCTTTAGTTTTTCAAAGAATTGAGGTCAAAATTAAAAAGTCAGAAATTTTTCTGATTTATCTTTTTCCTTTTATCATCGGCGCCCTGTCATTTGTTCCTAATTTTATTATTAATAATGTTGTTTTAAGGCATGGAGCGGAAAAAGAAATTTATTTCGGCGCTGGTTATCCTATCTATTTTGTTTTTTATTTTGTCTATTTTAGTTGGACATTTTATAACTTTCTTAAAAAACTCAGTCAAGCGGACATTCTTGGCAAAAAACAAATGCGCTGGGTAATTTTAGCAACCTTTACTCCGGTTACCGCTGGTTTAGTAACTAATTTAATTTTACCTTGGGGATTTATCTTCTCGTATAACTGGATAGCTCAAGTGAGTACAATCTTTTTTATTGCTGGCATTGCTTATGCAATCGTTAAGTATCAACTTTTAAATATTAAGTTAATAGTTGCACAGATTATATCTCTTTTCCTTATTTCCATTCTGTTCATTAATATTTTTTCTTTTGATAGTTCTTGGAGATTGATGGTAAACCTAGGTGTTTTTCTATTAGGCTTGATTTTCAGCGCAACTCTTATTAGGTCGGTTATTAACGAAATGAATCAAAAGGAAGAAATTCAAGATCTTGCTGGTAATCTTAAAAAAGCCAATGATGAACTTAAAAAATTAGATGAAATAAAATCAGAATTTATCTCTATAGCATCACATCAATTAAGAACACCGCTATCGGCAATTAAGGGTTACGCTGCCATGCTTTTAGACGATGTTCAAGACTCGGAAGAGAAAGAAGCTCTAAACAAAATTTACCTTTCAAATGAGCGATTAATCAAGCTCGTTAATGATCTTTTAAATCTTTCTCGCATTGAGAGAGGAAAACTTGAATTTATCTTTAAGTCTTGTCAGCTAGCTGATTTACTTGAATCTGTCGTTAGTGAATTTCAAATGATTGCCAAAAGACGCGGATTGAAACTTACATACGAAAAAGTCAACCTACCATTCATTACCGCAGATGAAGACAAATTGCGCCAGGTCTTTTTAAACATCATAGATAATGCGATAAAATATACACTTAAGGGGAGCGTGACTGTAAAAACGCTCCTTGATAATGATTCTATCGTGGTTGCTATTCAAGATACTGGCGTTGGCATGAAGCCAGGGGACCAAAAGCCGGTATATGAAAAATTCCAAAGAGGCAAAACCAGCGCTGTTGTCAATCCTGACGGAACTGGCATTGGCCTTTATATTGCCAATAAGATTACCGAAGCTCATCATGGAAGAATCTGGTCTGAAAGTTCAGGCATTAATCTGGGCACAACTTTTTATGTAAAACTTCCATTAACCAACGATAAATTATCTTCATGGGCATAGCTTTTATTATTGCCATCATTATTCTCGTAGCAGTTTTTGCTTTGGCGCTTTTAGTTTTGGCAAATAATCGATCTTCTTCTGTGAACCAAACTTTTTCAGCGCTTATTTTCTTTGTTGGATTCTGGTTAGCCTCTTCTCTGTTTATTGATCTTTCTTTATCTCTTTCTGGAATTTATTTTTGGGCGCAAATTTCTGTAGTTTGGGCAGCTGCTATTCCAGCTATTTGGGTTTATTTTACCCATATTTTCCCCAGATATACAAAGCTTAATGTACTTAAACAATTAATTATTACAATTCCACCGCTTGTTTTTCTAGTACTTTCGCCAACGAATCTTAATATATCTTCTGTGAAAATTTTAGAAGATGGTTCTAGGGAAATTGTTCATGGTCCACTTTATTTAATGTTATCTGTTTATTTTATAGTTTTTGCTCTTTGGGGTTCGATAAGATTGATATTGTTTTTTAGAAAAAGCAGGGGAGTGATTAGAATTCAGTTGAGATATATGCTGATTGGCATAGTGTCATCAAGTCTTCTCGCTATTTCTGGGTCAATTCTTTTTCCTTTTCTTGGAGTTGACGCTGTTACCAATTTTTCTTCTTTAACAATACTTTTCTTTCTAGTATTTAGTGTTTATGCTGTCTTAAGGCATCATCTAATGCAGATTCGCGTCATGACAGCAGAAGTTTTTACTGGTCTTCTGCTTTTGATTCTTTTGGTAAATGTTTTTACCTTTCGCACTAAAGAACAATTAATTTTAAATCTCGGTCTTTTTTTTGCCGCCATTATTTTCGGTATTTTCTTGGTTAAATCAGTTCTTCAAGAGGTTAATGCTAGGCAAGAAATGGAAGATATGGCAAAAAAGTTGAAGAGAGCTAATTTTAGGCTTCAAAAATTAGATGAAGCAAAGTCCGAATTCATTTCTATTGCATCGCATCAGCTTCGCACTCCTTTGTCAGCAATCAAAGGCTATGTTTCGATGATTTTAGATGGAACCTATGGAAAGCTTGATGGTGAAAAATCGGAAGTCTTAAGCCGCGTTTATGCATCAAACGAACGCCTCATTACATTAGTTAATGACTTGCTCAATTTGTCGCGCATTGAAAGGGGCAAGCTTCAATTCGAATTTCAAGATGTCGATGACTTGTCCGAAATTCTAGAATCTGTTACTAATGAATTTAAAGTTAATGCTGAAAAAAGAGGATTATATCTTGCCTATAAACCAGCGCCGCTTCCAACTATTAGCGCTGATCCTTATAAGCTTCGTCAAATATTCGTGAATATTATTGATAACGCCATTAAATACACAGAAAAAGGCGGTTTAAATATTTCTACAGAAACCACTTCTAAGAAAATTACAATAATTTTTAAAGATACTGGCGTGGGCATGTCTCATGAAGAAATTGATTCCATGTACGAAAAATTCAGAAGGGGCCAGGCAGGAGAGAGATTTCATGCTGGCGGCATGGGTATCGGGTTGTATATCTGCCATAAAATCATCGAGGCTCATAATGGCCGAATCTATGCCAAGAGCAAGGGAAAAGATCAAGGGTCGGCGTTTTATGTTGAATTGCCAGTAAAGTCAAAAATTCAACCATAAACCATAGACTTTAAAATTTAAATAAAAAAAGACCTCATTTCTGTGAGGTCTTTTGTCTTGATCAACTAAGCTTCAGTATCGCTATTTGGAACAAGAGTAAAAACATATCCAGACGTTACGGGCATCGCTACGATTTTAATTGTCGTCATCTTTCCAGCGATGCGATTTTTCCTAAAAAGACTTTCAATAACCAACCTATCTTTGGGCTGAAAGTCTAAATGTCTAATGACTACTATTTCAGC
>Ga0247842_10003950_pt1 | contig 19184 bp, 14 predicted proteins | sample LaCruzMarch2015__3_FD_192411 | JGI IMG/M metagenome (GOLD analysis project Ga0247842, IMG submission 192411) | Freshwater microbial communities from meromictic Lake La Cruz, Castile-La Mancha, Spain - LaCruzMarch2015_19m | ecosystem: Environmental > Aquatic > Freshwater > Lake | place: Spain...
GCCGGGACGCAGGTCGAGATCCGTTCCCTTGGACCATTTGCCCAGTCCTCCGGTAAACACCGTGATCGAGTCGTTATAATAATTCGCCACCACCAGCGTCAGGCCATCCTGCGAGATCGCCACGCCAGCGGCCATAGGACTTACAGAAACCATCTCGTTGACCGGGATCTGTTCGCCGGTCGGCGGCTCAACAACAAGGCCGTTGCCCGCGGGATGGTTCAAGGCAAGCTCTGTGGCGTGCTGCCAGGATCCGCTATCGTTCAGGGTGAAGACGTGGACGTTGTCACCGCCGGCCTGCGCGGGGTTAAAGGCGCCGGTGGTGTCATAGGGAAGATCCCCCAGTCCGCTGGATACGTAGAAAGCCGTCCCGTTAGGATCGAATACCATTCCATAGTAGGTATTGGGGACCATGACCACTTGCTTCTTGACCGGCTTGTTCGTCGAAATGTCATAGACGAACACGTACTCTTGCGAATCCGGCCAGTTGAAATAGGTACCGAAGGCATCTATCTTGCCGTCGGTTCTAAAGACGCGGTTGTAGCCACTTGTCAGGACCAGCAGGGTCTTTTTATCCGGACTCACCAGGGTAGTAGCCGCCTGCCCGGCCAGCCAGTTTGGATTGTCGGCCAGACCGGGATTCAACGGTTCAAATGTGGAACCAAGGGGCGCCAGCGGCGAAATCTGTTGGCCCATATTAGGTAGGGACTGGATGCCCTTCGGGGTTGGTTGGGGCACGGGAACGCACGAACTGAGGACAGTGGCGGCAATAACCAACATAACCACCCACAAATAAGCCATACGACGGATTTTCATTTCTTTCCCTTCCTTGGTGTTTAGTTACAAAACATTACTTACATTAACCCCTTTTGGGAAGGTATGTGCCGTAAAATACAAAGACCCGGTCATTTACAAATGATCGGGGTATCCTCTGGCCCACCGCGTCTGATTGATCTTTCTACAAACGCTTTTTGTCAGTCACTATTTGCAAATAGAGGTCTTTAAATATACCTATACCAGCCAACTGTACGCCAAACTACATAAAATGACAATTGTGTGTGGTTACGCTATTGCAATTAATCTGGAGCGCTGCAATACGCCCCCTACTCTCAAATAGGAGTTCGGGAACTGTCCACAATGGCCCACCAAATTGAACTGCCGTCCACTACTATCCGCCGGAGCAGCTCTCTGATCGGGGAAGTTCAACCTTTAGCAAGCACCCGGTTCAGCCACCCGGCGGCATACTCCGCTACTTCCTGCCAACCGGGTTCGCCAACCACCCAATGAGCATGGTCGGGGAACTCTTTGAATGTAGCAAGAGAGCCATACTTTATAGCGACCTTCCGGACGACGGAAGCCGGAGTGATCTTATCCTGAGAACCGGCAATAACCAGGACGGGACAGGCGACTTTTTTTTCGTCGACCTTGCTGGCCTTCTTTGGATCGAGATACCAGAAGCCGATCTCAGAGGCGGCACGGCCGGACTCATAGACAAACCGGTCATAAACCCTCCTCCGCTCCTCAAGCGATAGAAGTTTCAACATCGAATAGACCGCCTCATCGAATGTCTGGCGTCGTGGCTTTTTCCAGAAGCCATATCCCATTAGTACGCTCCAGAAACTCCTGACGACAGACGGCGTTAAAGCGTTGATCCCGCCGGGTGATGCAGGGGTCAGCAGAACAAGCGCTTTGGCTAAGCCCCGACTCCCCAGGATCTGTGCTATAAGTCCACCCATCGAATGGCCCATTAGAACAGGCGTCGAATCAAGCCCACGGATCATTTTTTCGAGGTCTTCAGCATAGTCCAACAGGCTTGTAGTGCCTAACTGTGGATTCGGGAGTCCTTTGGGGTCCACATCATGGAATCGCAGGGTCGGGGTTATACAATAATAGTCTCTGTCCTCAAAAAGTTTCTTGTAGTTCTCCCAGTACCAGCCACCACCCCACATACCATGGATCATCACGATTGTTTCAGTCATTTCAGTCCTTCCTCCCAATTCATTTAACGGCAAACGCGGCAGCGCCATATATACAGTAAAATCATACGGCCCGCTGCATCAGAGCAATTATATCACTATGCATATTGACGTAATACGTTTTTTCACTGCTGCTGTACACTGCTCAAACTGTAGACAGGGCTTACACCCTGAATTAATTAAACCGATTTTATATTCAATCGGATCACTGCGCATCTGATGTAATGTTATAATGGTCAGGCATGAAAAATCGTCCGAATCTATTGTCCTGTCGTTGTTGGGCGCGATAGTTATTCAAAGAAGGTGAAACTGGACAATAAAAATATGCCTATTGTACAATTAGGACACCACCATTATGGATTGACTGGTCAATCAATAGTACTATAGCGTGGGGAGGTATCGTATGTCTGACTACAATGTGATCGTGATAGGGGCCGGCATCGGTGGTCTTGCCGTATCCGCTCTGATGGCAAAACAGGGACGCAAGGTCCTGCTCCTTGAGCAGAGCGACAGGGTGGGCGGATGCTGCTCCACATTTGAACGGGAGGGGTACCATTTCGATCTCGGTGCTTCCCTTATCGAAGATGTTCAGGTGATGGACTGGTGCTTCCAACGGCTGGGCACTACCATTGCCCAGGAGGTCGAATTGATACCGCCGCACCTTATCTTTTCTGTAATACTCAAGGACGGCACGAGGATACGCTATCCTAAATCCATCGAAGAATCCGCGCAGGAGATCGCTAAAATAGCGCCGGAGGACGTCAAGGGCTGGTATGCCTTCTGCAAGTATATGAAGGAGTTCAACGACGCTGCGGTCGAGGGATTCTTTATCAAGCCGGCCAATACGCTGGGCGACGTTGTACGCATGTTTCAGCAGACTCCCACGATGCTCAAGTACATGCCACTCTTTAACGGCAGCTACCAGGCGGTGCTGAAGAAGTTCTTCAAGAGCGACAAAATCCGCGAATCATTGTCATACCAGTGCTTTTATGCGGGCCTGCCGCCCGACCTGCTGCCGGGCCTGTACGCCGTGATACCCTACTCCGAACACGAGGGCATCTACTACAGCAAAGGAGGCATGGTGGCCATACCGGCAGCCTTCAGGCGCGTGGGGGAAAAGCTCGGCATGACCACCAGGCTGAATACGCTGGTCAAGAAGGTCATGGTCAAGGACCGCCGGGCCATGGGAGTCATCCTGGCCGACGGCAGCGAGATCACGGCCGACCTGGTGATATCCGATATCAACGCCAAAAAGCTATATCTCGATCTGATCGGCGAGGAACACCTGCCCTCTATAGTCCGCACAGGTGTTAAAAGCTATCAGTACTCCATGTCGACGCCAACCATCTATCTGGGCGTGGATTACGATCCGCCGCTGGAATCCCACCATACCCTTGCCACCATCCCCATGGAGGAGATGAACAAGTACTGGTGGGATGAGTACGAGCAGGGACATTACCCGGCGCAGCAGTTCGGTATCATAAGTTGCACCACTCGCTCGGACCCCGGACTGGCGCCCAAAGGACATAACATTATTATCCTGACCATGGGGCCAGGACCCTATAAGCTGGAAGGCACTACCTGGGAGGCGGAGAAAAAAGACCTCATGCAGAGGATCATCAATTATTACTCCGAGAGGTATATACCGGGCCTGAAAGAACACGTCCGCGTGGCGGAATTCTCGAGTCCAGCCGATTTCGAAAAAAGACTGCTCTCACCGGAGGGGGCCATTTATGCGCTGAGGCAGGATGTGCCTCACTCGATCTGCTTCCGTCCAGCCGCCAAGTCTAAGTCGATCAAAGGACTTTACCTGGTGGGCGCATCAACCCACCCGGGCGGCGGCGTGCCGGTGGTAACCGCGTCGGCCATAAATGCGGCTGACCTGATCGAAAAGTACGAGAAGTAAAGCAGGTGGATATTATGGATAAGAAAAAGAAGAAACGCATCGGCTTTTTCGGGAACATACTGCGGCAGGTCCGCTACTTGATCCCGCGCTACTTCGTTTAGTATCGGGCTGAGATCAGGACCTGACCGAATCTATCACCGCAGCCAGGTGTTCCGGGTGGTCTGAGCCTATCAGGTATGTCTTTCCATTTCTGGCAGTGATCTTGACGCCGCGATCTCCCTGCAGGTAGTAGGCCTGCATCTCACGATTGAAGCGTATCCCGTAACCACCGAAGTCGTGCAGGGGAGAAAAGGAATGCACCTGTACCACGGCGATATCAGCCGTATTAAGCTTTAAAAGCTTAATCCCCAGCAAGCCGATCCTGACAGTAACGGTATCCCGCGTGACCTGTGTGCGGAAACCGCCGTAGGTGCCGATCATCCCCAGCGCGATCAAGGCCATTATCACAGACAACCAGGGAAGCGCCGCCCAGGTGAAGATCGCTGTGATTATTAAAATCAGCGGCACAATCACCGCCAATACTCCCGCATATGGCGGATTTTGCGAATCCCAGTATGACAGTGGTTGACCCGCCTGTATTATCCTGGTTATCTCGTCGGCGACCTGTCCTGCATCCTCAACGGCCAGCTTCTTTTCATAGTGCCTGTATGGACGCAGGAATTCCAACACGATGGCCAGGCCAGTCCCCAGGCCACAGGCCGCGATCATCTCGATCCAGGGGAAGGGAAAAATCCTCTGTGGCGAAGCAAGCATGTTGACATAGGCGATCTGCACTCCGCACATGCTGCCGATAGCGAATTCATCGAAAAGCGACATCCAGTTGAAGGTCTTCCTTTTTTCCTGACGCGCCCATAGCTCGTCAAGCCAGACCGACAAAATGAGGAATCCGGCGGATAACCCGAGCAGTAACGCCGTACTGATCCAGGGAGAACCATACGTGTTCGGCTGACCGCTGAGATCGAAACGCACGGGTGCGGGATCCGGCAGCGGAAGAGCTTTAAGGGTGAAGAATACCGCCGTCAGGATCAGCAGCAGCGCCGGCAAATGTGTCCATAAAGGGTGGATCAGTTTCAACTTCATTTCTGAACGTCCCTTGCTTATTAAGTTACTTACGCTGACAAGTTTTTTTTAATAGCAGCAGAAAGACAATAGACCGGGGCTAATCATATTCGCATATGCATCGAGCCCTTAGCATTTATATCGGTCCATTATGAGGCACGATCGGCCTGCCCACACCGAGAATATATTTCTTGCCGCCAAGGGTAATAACCTTACCGATCACGGATACGAGAATGCTGGTACCATCTCTGCTAACGTATTCTATCTTATACTTGCCTTGACTTGTGGGTGTAGCCAATTTCAAGCGTATTTTGGCCTTTTCCTTGTGCTCATCGGTGTGAAAATCAAGAATACTCCGCCCCAGGATCTCATCCCGTGTATAACCCAGGGACTCGCACATAGCTTTATTGACATATCTTATGTTTCCCTTGGTATCAACCATGAATATCAAATCACTAACAAGCTCAAGCAGTTCTGCCCTCATTGAAAGATCATCCTGAATCTTTTTTTCCTTGGTCACATCGTAGAAAAACGACATGATGGCCGGCTGCCCCATGTACATAACGCGGTAACTGAATGGCCTTACGTATATGATCTCGCGGGTCTTGCTCATAAATGGCCACAGGACACCGGCGGGTATCTCGTCCCCCGCCTGAACCATGGTGAAGCGGGCTGAGAGTTGCTCGCGGTACTTGGGATGGGCCAGGTCGATGGCGGATTTATTGATTACCTCATCGTGTTCGTATCCCAACATATCGCAGGCCGCCTTGTTTGCCCACACCACCACCTCATCCTGGATGAGCACGACGCCTTCCCTTATCTTTTCCACGTAGCTGTATACAATGAACTGCATCTCGCGGAGGGTAGCGTCCAGCGTTTTTAGCTGTTCGAGCGTCTCCTCCAGCAGCTTAATACGCTTGCCCAGGTCTTCAAGCTGCCAGGTCAACCGCCCACCCATACTATTTTGAGGTTGCATTATCCCCATACCCCGTTACAATTATACCGCAGCAAATCTCCTCCGCCATACCTCCACCCTCGCCATGGCCAGCGCCCCCTTTTCAATCGAACGAAAAACAGGCAGCCCTGCCCCTACGAAGGCAGCCTGCACCTTGAGCATCTCCTCCATCCCCACCATATCCGAGGCAGGCCCAAGGGCCATCACTAACGGTTTGTTTATCTCCTCGTGAGCTTTATGTAAAGCCTCGCAAGCCGGTTTGAGGAAGGGATCGCTGGAGAAAATACCCTCCCCCCAGCGGGTTACCGGGTGGAACCCCATATGATACATTATCATATCGATCCCCGGAGCGCCACCGATCACTTTCAGCGTTTTGTAGATCACATCCGGGTAAATAAGGTTGTTGGCATCCAGCGGATTGGTGAAGATGGCGCCCGCATTGGGCAATAGATCCTTAAGCTGCGCCTGCACGTCAGGTGTCAACGCACTCAGCTCAAGCCCTGCCACCTCCATGTGGTCCCCTGCTTCAACGCTTGGACCGCCACCTACACCCACGACGGCAATGCCCCTGCCCAGCGGATAGGGACGGGCGAAGCTTAGAGCGACCAGGACGTCGATCAGTTCCTGTATATCCCCAACCTGCATGGCATTGGCCTGGCGGCACAGCGCCTGGAAGGCTTTTATCGAGGATGTCATGCTTGCCGTGTGGCTCATGGCCGTCCTCAGACCGGCCTCCGTAGTGCCGCCTTTGTATATCACCACCGGTTTTTTAGTGGCAGCCCTCTCAAGCACGCCCCGGAAGCGGCCTCCCTCCCTCACACCCTCTATGTAGGCAGCTATAATACTGGTTTTTTCATCATTGGTGAAATACTCCAGCAATTCGCATTCTCCGATATCCAGCGCGTTGCCATAGCTGATGACCTTGCTGAAGCGCAGGCCTCTGGGTCCGGCGTGAAGGGGCATATCCAGGGAATGACCTCCGCTCTGCGACATAAAGGCAATATCCCCCGGCTGCATGGGCATACGGGTAACAGTGGTCAATCTGGCTTCGGGCACAAAAAGGCCGGTACAGTTAGGACCGATTATGCGGAATCCCCCGCTGCGCGCCTTCTGCAGCATAGAACGTTCCAGATCGGCGCGGCTCTTTTCACCGCTCTCGCTGAAGCCGGCGGTGAAGAAGTGCACCGACATGACACCCTTCCTGGCGCAATCGTCGAGGACGTCCATTGCTCTCTCGGCCGGGATAGCCACTATGACATGGTCGACCGGGCCGGGTATGGCGGAGACCGACGGGTAGCAGGCCAGCCCATAGGCCTCGCTGTGCCTGGGATTAACCGGATAGATAGCGGGAAAGCCGGCTTCTTTCAGTGAGCCCACAGCCCAGTCTGCGTATGACATGGGGTTCTCAGGCGATACGCCAACTATGGCCACACTGCGCGGGTGGAATATATCATCCAGTGTATAGGAGCTTGTTTTGGACATGGCCTTTATAATATCAATAATAGTGCAGCATTATCAATGTACTTGATCGTATATGCCCTATGTCCTGTGCACCCGTATTTGACATGCCGCTGCCGCCTATTTAAACTTGCAGCAGCCTTGTTCAGCTTGATGGGTCCATCTCCCAATTATGATTACTGCAGTAACAGGAGCATCCGGACACATCGGCGTCAACCTCGTCCGTGCGCTGATAGCCCACGGCCGGGACGTGCGCATCATAGCGCATAACAGCACACTGGGCCTGGATGAGCTGAAGGTGGAGTGTTGTAAAGGTGACGTCGGCGATCCTGATTCGCTGGCCAGGGCCTTTGAAGGCGCCGAGGTTGTATATCACCTGGCCGCTCACATATCCCTGCTGATGCATGACTGGGGCTGCTGTGCCACAGTAAACGTCGATGGCACCCGGAACGTAATAGAAGCCTGCCGTCGTAACAATGTAAAGCGTCTGGTGCATTTCAGCTCCATTCACGCCATCTGCAACGAACCGTCTGACATACCCATCGATGAGACCCGGCCTCTGGTCGAGCCACCCGGGTGTGCACCATATGACCTTTCCAAGGCTGCCGGAGAAAGGCTGATTCGCCAGACCGCCAGGGAGGGGATGGATGCCGTTATCATCAACCCTACCGCCGTTATCGGTCCTTACGACTACCGGCCGTCGCATTTCGGGCAGGCCCTGATAATGATGGCTGAAGGCAGAATCCCGGTGTTGATAGACGGTGGTTTTGACTGGGTGGACGCCAGGGATGTGGCCGAGGGCGCCATAAAGGCCGAGCAATCAGCACCGCCGGGAGCGAATTACCTGCTTTCCGGCGCCTGGCTGTCTATGCGAGATCTGGCCGTTATCGTTTCACAGATAACCGGCAGAAGGCCACCCTTCCTGGTTTGCCCGGCATCGCTGGCCCGGGCTTGTGCACCCGTCGTAACTGCAGCTTCGCGATGGACAGGGACCAGGCCCATCTTCACCAACGTTTCTTTAAAGGCCCTCGCCGGCAACCGCAATATCAGCCACGCCAAAGCCACGCGAGAGCTGGGTTACCAACCAAGGCCTATCCGGGAAACGCTGGAAGACACCGTCAGATGGTTTACGGACAACGGTTTTATTAAAAGAAATTCACGTCGATAGCGATAGCAACATGACTTCTGACGTCATCTACAACACGATTTTAATCGCCTGGCTGGTGCTGTCTCCCCTTATTTTTACCAGCCTCTTCTTCATTGCTGCTCCCTACGGACGTCATATCAAGAGAGGGTGGGGGCCTGCCCTGGACAGTAAGCTCGGCTGGGTTATCATGGAGGCATGGTCACCCATTATATTTGCTGCATGCTTCATCCTGGGAAAGGCGCCGCTTTCAATCCCCTCAGTCATCTTCCTGCTGATGTGGGAGGCCCACTATATCCACCGCGCTTTTATATACCCATTCAGCCTTAAAAGCTCCCGCGACAAGATGCCGCTCTCAATCGTGCTTTCTGGTATTTTCTTTAACCTTATGAATGCCTGGCTGAACGGATACTATATCTTCACACTGTCGGGCGGTTACCCCGACCGATGGTTGTACGATCCGCGATTTATCGCCGGCGCTGCGCTTTTCGTTACGGGCTTCGTCATAAACAGGCATGCCGATTATACCCTGGCTGAACTGCGCAAACCGGGTGAGACCGGCTACAAAATCCCGCGTGGCGGGCTTTACCGTTGGATATCCTGCCCCAACTATTTCGGCGAGATCCTGATCTGGACAGGATGGGCACTGGCCACGTGGTCGCTGGCCGGGCTGAGCTTTGCAATTTGGACAGTGGCCAACCTTGCGCCGCGCGCCAGGTCGCACCACGCCTGGTACCACGAGCAGTTTAAAGATTATCCCCGCGAGCGCAAAGCGCTTGTACCGGGTATATGGTAAGGGATTATTGCCACTTATCTGCAACGCATCAACCAATGACGTCGATAAAAACGCTATTCGATGTAAGTACACTTCCGGGTATCAATCGGAAAACATGGCCGTCTCTGACCAGCAGCCGCCGGCTGACCAGGTCATCCAGCCTGGCTTCCAGGCTATTGATCGAAGTCTGCCCGTATTTGCCTGCCATTTCCTTTATATCCAGCCCTTCTTCAATCAGGCGAAGGCGCAGCATCGCCTCTTCACCCACCTTGCGCCTATCGTCCAGTCTCTCTTCCTCTTCCCTGGTAGATGACGGGTCATCAAGGTACCGTTCCAGGCAGGGCGCATTCCTGAAGCGCTTCCCCCCTATGTGCGACGCAGCAGCGGGACCCAGTCCAATGTACTCGCCCCCCCTCCAGTAATTGAGGTTGTGCTGACACTTGAAGCCGGGCAGGGCAAAATTGGAAATCTCGTAATGCGCGAAGCCGTGCGCCCCCAGAATATCAACGGCCGATTCGTAAAGGCTGGCCTGGTCATCTTCACCCGGTAAATCCGGGGGAGGACATCTGAAAAAAGCCGTTCCCTCTTCTATGGAAAGACAGTAGGCCGAGATATGGTTAACGCCCGCGCCGATTATAATATTCAGTGTGTTACCAAGGCTCTGCGCAGTCTGGCCGGGCAGCCCTATCATGACATCAGTCGATATGTTTTGAAAACCGCTCGCCAATGCGGCATCAACGGCATCCAGGACCTGCCGTCTGTCATGCACTCTACCGGCCTTTCTCAGCTCTTCGGCATTCAGAGATTGAGCCCCGATGGAGACCCGCCTGATATTCATGCTGTATGCAGTTGCCAGGAAATCCCTGCCGGCAGATTCCGGGTTGACCTCGATGGTTGACTCCCGTATATCTTCAAGGTCAAATCTCCGCGAGAGGCCGTTAACAAGCTTCTCCAGCCTTTCCGAACCCAGGAGGCTGGGCGTACCACCCCCGATATAAAGCGTGTCGAAGTCGCCGCCGTTGTAGCTGTCGGCTTCCGCAAGCAGTGCATCGACATACCTGTCCAACAGTTCAGGTACAGCGGTTAAAGAGTAGAAATCGCAGTAACGGCATTTACTGATACAGAAAGGGATATGAATATAGAGGCCGCGCATGTCAGCAGCCTAATCCTCAATTTTCATAAGGGACAAGAACGCCTCCTGCGGAACTTCCACAAAACCGACCATCTTCATCTTTTTCTTGCCTTCTTTCTGCTTTTCCAGCAGCTTCCTTTTGCGTGTTATATCGCCGCCGTAGCACTTGGCCAGCACGTCCTTGCGACGGGGAAAGATGTCCTCCCTTGCTATAACCTGCGAACCGATGGCCGCCTGCAGGGGAATCTTAAAGAGGTGCTTGGGAATGGTCTTGCTTAATTTATGTATGAGCGCCCTGCCCCGTACAGCAGCCCCTTCCTTGGGCGCGATATATGAAAGTGCATCCACCGCCCCGTTGTTGACCAGTATATCCACTTTGACAAGGTCTCCCGCCCGATACCCGTGCATTTCGTAGTCCATGCTGGCATAGCCGCGGCTGACGCTCTTAAGCCTGTCATAAAAATCGGTGATCATCTCTGACAGCGGCAGGTCGTACACCAGGATGGCGCGCCTGTCATCGGGGTGCTCTATACCTACCAGAACACCGCGCTTGGCGTCGGACAGCTCCATGCAGGGCCCTACGTAATCCGATGGCACGATAATCCTGGTCCTGATAATGGGTTCTTCAATGTGGTCTATCTCCCCCTCCGGGGGGAACTTGGAGGGGTTATCAAGCATGAGGATTTCATCGTCCTTGAGAAAGACTCTGTAGATAACCGAGGGCATGGTAGCGATTATATCCTGCTCATACTCCCGTTTCAGCCTTTCCAGCGCTATCTCCATATGCAGCATGCCCAGAAACCCCATTCTATACCCGTATCCCAGGGCGGCCGAATTTTCCTTCTCGAAAACGACCGAGGAATCGTTGAGCTTGAATTTCTCAAGAGCGGCCCCGAGCTTGGCGTAATCACTGGTGATAATGGGATAAACCCCACAGTACACCATCGGCTGCGACATCCTGAAGCCCGGTATGGCGGGTACTTCCGGATGGTCGGCAGCTACAATGGTATCTCCCACGTGTATCTCACCGGCGTCCCTGATGAGCGCCACTGCGTACCCAACCTCGCCAGCCTGCACGTGTTCAGACCGCGCCAGCCCCAGGCTGAAATATCCCACCTCCTCAATCTCAAATATCTTTTCAGACGATTTGAGCATGATCCTGTCGCCGGACGCAATGTGACCTGAGAAGACGCGCAGGTGCGGTATGACTCCGCGGTATGGATCGTAAAATGAATCGAAGATAAGACACTTCAATGGATCGGACACACTTCCAGAGGGGGGAAGTATCCGTTCAACAATGGCCTCAAGCAACTCGGCTACTCCGCGTCCGTCCTTTGCCGAGACGTGGAGTATGTCTTCGATGCCCAGGCCCAGCATGGTATAGATCTGCAGGCTGCAGTCATCAATCATGGCATTAGGCAGGTCGATTTTGTTGATCACGGGGATGATCTTCAAACCGGCATCGAGCGCAAGATTGGCATTGGCGATGGTCTGGGCTTCCACGCCCTGCGTTGCATCCACCAGCAGGACAGCACCCTCGCAAGCTTTCAGACTGCGCGACACCTCGTAGCTGAAGTCGACATGGCCGGGTGTATCTATGAGATTTAATATGTATTCATTTCCATCTGCTGATTTATAGGGCATGCGTACAGATTTAGCCTTAATGGTAATGCCCCTTTCTCTCTCAAGATCCATGCTGTCCAGCATCTGGTCCATGCTGGTCTTCCTGACCATGCCCGTCATCTCCAGGATGCGATCGGCCAGCGTGGACTTGCCGTGGTCTATATGGGCAATGATGCTGAAATTGCGTAAATTATTCATCTCAATAAAAAGCAGGATAACTGCCGTGCTAAATAGCAGTTATCCTGCAATTGTCGCCGCTTATTTTATTATACTACTCTTCGCTCACAGTCATTTTGCGCGCCAGCTTGAGCAGCATTCGCTGTTCGGCCGCCGCGACGTTGTGCCTCGCCCTGTCAATGACATCCGGGTTTACTGACACAGACGTAATGCCCCATTCTACCAGCCTTTCTGCAAAGTCAGGGTAGTAGGAAGGCGCCTGACCACAGATCGAGCAGGTTATGCCCATCTTATGGCAGGTTTTCACAATAGATTTAATAGCCTCCTGCACCGCCTTGTCGCGTTCATCAAACAGCGGGGCACATATTTCACTATCCCTATCCACGCCCAGCATAAGCTGGGTGAGGTCATTTGAACCAATCGATACACCGTTAATACCGACTTTAGCGTAGTCTTCAAGCCAGTAGATCACTGAAGGCACCTCAGCCATTACCCATAGCTGCATATCCCTGTCATCACCCAGCCCGCTGTCATCTATCAGCTTCTTGCAGCGTTTAAATTCCCATAGCGTGCGCACGAAGGGGATCATCAGATGTAAATTCTTATCCAGTTCCCTGACCTTCTGGATGACTTTCAACTCAAGCTCAAAGAGGTCGGGGTTCAGGATATACCGGTAGCATCCGCGGAACCCAATCATGGGGTTCTGTTCGACGGTTTCATATTTGTCACCGCCACGCAGATTGCGGAATTCATTGGTGCGGAAATCGATAGCCCGGTAAATAATCGGCCTGGGATAAAACGCACGGGTGAATATACGGAGTTTCCTTATCATGGCATCAACAAATTGGTTGCTCTTGCCCTCTTCAATCAATTGCCGCGGGTGTATGCCGTCACAGGCATCAATGACCATGAACTCGGCCCTCAGTAGCCCGACGCCATCAACATCCTCCTTGGCTATCCTCTCAGCTTCATGCGGCATAGCAAGGTTGACATACAGCTTTGTCGCAGTGACAATAGGGGCCGATTTAGCTATTACTTCTGTTCCCTTGTCTTGAGCCTTCTTGTCTTCTTTCAATCTGCCTTCATAGACAGTGCCATGAGTACCATCCACTGTAACGAGCATCTTATCCAGAAGTACCTTGGTAGCATTTCTCGTCCCCACAACACAGGGCAGTCCCATTTCACGGGATACGATGGCCGCGTGGCACGTCACTCCACCGCCATCAGTAACGATTGCAGAAGCCTTCATCATAAGAGGCACCCAATCAGGGGTGGTCATCGTAGCGACCAGCACATCCCCGCTTTCGAACCCTTCATCTTTATCCGGTGATTGGAGGACGCGGACTTCCCCGCTACCGCGGCCCGGGCTGGCCCCGAGTCCCCTGATCAATTCCTTGCTCTCCTCTTCTGGCTTTTCCGATTCTACTTTTACAGAACTAATAGGGGTAGTTATCGGCCTGGACTGAAGCATGAAAATTTTATTACCTTCAATTGCCCATTCAGTATCTTGCGGGCTACCATAATGCTGCTCAATTTTCATTCCCAGCCCGGCGATTTGCTGAATTTCCTTGTCTGTAAGCACCTGCTCGTTAGCTTCTTTCTCCGAGAGGTCAACATTCTTATTACGGCCTTTTTCGTCACGTATGATCTTGAAGTTTTTATGCGATACCCTGGTGTCCTTCACCTTCATACTACTTTTTTCCACCTCATAGTAATCGGGCGACACCGACCCTCCTACCACCACCTCACCAAGTCCGAATGCACCTTCAATCACCAGGCTGTTAATATTGTTGTTTCTGGGGTTAGCTGTGAACATAACGCCAGCTTTGTCTGAATTAACCATTTTCTGCACAACCACAGCGATAACCGGCTCGTCGTAGAATTCTTTTTTGGCCCTGTAGGATATTACCCTTGCGCCATACAGAGAAGCCCAGCATTCTTTCACTTTCCGGATCAGGTCTTCACCGCCATGGACATTCAAAAATGTTGAATTCATTCCCGCAAAGGAAGCCTGCTCAGAATCTTCCATAGTGGCCGATGACCTGACCGCTACATACGGAGCTTTGACCGAGTCCTTGCCGGCCAGTTCATCATACGCCTTTAAGATTTCACTCTTGATGGTGGCAGGCATCTCCGTCCCTATTATCATCTCCTGCACCTCTCTGGCCTTGGCCTGAAGCGCAGCGGTATCATCGACATCGATCCCCTCCATGGCGTGTACGATCTTCTGCGAAAGTCCACTCTCTGTGTTAAATAACAGGTAGGCCTGCGCGGTCACAACAAATCCCGGTGGCACCGGGAGCCCGGCTTTTACCAGCTCACCGAGGTTGGCTCCCTTACCACCGGCCTTATTGACATCAACTTTACCGAGGTCCTCGAACCATTTAACAATCTCCATGGGCAACCCTCCTCAGACTATTACAAGTATAATCAGGTTTTGCCATTTCCCTGCCGCGTTACTCTGCACTATTAACATGACCGGCGGCAGGCCGTCCCCCGAAACATGAGATTCTATTGCGATAACACCGGGATATATTTAAGGTAACGTTCATCGATGGTCTTTTTCTTTTCCCATGTGTCCCTGAAGGGTGTATATACGATCTCACCCTTGACCTCGCCCACGGCGTGCCCTTTTTTCCCATTCAGCAGGCCTTCCACGGCGGCTATACCAAGGCAGCTGGCCAGTATCCTGTCCGCGGCTGTGGGCGATCCCCCTCTCTGGATATGGCCAAGCGTGCACAGGCGTGTCTCAACTTTTAGGCGCATCTGGACATACTTCGCAATATTAATAGTATCGTCCACTGTGTTGCCCTCGGCAACCACTATGATGCTGCTCCTCTTCCCGCGCTTAAAACTCTCCTTCAGGTTCTGGCAGAGGTCTTCTATATCTATATGGATCTCCGGCACGATGATTTGCTCCGCTCCGCCTGCCAGGCCAACAGTCAGGGCGATGAATCCAGATTTTCTTCCCATCACTTCGACAAAGAATATCCTTTCAAAAGCGCTGGCAGTATCTCTGATGCGGTCTATGGCATCAAGCGCAGTATTCACGGCCGTATTAAATCCAATCGAGTTATCCGTGCCCCAGATATCATTGTCGATGCTGCCGGGCACACCGATAAAGGCGATGTCGCTTTCCTCAACCAGGGCCTGGGCAGCACGGAATGAGCCACCACCGCCTATGATTACGCAGCCATCGATCTCCTGCGCCAGCAAAGCGTCTATAGCCTTCTTGCGCCCATCTACCTCCAGCATCTCAGAGCAACGAGAGGTCTCCAGGATGGTCCCCCCTTTCTGAATAATATTAGCCACCGAGCGCTGGTTGAACCTCTGGAACTCACCGGCTATTAAGCCCGAGAATCCGCGCCGAATACCGGTAACCTCCAGCCCGTGGAATATGGCGCTACGGACTACGGACCTGATGGCAGCGTTCATGCCGGGCGCATCGCCACCGGACGTTAGAACACCAATTTTCTTCACTTGCCTTTTCATTTCACTAATAGATTACTTAATTTCTAATCTTAGCACAATACGTAGATGGGACAATGCCTGGTTATTTATATTGTTTATTCGAGATGATTCGCTGAAGCATATCCCAGGGCTTTAAGATAGAACCTGTCGACATATTCCCCGGCCATCCGCGACGTATTGAAATACGGTGCATTTGAGCGGATGCTCTCTTTCATCATCTTTATCCAGCTGTGGGGGGTGCCGTTGCTATCCCGATCGTAATAAAGCGGTATCACCTGGTCTTCCAGCAACTCGTATATAGCGTTTGCGGTCACGTTATCACGGTCCGCTGAATCGATCCGGCCCCTCTCATCCACAGCCCAACCGTTATCGCCGTTATATCCTTCGAACCACCATCCGTCCAGCACGCTCAGATTAACTGCCCCGTTCACTGCTGCTTTCTGACCGCTCGTCCCACTGGCCTCCATCAACACCAGTGGCGTGTTCAACCAGACATCCACCCCAGCCACCAAATCCCGAGCCATATGCAAATCGTAATCCTCGACAAAGGCTATCCTGCCTCCATATTCGGGGTCCTTGGCATAACCATATACCTGCTGTATCAGCCTTTTACCGTCATCGTCCTGGGGATGCGCCTTGCCGGCAAAGATAATCTGCACCGGCTGCATCTCGCGATTTAATATTTTCTTGAGCCTTTCAGCATCCTTAAAAATCATTGCAGCTCTCTTATATCCCGTGAAGCGCCTGGAAAATCCGATGGTCAGTACCTCCGGATCGAGCAATGCGCCCATAGCCAGCGGCTGGATGGCGGCAACGCGGTCATGGGACCACCTGTCACGGGCACGGTCAAGTATAGCGCCGACAAGTTTCAGCTTGAGCCACCGGTGCATAGTCCAGATTACCTCGTCCGGTATATCCCTGACTCCGTCCCACCTGCCCGCTTCGGCCTGATGTTCCTCCCAATCATCCCCGAGGTACCTCCTGAACAGAATCTGGAACTGGGGTGCCGCCCAGGTAGGTAAGTGCACGCCGTTGGTTATAGAGATGATCGGCACATCTGCTTCAGCTTTCTCCGGCCACAGGCCGTGCCACATCCTGCGGCAGACCTGGCCATGCAGCTTGCTTACACCGTTCCTGTAGCCCGCCAGTTTCAGGCCGAGTACCGTCATATTGAATGATTCCCTGTCCTGCTGGCTGGTTCCGAAATCGAAAAATTGCTCACGGGTGATGCCGAGCTGGCCCCAGTAGCTGTGAAAATACTTTTCGATGATGTCCGGTGGGAAGGCATCATTGCCCGCAGGCAGGGGTGTATGCGTGGTAAAAACCGACGTCTCTGCCACAGCCTTTAGCGCTGCATCAAGTGTCATACCTGTCTGTACAAACTCGCGCAGACGTTCCACCAGCATAAAGTTGGTATGTCCCTCGTTGGCGTGCCAGACTGCGGGTTTCAACCCCAGCGCGCGCAATATGCGTACCCCGCCGATCCCGATGACCAGTTCCTGGAGCAATCTCAGTTCCCGATCACCTCCATAAAGCCTGTCCGTAAGTCCGCGGTAGGCCTGGGGATTTTCATCAAGATTTGTATCCAGCAAATACAGCCTGACGCGGCCAACGTTCAAAACCCAAGCAGCAACATGGATGAAAATATTATCCAGGGGAACTGTAACGGTCAGCGTTTTGCCATCCTGATCCAATACCCGTGAAACCGCCACGTTGTCATAACCTAACTGCTCATAGCCCTCGGTCTGCCAGCCGTCCTGCGATATGTGCTGGTGAAAATAGCCCTGCGGGTACATGAAACCCACCCCGACCAGCGGTATGCCCAGATCGCTGGCTGCCTTGCAGTAATCTCCAGCCAGCACTCCCAACCCCCCGGCATAAAGCGGCAACGAATTATGCAGGGCAAATTCCAGTGAAAAGTAGGCTATTAGTCTATCGGCGTGCTCAGGGTATTGCGTTTTAAACCATGTGCTATTGATAGAAAAGCTCTTCCGGTACTCTTCCATTGCAGAGTCGTAGCTGCCCAGGTAATTCGCATCCTCCGCACAGGCCACGAGTTGATGATACGGTATCTCCTTTAACAGCCTGACGGGGTTATGGCCGGTGTTCTTCCAGAGCAGCCTGTCCAGCCTCTTGAACAGGTCTCTGACCTCCGGATGCCAGCTCCACCACAGATTGTAGGCAAGCTCACCTAACCCCGTTATACGCTCGGGGATGATCAACTGCACATGCTTATCCATGTACGATCCGTGTAAAACTACTAATTGTTATTGCAGAGCCTCCATAGCCGGTTGCCGGTTAGTGTTTAATTATAAGTAAACAGGCCACGCTATTACAAACGCGTGGCCAGTATTTCCTTTGCACACAAACTATTAAAACTGTATACTTACGTCCGGAGAGCTTCTCAGATAAAGTAGCCAAGAGGTACCTTATATGAAAATTAATGTTATGCAGGACGTGCTGCAGGCTAACGACAGGATAGCCGGGGAGAACAGGCAACTCTTTAAAAAGAACCATAATTTGGTGCTCAATCTGATGAGCTCACCGGGGGCGGGAAAAACATCGTTACTTGAGAAAACGGCGGAGAAGCTTGCAGGCAAACTCAGGCTGGGAGTAATAGTCGGCGATATCGAGACGACACGGGACGCCGATCGCATCAGCAAGTTCAACATCCCCACCATACAATTGACCACTGGGACAGCCTGCCATCTGGATGCCAACATGATCGCTTCAGCGCTGCCCCACCTGGAGCTGGGCACGATCGACATACTGGTGGTTGAGAACGTGGGGAACCTGGTCTGTCCTGCCGAATTTATTGTGGGAGAGGATTTCAAGATAATGATCTTGAGTGTAACCGAAGGTGATGAGAAGCCGCTCAAGTACCCCCTGATGTTCCGTGAATCGGCCCTGATGTTGATCAACAAGATCGACCTGCTCCAATACACGAACTTCAACCTTGAGGAGGCCAGGGCAAATGCCCGCAAGATAAATCCGTCCATCGATATCATTGAAATATCGTGTACAAACGGCATGGGACTGGATGAATGGGTATCATGGCTAACAGCCAGATACCGGGGTAAATCCGGCGGGGCCGGCCATGCATGAGATGGGCATTGCCCAGAATATCCTGGATATCGCGCTCAACGCGGCCGACAAGGAAGGCGCTTCTAAGATAACCAAGATCAACCTGGTGGCCGGGGAGTTGCGCGGCATCGTCCCCCTGCAACTCACCTTCTGTTTCGGACTTGTGGCCAAGGATACCATTGCCAGCGGAGCATACTTGAGCATAGATGAGGTGCCTGTCAGCGGGCACTGCAGCGATTGCAACTCCGATTTCTCCATCAAGGAATACGAATATGTGTGCCCAAAGTGTGGCAGTACTAAAATCCAGCTCACCGGAGGCACCGAGCTCAGCATCAAAGACATCGAGATTGAATAGCGAATCCGCCGCCTCAAGAGGTGCTGCTGACTGAGAGGCTGTGCCCGGCCAGCACTGACTTCAAATAGCTAC
>Ga0247842_10003954_pt1 | contig 19173 bp, 21 predicted proteins | sample LaCruzMarch2015__3_FD_192411 | JGI IMG/M metagenome (GOLD analysis project Ga0247842, IMG submission 192411) | Freshwater microbial communities from meromictic Lake La Cruz, Castile-La Mancha, Spain - LaCruzMarch2015_19m | ecosystem: Environmental > Aquatic > Freshwater > Lake | place: Spain...
GAGCCGGCCCTGCATTATAATTTTTAATCGGTAAAAATGCCCGATTCACTCCAAAAACACCCGAACGGCCATTCCGACCACATACCAACAATGTGGCAATTGCAACACCACCCTATCGGTAAAATTACCCGATTTCGGGCAGAAATATAGGGGGTTGCATGTATTTACGCTTGTTGGTATATTTAGTATATGAACTCTCCAATAAAGCCAACATGGCCGGACGGTTTCATCACATTGGCCGAAGCTGCCAGACGTGGTGGTGTCACTTTGCAAACTGCGCACGGGGCTGTGCGCACGGGTAGAGTACCGGCCGAACATGTAAGATCAACGGAATATCAAGGCCGTAGATTTTGGGCGGTGAATGAAGCGGCCGCTGTTCCCATTCTTCTTTCTTCCCCGTCATCGACGAAGAACCTATCAGCCGTTCAATCGGTGCCACCACCACCTCCCAGGCTTCGCAAGGAAGAAAAGCCCGACTACTCTGTGGTTGGCAATGCAACCGAACAATACAACGCGGTAAAAATCCACCGTGAAAAGCTGGCCGTCGAGAAGGCCGAAATGGAACTAAAACTTGCACGGGGTTTGCTGCTTGAAGTCGAGGAAGTTTCGATTTTTTTATCTACCCTATCGGTAGAAACCCGGCAGGCATTACTTGCAATCCCGCCGAGAATAGCCCCGCTGGTTGCAGCGGAAAAAGATACTACGATCATTCTGCATCTACTCGAAACCGAAATCACGCAAGCACTCGAAGGGCTCGGAAAACTGGCAACATTTGCCCACGTTCCGGCGGTGTCCGAGTAATGGCCCGCAGATCTAAACTACGGCAAGCGGCCGATAGAAATCCGGAAATCGTACGCAATACCGCACAGTCAAACAATGACAAGCTTGCAGCGCTTCGCACTGTCTGGTCCGACGGATTACGCCCACCCGAGAAAATGGATATAGATGAGTGGTCAGATCGTTTTCGCGTGTTACCCTCTGAGACATCTTCGGAAGCCGGCCGATGGCGCACGTCAAGGTTTCCATTCCTCCGCAGGATTATGAAATGTTTGTCCCCAACATCCCGGGCTCGTGAAATTATTGTGATGAAAGGGGCACAGCTTGGTGTCACGGAATGCTGCATTAATTGGATTTTATACATTGCAGATCAGAACCCGGGCCCGACAATGTACCTACAGAAAACAGAGGACGCGGCAAAAGACTTTTCAACGCAAAAACTGGCCCCGAGTATCCGAGTTTGTGAGAAAGTTTCATCGAAAATAGGGGCAAAGAAGCCCAAATACTTGACGGATGAAGTCGATAATGTCGGCTTCCCCGGTGGTTTTGTGGTGCTCGGTGGCTCGAACTCGGGCGCGTTTTTACGGTCGAAGTCCATCCGGGACATGATGGCCGATGAGGAAGATTCATACAAAGGCAATATCGACGCGGAAGGCTCGCCGGTTGCGGTGGCAAAGAAGCGACAGGTTAATTTCCCGCGCGGAAAAACATTCCGAATATCTACGCCGAAGTTTAGGGAGACGTCAACCATCGAACCTGCTTTCGATGGGGGCACCCGTGAACAGTATTATGTGCCATGCCCCCGTTGCAACCCACACCTCCATGAAAGCGGTTTTCGTTTCGTGTTTCAGTGGGAGCAAATAAAGTGGTCGGACAACCCCAGCAACGAAGAAGGCTCTACGGACGTACTCGACTACTGGATGGAGTGCCCGTCATGTGGTGGCCGAATAGATGAGTTTGAAAAAACTGTGATGTTCGCAGCGTCCGAGAATTACGCGGCTTATGGCTGGATGACCGAGAAAGGATCTAAGGGGAAGCCGTACGCCGTTCTGGAAGATGTGGAACGACCATCTTTTCAAATATCAAGCCTATACTCGCCGGTGGGGTTTTTCTCCTGGAAGGATGCAATCAGGGAATGGCTCACGTATCGGATGTCGGGAGACAAGGCACTCATGCAGGTTTTCGTGAATCAAACATTGGGAGAGACCTACAGCGCGGCCGGTCAAGCTGTTTCTGCCTCATGGCTGAAAACACGGCGCGAACAATACCACATGATGTCACTACCGCCCGGCGTACTGGTTATCACATGCGGTGCGGACATACAGGAAGATCGAATAGAAGCGGAGTGGGTGGGTCATGGATTGCACGGTGAAACATGGAGCCTCATGTATAAAGTGCTCTATGGTGCCACGGACAACGTGGGCACATGGGAAAGTGATGCAGAAAATCCTACGGCGTGGCTACAGCTTGATGACCTTCTTCGTACAACGTGGTGCCATCCTTCCGGGGTTGAACTATCAACGGAGTGTACGCTCGTTGACCACGGTTTCCGTTCTGAGCCCGTACACGTCTTTTGCAGACTGTGGGAAACGTCCCGTGTGTTTCCCGTCAAGGGCCGGGAAGGCTGGGGCCGAGGTTATATCGACAGGCCACGAAAACGTAATGCAAAATTTAAAACGTGGGATTTCATTGCGTGGGTGGATGAGTGCAAAGATCAAGTATATGAAAATCTGAGAGTGAAAAACCCAGGGCCGGGATACTGCCACTTTCCACTCGATGACGACTACGGGGAGAAATATTTTTCAGGTCTCACGGCCGAGAATAAAAAAACAAAAAAGTCCGGAGGGAAATTAATACTATATTGGGATTGTCCGGCCGGTGCCCGAAATGAACCCCTCGACTGCCGGGTGTATGCTTTCGCAGCGCTGAAAGTCTTTGCGCCGAACCTTGAACACCGGGCGTCACGGATGAAAGTAGGGCAAGATGGCCCCGTAGGTGTCGAGGTTTTGTCAAATATTAAGCAGGTGGGACGGTCAACATACACGCGGGGAACACCAACGCCGGTGAAAAAAACGATTCGTCGTAAGGGTTCGCAGGGTTTGTGATGAAAGTATATTAGCAAAAAGGGGCCACACCATGAATGAAATACTCGAAGAACGCAACGTATCGACGAAAAGACGGCTCGGCCTTTATTTGCTGGCCGAATCTGCTATTTTGAACGGCTCACAATCCTATAGCATCGGCAACCGGACACTAACCCGCGCTGACCTTAAAATGATAAAAGACACCATCGACTCGCTTCAGTCCGAAGTTATAAAACTTTCACGCGGTAATGGGATACGTACCCAGCGTGTAGTACCCCGTGACGGAATCTAAGGACATAGAAAAATGAAAAAACTGCCTACGGTATCGATGAATATCGTTGACCATGTGGTTGGATTTTTCGACCCCCGCGCAAAAGTGATGAGGTTAAAATCTCGGATGGCTTTAGCATTCGCAGAAGATAGTGGATACATTACCCCCAATTCAAACCGTAAAGCTATGAAGGGCGTGGCAGCCCGTGACCGCTCCCCGAATCAGGACACCGCCCCGAAAATCCAATCTTCCCGCGCGTTATCTCGTGAATTGTACATGACCACCCCGGTGATGGTGGCGGCCCTTCGGCGAATGAACGATAATGTCGTTGGTGTCGGCCTACAGCCACAGCCAACACCGGACGCTTCATTTTTAGGGATGGACACTGCCACCGCCACGGATTGGGTGCGACACACACAGCGCGAATTTGATCTATGGGCCGGTTCTGTTTTTGCTTCATCTTCGGCCACGTTGACGTTCTGGGATATGCAGCCATTGGTACTTTTATCCGCCTTGATGAACGGGGATTCGTTTTATGCCCTGCCGTGGAAACAACCGCGCGACAAGAAACACCCGTACGAATTGCGGATGAAACTTATTGAGGCGGATCTCGTTCGTAACCCGATGGAAAGCGGATATGAAACCGGTGTGCCATTGCCGGAAGGGCCGGACATTATCGGCGGTGTGGAATTTAAAGGCGGGGAATTGGACGGGTATCATGTGGCCGATAATTACCTATCCGAAGCCCACTATCAGACAAAAAAGAATTTTAGATACATACCGGCGTGGGATGAAAAAGGCCGTCGGCAGATGATCCAGGTATTTGACCCTGAGAGAATAGGCCAACGCCGGGGAATGCCAATCTTTGCATCTGTGCTTGAAACCATGAAACAACTTTCAAGACTTTCAGAATCTGAACTAATGTCCGCCCTCGTTTCATCGTTTTTCACGGTTTTTGTGAAAGATGTGTCGGGCCTCGGTGCGACTTTGCCAGAGGGGTACACACCGGCCGAGGTTTCAAACGGTGGGGGCGGAACGGGGCCGGACGCCGAACAGCAACCGAAAAACGCCGACAGTGCCTATGATCTCGACATGGGATACGGCAATGTTCATTATCTCGACGACGACAAAGAAATTCAGATTGCCGACCCGAAGCGGACAGATGAGGGTTTTGTAAATTTCTTCGATGCCCTTGTCACCCAGATTGGTGCGTCGGCCGGTATTGCGAAATCTCAATTGATGATACAATTTACAGCGTCTTATTCGGCCGCACGGGGTGAAATCCTCGAAACGTGGAAGATGTATCGACGCCGCCGTGCATGGTTCACTCGATCCTTCTGCCAGATGGCGTATGAGGCACTGCTTGAGGAAGCAATTATTAAGGGCAGAATAAAAGCCCCAGGATTCTTGACCGACCCAGCAAAGAGGGCGGCATGGTCGGCATGTAATTGGGTGGGTCCGGGCATGGGCCAACTTGATCCCTTGAAAGAGGCTAATGCCTCAGTGGTTAAGATCAAAAATGGCTTGGCGACGTATGAGGAAGAATACACCGCCGACCGGGGCGGATCGTGGTATGGTGCAATGGAACGCAGATCGAGAGAAAACGATCACCTACAACGGGTAGGGCTTCCCGACCCAACACTGACACCAACGGTCGTACCCGATCCGAACGACCTAACGAATCCAGTCACACCGATTCAGAAATAGAAAAGTGTTGCAATTGTAACATGACGTTATATTTTATTAAGGTAGGGGGGGGGAGGAACACATGACTATAAACAAGCATTCCATGATACTCGCGAGTATTGAAAACACGCGGTGGGCCATGACCCCAGAGGCACTTCGCGGTGTGTTGTCGGTTGTTGATCGCGAAGCGGCCGACGACGTGCAACGATATTTTCACGGTACGGCCCTCGGAACAAAGGACGCCATGGCGGCCGACATCGGGCAGCCGGTGGACGGCCTCAAATATTCATACATTCAGGGATCAACGGGCGTAATTTTTATTGATGGCCCCTTGATCCCCCGCGCCGATTCGTTTTCCAATATTTCGGGCGTGACATCTATTGAAAACCTCGCCAATGATTTCCGAGCACTGCAAAACGATCTGTCGGTGCGCCGTATAGTCTTGGCAATTGACAGCCCAGGCGGCAACATCGTTGGCATTTCTGAATTTGCCCAGATGATAAACGCATCGGAAAAGAAAACAATTGCATACGTGTACGGTATGGCTGCAAGCGCCGCATATTGGATTGCGGCCGCCTGTAACGAGATAGTGACAGCAGATACGGGCGAGGTCGGTAGTATTGGTGTGGTGATGACTTATCGGGACACATCAAAACAGGACGCCGCAAGAGGTGTCGAGACGGTAGAAATCGTTTCTTCACAGGCACCATATAAACGGCCGAACATGAAAACCGAGGATGGAAGGGCATCAGTCCAGAACGTACTCGATGACTTGGCCTCTGTTTTTATTGACAGTGTGGCAAAATATCGAGGCAAAACATCGGACTATGTGGCTGCATCTTTCGGCCAGGGTGGGCTTGTTGTTGCATCCCGTGCGGTAGGTGTGGGAATGGTTGACTCGATAAGCACACTTGAAACTATTTTGCAATCATCGGATGATACGCGGATCGTGAGAGGTCTCACGGCTCCGCACGTAACTAAACAAACGGAGGCCGCCACCATGAGCGCCGAAACACAAACGCCCCTTACTGCAAGTGACCTACTTTTGGCGCATCCCGAAGCGGTCAAAGTTATTCAGACGGAAGCGGCCAACGCAGAACGCGCCCGCATTCAGGGTATCGAATCCCTTCTTAATGCGGTAGTCGGTGCCCCGGCCGTCGTCGTGTCCGCAGCTTCGGCCGTTGCTGCCGCTGCAAAGTACGACCCGGCAAAAACTGCCGACAGTATCGCCCGTGAGATGCTGGCCGTTGTTGGCAAGGCTCAGGCCGATATGGTAGCGGCTGCAGGCGCTGGCCCTCGGGAACTTTCGACAAAACTTGACGACGTACCGACCACACCGGCACCCGTTGGTGCGGAGGCCCAGGCAGAACAGGAAGCGGCCACGGTCTCTGGACTGTCGGCAGCAATGAAAACAGCGTAACAATTTTTTTTATCTCAGTCCAGGAGGACAAAATGGATAACGTAGCCTCTACTGTTTCGACTTTCACACCCGATAATCTGATTGTCGGTGTGGACCTCGTAACGGATGTCGGAACTATTCAGCTCGGCCAGGGCATTCTTGCCCGTGGTACGGTGTTCGGTAAGGTCGCGGCCGGTGCGGTAACTAAGGCCGCAAAAACAGGCGGGAATACCGGTGATGGTACTCTCGTTCTCGACGAAACAGCCCCGGCACTTGCCAATGTGCTCCCCGGCGTGTACAAAGTGCGTATTACTCGGGCGCATCTTGCGGCCGTTGGTACAACCCCCGCCGTCCCGCTACAGTTTGCTATCGCGACGCTTACCGCGCCGGATGGCGACGTCGTGGCCGAGTTTAATGTCGCTACGTCGGCAGGTACGACTGTGGCATCACATGTTAAGTTCGTGATGGTTGATGGTTCAACAAAATTTGCACTCGGTGATGGTTTCGACATCACTGTGGCAGCCGGTTCAGGTGAACTTATTGTATGCGATAAAGTCGCCATTGATGGCTCAGCCGTACCGTTTGCAATTCTTGCAGACTATGCGGATGCAACCAGCGCGGCCGTATCATCTACGGTGTATATCGCAGGCTCGTTTGACAGCGCTTCGTTGATCTTTGCAAGTGGCACAACTGCCGCTAATGTCAAGGATGCAGCGCGGGGCAATGGCATGTACTTTGTAACAATCAAGCCCGCTGTTTAATAAACGGCAGAAAGGGAAAGGCACCATATATGGCTAACCTTCCAACTATTTACACCCCGCAGGTGATGCTTGAGGCAATGAAGCAGAACCCCCGGCCGACTACGTTCCTCCAGAAGCTTCTGGTGGGCAAACGCACGGCCGAGACTTCGGATATTGTCGAAATTGACATTGAAAAGGGTGGTCGTCGTATTTCTTCGTACGTAACCCGTACGGCCAATCCTTCGGCCGTGGGTAAGAACGGTTTCACGACCAATCTTCACAATACCCCGTACATTTCCGAGGAAATTACCTACACTGCAAAGGATATGATGGATCGCCTACCCGGTGAAAATTCATATTCCGGCGGTGTTCCCGGTTCTCGCAGGGATGCAAAAGTCGCGGCATGGCTTAATCAGCTTCAAGATCGTTTGATCCGCCGTGAAGAACAACAGGTTGCCGAAGCGATTCAGACGGGAAAATTGGTTATCGCTGGTTCCGGTGTTAGCTATACCGTCGATTTCCAGATGGCCGGTACACACATTATTACCTACTCGAACACGGATCTGTGGTCATCCACGGCCGACAAACTGGCACAGTTTGAAACATGGGCGCAGCTTATTCGTACGGCAGGCGCACCGGGTGCAACGGATATTATCCTCGGCACAGATGCGGCAGCGCTCTTATTGAAGGATACCAATTTCCGTGCGGAAATGTTGACCACCTCGGGCATGAACAACATTCAGATGAATATTGTCAATGACGACGCGGGCGAATCTACGTTCCTCGGAACCCTTCGCCGTCCGGGCCTGAGTGTCAATTTGTACACCTATCAGGGTCAGTACACGAGTGAAGCCGGTGTGGCAACCCCGTACATCGATCCGAAAAAGGTTGTCATGCTGTCGCGGAACATGCGTTCCGAGATGCATTACGGCCCGATATATAACCTTCTCCATGGTACGATGGTGGCTGAAAAGTTCCCCTTCATGTATCAGGATGAAAACGGCAAGAACGGCCACGTCGTGCTTGAATCCAGCCCGCTCTACGGGATGCATCAGCCTGACAGTATTGTTTGTGCCAAGGTTATTTCTTAATTTTCTGACGTGATCAATCGGACCCCCTTCGAAAGTCGGGGGTCATGTTTTCACATAAAAAGTGAGAAGCATTATGACAATTTCCATCATATCCCGCTCTACTATCGGATCTAATGGCAAGCATTACGGAAACGGCTCCATTTTGGAGCTGGAAGAATCCGAAGTTTTACGTATTGAAAAGTACGGCCGTGAAATCAGTCGGGTACTATGCGAACGTGTTTCGATACCTTCTGCCACTGCCGCCATTGCGCCACCCCCACCGCCACCTGTAAAAGTTACTGAGGAAACTCCCGCCATACCCGCAAAGGCTATGCCGGAACCCACCGCAAAAACTACAGCGAGTAAGAATAAAAAAGCACCCATAAAAAACATCGGTGCCGAAGGCTCATATCTATAATGGCAAGCGGAATTTATAAATCGGGCCACACCGAAATCGCGCGGGGGATGTCTATAACGTCCTCCCAGCTTTCTTTTGTGGTTGTCACCCCTGACTATGTCCCGGAGTTTACGGAAGACACGGTGCAAGGGGACATACCCGAAGCGTACCAATTGGCCGAGGCCGTTCTGACGGGTAAAACATTAGATTCAGATAATAAATTTCTGGCTGACGATACAATATTTTCGGATCTCATCGACGGGGATATAGTAGGTGGTATTGTTCTCATTCGTGACACAGGCGCGGTAGGGAACTCCCCACTAATTGCATATTTCACAAGCACAGATTTCCCCCTCACATCCAACGGTGAGCCGTTTGTGGTGCAAGGTTCCACCGTTGACGGGATACTGGCTTACTAATGGCCTCCCAGATAGTAATATTGATCGGCCTCACGGTCACGGTCACGGCCGGAACACTTACGCCGGTGATCGAGGAAAGAAACTCTTTTCACGATGTAATGGCGGCCGATTTATCCTCGACATTCTTTTCAGACTTTGAAGAAAATATTAGATACATTCATTCTAATGGTAAAACGGAAGTATACGACGGAATTGTGGATATTCCGAGTGCGGACGCTTCTATTATTTCGGAATCATCGATAGTGGCATACAAGCCGTCCGTACAACTGCGTCGGATTGCATTAAAATGCAACCCCACAAAGGGCGATAAATTGACGGTGCGTGGATCTCGGTATCGTGTGGACAATTACTCCGATGACGGCGTGGGCGTGATCACCGTCTTTCTGGCTCGGGTGTAATCATGCATAACAGAACAGCGGTAAGAAAGTACATTCAAAAACTGTTGAAAGACACGGTCACTCAGGTGTCCGGCCGTGTATGGTCTGGCCGTCCGAGCCCCCGTTTTCTCGAAATGCTGCCCTGTGTTTTGATTTCCTACGGTCCGGAACAGGTCGAAGTTTTGTCAGGTAGCGAGAGAATCCCAAAAGAATATTCGCGCCGGTTGCGTATGCAGATAGATGTCCTCACGCGGGACACTCAAGACCCAGACGTGAGCGATTTCGACCCCGAAGAAAACGACACGGCTGAAGATGAGGCTGATTTAATCGCTGGGGAGATTGAAAAAAATCTATCCGATGATTGGACGCTGGGAAGGAATCTCACAGACTGGAATCCCGAATTAGGGGACGGACTATCGTTAGGCCTCCGCATTATGTCCACCGACCCCTATTCAATAGGCAACGAAATCGACGTTCGGGCATGTGTCCAACGGATCACTATCGAAGTTCCCTACATAACCCCCGCCTTTATCGATAAAAAATACGCAACCTTCAAGGAATATCAAGCGGATTGGTATAAGGTGGGGTACAACGAAAGTACGAAAGACCCTATACTCACTTCGGCGAAAGGTAATTTGTAACCATGAGAACACTAAACACTATACGATTGAACCCAGGAGCCATGGGTAGTTTTGCCGACATTCGGGGAAATATTCTTGATGAAGTGAAGGGCGGCCACGAGGTGTCCGACATTGCTTTTTATGCTCGGCGTGTTCTTACTGGTGAGGCTGTCATGGTTGCACCCGCCGAGATTGTTTCCGTTCCTAACCGTCCGAGAAAAACGGACATGACAAAATAAACGACCCTTTCGGGAGGTATCACCATGGGTGTATCTAATTCGATTATCATTCCTTTCGTCGGCGTGTCTTTTGACAATAGCCGAGCCGTTCAAGGATCGGCCACACTTCCCGTACAAGCCTGCATTATCGGGCAGAAGATAGCAGCGGGAACAGCGGCAGCCGGTACCCTTTATCTGATTTCATCGGCCGATGACGCCATTGCACTTGCGGGCGTAGGTTCGCACCTCCACCGCATGGCGATCAAGTGGTTTTCGGTGAATAAATTCACGCCGTTGTATTTGAGCCCGCTTGCGGATGCTCCGGGCGCAGCGGCAGCGAAGTACACGGCGACCATGAGTGGCACAGCTACGGCGGTCGGGGAACTCGTTGTGTACATCGATAGCACCCGTTTTGGTTTGGCCGTCGCTGTTGGGGATGCTGTGGCGGCAGTAGGTGCGGCTATGGTGCTCTTGATCAATGCAGATACTGCTTTGCCAGTCGTTGCCTCCTACGGAACCGGAACGCTCACACTTACGGCAAAAAACCTTGGCGTGACGTCGGGCGACGTTGGCGTATTGTGGAACTATTTTCCCGGTGAAAAAGTCCCGGCCGGTCTCACGGTTGCGGCTACCTTTACGAACACACCCGGAACCGGTGAGCCCGATGTTGCCACAGCACTTGCGGCCATTGGTGATAATTGGTTTCAAATTTTGGTATCTTCTTACGGCGATGGCACGAACCTTGCAAAAATTGAAACATTTCTTGAAACTCAGGCAGGGCCAGAGGTTCAAAAGGATGGAATGTATTATTTTGCAATGCGTGACACCTACAGTAATTTGGTTACGTTCGGCACCGGTTCGGCGAGAAATTGCCCCTTTATCGTTTGTGTCGGTGCGACGGGTTCGCCTGAATCGATTTCGAACGTGGCGGCGGCCGTTGCTGCATCCACATCAGTGTCGATTGTCGAAGATACTGCAATCCCGCTTCACCGCATGGGTTTGAATTTGCTTCCGGCTATGCCATCGGCACGTTTCATCCCTGAGGAAAGAAACAATCTTGCAAAATCGGGAATTGCAACGCTTCGGCATGACAATGGTTGTCAGACGGAATCCACCGTAACAATGTATCTCAAAAATTCAGCCGGTGCGGCCGATGTGTCGTACCAATTTCAAAATACGCTTTTTATCCTTATGAACCTGCGATACACCTTTGTCCAGCGTATCCTTTTGAAATATGCCCGTGCAAAGTTGGCCGATAGTGCCGAACGTGTACGGTCAGGGCAGCAAATACTCACGCCGGACGTCGGCAAGGCTGAGGCCATTTCATGGTTCCTCGATCTTGAGGAAGCCGGACAGGTCGAAGGGCTTGCACAGTTTAAGGAAGAACTCATCTGCCGTCGGTCGACGTCGAACGTGAACCGCCTTGAGTGGTTGCTCCCGACTGACTTGATCAATCAGTTTATTGTGGGCTCGGCAGATCTCCAGTTTCGTCTTTGAATGAATAATAGTGGGCAGGCATAAACAACCCGCCCACTTTTCCACACAAAAAACTCTTTTTAAAGGATAGACTACTATGGCAGAATCTTCACGGCGGGGCGGTACGATAAACATACAGGTCAACGGCCAAGTATATGACGGTATCGGGTCTTTTTCGTACAATCTCGGCCAGCCTAAGCGTGAAATGCTTGTTGGTCCGGACCGAGTACACGGATATAAAGAGATGCCCCAAGTACCTTTCATCGAGGGCGAAATCCGCGATTCCTCTACGCTCGATATGAAAAAATTCTTGAACACGATTGACGCAACTGTGACAATGAAACACGCCAACGGAAAGACAATCATGCTTCGCGGCGCTGTTTTCTGTAGCGAAGGCAACGGCGACACCGAGGACGGAAAATTCGCGGTTCGTTGGGAAGGTCTTTCGGCCGAAGAAGTTTAAAAAACACCACGCCGAAATTGTATATTCCTACGGGAGAGGTGGAACGGTTCCCTTCTCCCGTTTTTTCATTATCAAACCACAGAAAGGTGTTTTACATGCACCCAGACAATAGCACGTTAAACACAGCGGAAGATCAGGAACTTCTCACGGCCCGCCGAGAGGAAGCGATTTCGGCATTGATGAATTTCCGCCCGACCACGACAAGGGAACAGGCTGAAAGTGTTGTCGATGGACTATCAGAAGATGTCAAGGAACGGCCGGAACTCCCGCACGTTATCACGCTGGAAGAGTCGTTCAACCTCGGATCAGAGGAAAAGACAACAATCACATTCCGCAATCGCCTACAGGGTGGATTTTTGACACACTTGACAGTGGGTAAGGATCAAAAATTCGGTGAGTTTTTCCCGATAATTTCGAAGATGACGGGCGAAACACTTACTACTATTGAAAAACTCGGATTCACAGATTTACAGGAATGTATTTCGGTGGTATCCTCTTTTTTCAAGAGTGGGAGAGCAAAGACTGGCGTTCACTCCAAGTAAGATTGGCCTCCGTTTTTGGGTGGGCTCCCGAAAGTATAGATCTTCTCACGCTTGACCGCCTGATTTTTTGGGCGGCCGCAGCGGAGGAAGTGCAAAAAAAAAGGAATGGGAAATAGCTATGAACCTGTCACCACTTCGGATTGTCATACAAGGCATTGACCAATACTCAAAAGAAACTGCAAAGATGCAAAAATCTATGCAGCAAATGGCGGTGGGTATGCGGTCGACAGGTGAGAAAATGTCAACATTTCTTACCCTTCCGATAGTGGCGGCAGGTGGTTATGCCGTCGCACAGATTGCCAAATTTGATGACGCGCTGGCTGACGTGGAAGGAACGACAGGAGCGACGGCCGCACAGATGGCAGCATTAAATAAGACCGCTCGGTCTATGGTCGGGTTGGGTGTTGGCCCACTCAAGGCGGCCGAGGGTATGAAGGAATTAGGACGGGCTGGTTTTTCAGTGCAGGAACAGCTTGAGGCCATAGGGCCAATGATGAAAGCGGCGAGCGCTGGCTCGATGGAATTAGCGGATGCGGCGGGCCTTGTTGACTCTATGATGGACGTCTGGGCTATAAATACCTCGGAACTATCAGGTACTTTTGATATGCTATTCCTGACCTCCACGAAATCCGCAACGGGCTTCAAGGATATGGCGGGGATGCTGTCAACCCTCGGGCCGGTATTCCGTCAAATGGGTATGCCCATGGAAGACGCCATGGTGGTGATACGTGGTTTTAACTCTGCCGGTGTGGATCTCACGGCTGGTGTTGCTTCTCTAAGTCGTGCCATGGTGATGTTGAACAATCCAACAAAATCGGCCACGGACGGCTTCCGCCGATTAGGACTGAGCAAAAAAGACTTTTTCGGTGGGAATGGTAAGCTTTTGGGTATCACAGATATCGTGGATAAACTGGCAAAATCGGGGGCTACCGCTGCCGATGTATACCAGATTTTCGGCGACAAGGTAGGAAAGAACTTCGCCCCGCTTATTTCTCAAGGGGCTGACACGTTGAAAACGTACCGGGCGGAGTTAGATTCGGCCGGTGGCAGCATGGACAATTTGATCAATAAGAAAATGTCAGGCATGGGCGGGGTATTGAAACGGGCAGGTGCGGCACTGGAATTGGTTTCTATCACCATCGGTGAGCGACTGGCCCCCACATTTTTGAAACTGTGGTCGGCCGTCGAGCCTGCCATCATGGCTTTTGCTAATCTCCCGGCTCCCGCTATCGGAATCGTGATCGGTTTCGCGGCCATTGTTGCGGCCGCTGGGCCGTTGTTGGTTGTTGCCGCCACCATTATCTCATCCTTTGCCACCATTGCGGGGGCAATTGCTGGGGCTGGTGGCGTTATTGCTTTGTTATGTAATCCTGTCGTGTTGGCAGTGGTGGCCGTGGTCGCACTTGTTAGCATGTTGGTTCTTCTCGGTGACACGATGAAACCACTCTACGGTTTTATCGGCGGGGCTTTTGGGGTAGTTTTTGCCGTACTCGGGGCATTTATTTCCCCACTCATTGCCGGATTTTCTGATTTATGGCAAGCATTCAAAGGACTACTTACGACGCTACAGCCCTTAATTATTGCGTTTTTATCGTTCGCTTCGCTGCCCATCGTTGCATTTTTGGCACCATTTCTTGCGATTGGCTACGCCCTTGTATGGGTGTTCCGATTGCTTGCGTGGGTGATAAAAACATCGGTTGACGGGTGGAATCTGTTATTCAAGGCAGTGGGTGATTTTTTCGGAATGATCGATAAAGCTATGGGCGGCCCTGTCGCCGGGTTGCTTAAAGCACTCGGCGACATCATGGGGTCATTCACCGGTAAAAAAACCGAAATTGCAGTGACAGGAACGCCCGCCATGTTACAAAATACCGGCCTTCCGTCCATTGGTGGTGTTAATGCGGCCGGTGCGGCCGGTCTTGGATCAATGGCAGGGATGGCCGCGTTTTCGGCACCGGCAGGGGCTCAAGCAGAACCGACGAAAATAACGATCGATTTTAAGAATGTGCCCACGGGTATTAGTATTTCTCAGACGGGCAAAGGTGCAAAAGTCACGGGATACAATGGACCTATAATGGCGGGGGCTATGTAAAATATGGCGTGGAAAGATCAATACCAGCAAGGTGAATTTCGCGGCGTCCCCTTCTTCATGCAATCGCATTCTTACAGTTCCGGCCGTGATGTCGTTGGGCATAAGTTCCCCGGCCGTGACGACAGATACAACGAGGATACGGGCAGATCAGAGCCGGTATTTCGTGTCTCTTTGTATTTGGCAGGTGATGACTATTTCGAATGGCGGGAGCGGCTAATATCCGCACTGGAAGAAAAAGGGCCCGGCCGACTTGTACACCCCTATCGCGGTATTTTTTCGGTAGTAGTCCAGAATTTCTCTGTCTCAGAATCCACAGAAGATGGCGGGATGGCGTCTTTCGATGTCACGTTCGTGCAAGATGTTGAAACGTCGCTCACGATCACGCAGCGGAGTACGTCGCGGGGTGTCACCACGGCCCGAACGAATCTTTATTCTGCAATTCAAGACGATTTCGTTTCAAAATACCCTTCTCGCTTTGTCGTGCCTTCGGTGCTAAAAACAGTTCAAGGTGCGATTGAAAAGACCACGGCCGCCGTGGACAAGGCGAAAACGGCCGTTTACTCAGTGGCAGAATATCGAAAACAGGTCGAACGGATACAGGGAAAAATTATTGAATTTTCCCTAAATGCGTTAGATCTCGCAAAAGAGATTCGGGCGCTTGTCGATTGGGGTGCCGACCCGTTCGGGAATGTAATAAAGCCCACGGTGGAAAACTCACGGCAGATCATCAAGGACATGGGTGGCGTCATCACATCGATGACTCAGCCGTGGGACATTGCGGCCAGTATGTCGGGTGGGATTACGGCCGAACTTGTGAGAAAATACAATGCGGCGTGTGCAGTGGCTTCGACTGTCGGCGTCGTGGCGACCATACCCGTCGAATCAGTCGCGGAGGCCGACGAAGTGCAAACAAGCGTTTTCACTATGCTGGACATGCTCCAAAACGACCCCGACGTATCGCAAGAAGTGTTCGACACTGTGGCAGATGCGAAGAAAGCAGTTAGTGAAGACTTGTCGCGTCGCATTTTGTCAATTTCGGCCGTCATCGATTACAGGACACCCGAATGTGAACCGACATTGGCAATCTCTCAGGAAGTGTATGGTAATGTATCCCGCGTCGATGAAATCATTAGCCGGAACAAAATTCGACACCCGGGATTTTCACCGGCTGCCGTTCCGTTAAAAATTCAGGTGCCTGAATAATGGCACCACCCCGCGAAATAGGAATTTTGATCGGTGATAATATTTTCACCGGGTGGAAAAAGGTTTCTGTGTCTCGGTCTATGGAGGCACTGGCCGGTAGTTTTAGTCTGTCGCTCACGCAATCCACGGCCGAAATAGTCAATCAGATACGGCCGGGGTGTCCGGTGGCGGTATGGATAACCGACGGTGTGCGGGACGCCCAGTTACTTTCTGGCTTCATCGACAACCGAAACACGAAAGACGGCCCGGAAGGTGTGGAAATAACAATCAACGGCCGGGACAAAACGGCCGATCTCGTGGACTGTTCGGCCATCGTTGAATCATCCACGTGGACATCGGCAACACTGAAAAAAATCTGTGATGACCTTTTGAAACCGTTCGGCCTGTTATGCATCGACTACGCGGAAAATCTCGAACCCCTCGAAAAGTTCACCATCCAAAACGGGGATACCGTTCACGCCGTGATTGAATCGACCTGTCGGTCGAGAGGCGTTTTGCCGCTTACGGACAGGTGGGGAAACTTGACGCTCGTCAATTCGACGGGGCAAACTGCAAGTATAGAACGAATTGAGCGCGGGTACAATCTTCTCAGTATGGAAGAAAAGCACGATGAAACAAATAGATTTTCGAAGTACATAATCAAGGGCACGGCGAACACCGGCGGGGACGGCCATGGGTGGGATGAAGTTACTACCAGCATGAAAAGCGAAGCGACAGACACGCAGATCACACGATACCGGCCAGTAATTATAAATGCAGAAGGCAAGCCCACAAATACATCGATCAAAAAACGGGCATTGTGGGAGGCGCAAGTGCGGGCCGGAAGGTCAAAAGAGTATTCGGCTACCGTGCGCGGATGGATTCAAGGCGACGAATCGAGCACATCAGAATACCAGCCGTGGGACATAAACCACTTGGTGCCCGTTCGTGATAGTATTATGGGTATAAATCAAGATATGTTGATCACCGGTGTCGAGTTTTCGAGTGACGATTCTGGGGAGTTGACCACAGTAACATTGAAACACCCAGACACATACAAGGCCGACCCCTCGGGAGGGATTGATGTCTGATTTTCGCCGTATGTTGTCGCCGATAGTGTCACGCATTCAGGCCATGATCGGCCGGGCTATTCTGTCGGCGGTATCGGATGCCGGCGGTATGCAAGTGGTGAAGGTGTCGGGATTGTCCGGTGAAGTTATCGACAAACTTGATCATCCGCAGCCGTTCGGATTCACTGCAAACTGCCCTACCGGCGGGCAGGCCGTTGTTGCATTCGTTGGCGGGTCTCGGGATCAGGGTATCGTGCTTGTTGTTGACCACACAGCGCACAGGAAAAAAAACCTGAAAGCGGGTGAAAGTGCCGTGTATTCATCACAGGGCACCTATGTATATTTGAAAGAGGACGGGACTATAGAAATCGAGACGAACGGAAGCGAAGTAAAAATTCTCGGCCGTACGGTATCCACGGAAACGATACATTCGGACAAAGACGTCGAAGCGGCGGGAGATGTTTCGGATTCTGTGGGAAAACTGGACAAGGTGCGGGATGATCTTGCCAGTCTGAAATTAGCGTACGATGCACATGTTCATTCATGCTCGGCCCCTGGTTTGATATCCGGCCCAGCAATCGCACCATAAAATAAGGGGGGGGGTACGTCCGTGGCGGAATCACTGATAGACGGCGACCTAAAATTTTTCTATTCGTGGCCAGCCCCGGCCGATATTCGAATTAGTGGGACGGATCTTGTACGTGATCCCGGCCTCGAAAATGCTGTTTTGATTTCCCTTTTTTCTGACTCACGCGCGGCCGTAGATGATCAACTACCGGACAAAAACGACACTCGGCGGGGGTGGTGGGGGGACACTTTGATCGGCTCGCCGGTAGGGTCGAAAGTGTGGCTTTCGGACAGATCGAAAATAGTGTCGCAAAGTTTGGTACAACAAGAGCAACACATTGCAGAAGCGCTTGCGTGGATGAAGTCGGACGGTATCGCGTCGAAGATCGAGGCGAAGGCCGCCCGTTCAACGCTTCGCACAGATGAGATAATTTACTCGGTAACGATAACGGCACCATCAGGCATGACGATATTTTTCAAGTATTATTACAACTGGAAAACCCAGACGACAGGGAGTATATAAAATGGCTTTTTCACGCCCTTCATTATCCGAGATCTACGGTCGAATTAAGGCCGATATGGAAAGCAGAATAGCCAACGGATCGAAGGTACCCCGCTTCTCCCTCGCGGGTATACTGTGCGCGGTGTTTGCCGGTGCGGTGTGGTCGCTGTATGGTTATCTTGTTTGGCTCGGCCGTCAATTCTTCCCCGAATCGGCCGACGACGAATATGTGGATGCGCACGCGGCACGGTTTGGTATTATGAGAAAAGCGGCAGCGTACGCTGAGGGAATTATCCGTTTCGATGGTACGGTGGGGGTGGTAATACTTGCAGGTCGAGAAGTGCAAACAACCGGCGGGCTTATATTCACCACAGACGCGGACGCTACCATAGGCAGTGGGGGATCAATTGCGGCCGCCGTTACCTGTTCGGAATCGGGAATAGTCGGGAATACCAGGGATCTTTATTTATACCTGGTTGCACCACTTACAGGTGTTGCAACGGAAGCGCCAATTACAACGGCCCCGGCCGGTGGAACAGATCTCGAATCTACGGAAGAACTTAGAGCCCGCGTGATCCAACGCACAGCGAACCCACCTTCATCAGGAACAGCTTCGGACTATGTGCGGTGGGCGCTTGAGGTGTCAGGTGTCGGCCGTGCGTGGTGCTTACCAGCCGAACTATACAAAGGGGCGGGGACTGTCGGTGTCGTTATTTCGACAACGGAACTTACACCGGTGAGCGCTCAAATACATTCGGACGCGGTGGATTATCTTGAGGGGGTGCGGCCGCTCGGGGCCGTCCTAACGGTCGAAGATGTGATGCCGGCACAGGTATATTATTCAATATCTATTTCACCAAACACCGTGGCGATTCAGAACGCTGTCACGGAAGCGCTGCAAGAATTGCATAGGTCCGAAGCGACACCCGGCGGGACTATTTACCTATCACACATATCGGCGGCCATAATGTCGTCGGGTGTTGAAAATGCCGAAGTGATGAATATTGTTGTCGATTCTGTCAGTCTGGGGCCGATAGACATCGAGGTCACGGGATACATTGTAGCAACATTTCACGGTGCGACGTATAGCACATTCACGTAAGGACAAGCGCCGTGGCACAGTACGACGAATTCAGAAAAACCGCGTTATACGGTGAGGGTGATTACCTCGGGATGCTGCAAAAGCTATTTCCTCGGGGTAAAATTTGGGGCGTCGTTGAT
>Ga0247842_10003962_pt1 | contig 19131 bp, 15 predicted proteins | sample LaCruzMarch2015__3_FD_192411 | JGI IMG/M metagenome (GOLD analysis project Ga0247842, IMG submission 192411) | Freshwater microbial communities from meromictic Lake La Cruz, Castile-La Mancha, Spain - LaCruzMarch2015_19m | ecosystem: Environmental > Aquatic > Freshwater > Lake | place: Spain...
CTTCATGTCCTGCTTAAGGACCTGCAACTTATTTTTCATTGACTGCCCTCATCGGGCCGCTTGCATACCGAAACCTTGGACGGCCTCAGGAGCCTGCCGTTCAATAGATATCCCTTTTCCAATTCATCCACGATCTGATTACTCTCATGATCCGTACTTACGACCTGCATCAGGGCCTCATGATAATGAGGATCAAAGGCCTTGCTTGCACAGTCGATGGCCTCCACACCGTGTTTTTCCAGAGAGCAGACGAGCTGTGTATGAAGCATCGCCAATCCCTTCTTAAAGGCCTCAAAATCACAGGAGGTCTCCGCATGCTTCAGGGCCCGATCGAGATTGTCTACCAAAGGAAGTAAGTCCCTGATAAGTGTCTCATTGCCGTACTTGATCGCATCTGCCTTTTCTTTTACGGCCCGTTTTTTATAGTTGTCGAGGTCTGCTACGGCGCGCAAATACCGGTCATAGTTTTCCGCAGCTTCCTTGGCCTTTTCCTGAATTTCCAGATTCCGGTCATCCTGAGCCTCCGGGGTCTTCGACTCCTCTGTCCTCAACGGAGCATTAGCATCCGCCTCTGCACCAACGCTATCTTTTGTATCCTTCTTTGTCTTTTTTACCATAAGTAATGCGAAACCGCTCCGTATCTGTCTTCATTTTATATCCGGTCTTTGAAAGAGCTTAAGATCGATCATCTGACATAGGACGTGCCCCACGGTGATGTGCACTTCCTGAATCCGGGGGGTGCTGTCGGAAGCCACATTGAGATTATAATCAACGATACCCGCAATATCTCCCCCATCCTTGCCCGTCAGGGCCAGAGTGATCAATCCCATCTTTTTCGCCTGTTCCAGCCCTTTGAAGACATTTTTTGATCGCCCGCTGGTGCTTATTCCCCAGGCGATGTCTCCTGATTGCCCGAGCGCGCGAATCTGTTTGCTGAAGATCTCAGAAAAATCATAATCATTGCCAATGCTGGTTATTATGGAAGTATCTGTACTCAAAGCAATAGCCGGCAGTGGCGGCCTCTCGATCATGAATCGATTGACAAATTCCGCGGCGAGGTGCTGGGCATCGGCGGCGCTGCCGCCATTCCCGAAGATCAGGACTTTGTTTCCTGCCTTCAAAGCCGCCGTCATCACATTGACAACCCGGACAATGTTCGAAAGATTGTCGTTTACAAAGCTTTCCTTGAGCTGGCTGCTCTCTTTAAAAATCTTTACGATAAGGTCTTCCATTTCTCCCTGCCTTCAAAGCGGCGATAATATATTTATCCCCCCTGCCCGTGTCAAGGCCGGGAGAAGAATAAAACGGAGGGCGGTCAGGGTTTGTCCCAAAGTAAAAAGGGGAGACTCTTATTCGGATTCTAAATCTAAAGATGATATCAAGGCGGCGAGGAAGAGGCGACACAGGCGTATTGTTCATACGTCGAGGAGCCGATGACGATGCCAACGAAGATAGCGCTTTGATTTAGAATCCGGATCAGGCGAAGTGTTCCTGGCGGAACCGATCCTGCAGTTCGGCAAGTTTTCCTTTGTTCCAGTCCGACACCCGACTGTAATACTGGGTGATTTTGGCAATGCCATCCACATTTGCCGATGAGCAGTGGCTGCATAAGTTCTTGAGTCCCCGGGTGGTCTTGCCGCAATCCAGGCAGGTAGTAAAATCGGGAGAAAAAATGAGTTGACCGCAGGTCGTTTCCTTGTAGGCCCAAATGAGTAATGACACAAGTTCACCGGCAGGGGGCTCGTATTCACCCATCCATAACTGGCTGGCGGCCCCGGCCTTGATCAAGGGATGAAAGCGAGCCTCCAGACTGATCCGCTCCTGCGGTTTAAGGGGAACAGAAACAGGTACATGAGTAGAGTTTGTATAGTAAAGACAACCATTGATCATGCTTCCCCGGACATGGCGACCCGCCTGGGGAGAAAAATAGCGGAGATCGAGACGGGCAAAGCGGTGAGATGTTGTTTCGGCGTGGGGCTGGTCCAGAACCATCCTGATTCCATGCCGGACACTGAGTTCCGCTGTCTGTTTCTCCATGAATTCTATCACCTTAAACCCGAAATCACAGGACTCCGGGGACGCGTGCATGGGCTTTCCCGTGTGGATCTGCACCAACTCATTCAACCCCACCATGCCCAGCAGGTAAGATGCGCGCTCCATGCTTAGGTAGGGAAATCCATCCAGATTCATCGCCAGTACGGACAGAGGCCCCTGGTCCCCATAGGAAAGCAATCTTTCCAGGAAGCCCCTTTTCTGATCATGGGCTCTGGCAGCCAGGGCCATAATATCTTTGAGACTACTAAATAACCGCCCATCATCCCCTTCTGCCCGGTATCCCAGACGGGGCAGATTAAGGCTGATGCTCTGGATAGCAGCACAACGCCCCCGGCACAGCCCTTCCTTTTCATCAAGATCAGAGGGAATACCGAAGGCGCAGAGAGCATCCTTTTCAATCCCTCTTTCCATGACGAAACAGGGATTGCCCTTAGCGGCGGCGGCCTCACAGACATGGAAAAGGAAGTCTTCGTGACCGGAAGTTTCAAAAAAACGGGGGGTAAGATGAACAAGGGGTCGGGGAAAGATAAAAGGTTTCCCCGTACCATCTCCCTTCTTGAAAACATCAAAGAGGGCCCAGGCAAATCGTTGCGCTTCCCCTTCATATTCCCCGCAGGTACGTCCCGTAGGCTCCCCCGCCGGACCGATCATGTGAAAATCCCGAAGATACTCGGGGACCTCCCAGAAGATATGGATGTCCGTAAACATGGCCTGCCCACCCCGGGCTGCCGTTAGCTGAGAAAATTCATAGATGAGCATTTGGGCTAATTGGCGGACTTCCCGGTCTGACAGGCCCTCCAAATAAGGGGCAAAAGAGAGGTTAACGAAATTCCAGCCGATAATGCCGGCAAAATACCCCTGCAGAATAGCACCGAAACGAACCATATGGGCCAGGAGGACCTCCGCATGTTTGGCCGGCTTGGCAACAGTCAGGGAACGGGGGAGATTTAGTCCGTATTTTTTCAGATACTCTAGGGTTTGACAGATAGAGAAAGGCCGGTCGATATATCCCAATCCATGGACATGGAAATCCCCGAGGATATGGGCGTCGCTTATTTCCTGGGGAAAGATGCTGTGGAGGGCGTACTCCCGCTTGATCCCCTGCGCCAGGACAAGATTTGTCCCTTCCGGTCCATGGGGAACATTGGCGTCTTCCTTATTCTGATGCAGGATAAGACGATCAACATCGTAAAGGGGGAAGCCGAGGCGGGCATGCATTCGCCTCTCCTTCTCCAATCCCCGCTCCACCAATCGCACATCTACCAGTTCACGGATAAGAGAAGTCGTCAGCACCGAAACCCCGGAAGCAAATAAACCTTTTTCCACATCTTTACTGATGGCCGTCGCTGTTTCGAGGTCAATCCCTGTTTCGCGGATCAGGGTATCTACTATCCGCTGCCGGTTCCACCGGTCCACCTCCTCTCCGGAGGTTCGGACAAACAGCGTCATATCAGTTGTTTCCGGGGGGGGCATCATCAAGATCCTCTTATCATTATATGTTCGTCCTCGATATCGTCCGGGGATTCTCCAGAACACTTTCCGCCGCCATGGTAACCTCAGCGTCATGGTCGTGGGTCATGGTAAATACCCGAAAATGAACGATCCGGGCCGGAATAAACCGGTAAATGTCCCGCAGGGGCTCCTGAGAGGTACGACCCACAGCGGGATTGAAGATGTTGACCTGCTTCTCCGTCTGCGCCATGGGATTGATCGGCCGCGGATCCTGTGTCGCCAGATCAACCCGCAGGGCAAGATTTTTAAGGGATTTTGGCAGGCAGCTCCTGATCTGTCTTTCATAATCCCCGGCATCGGAAAAGCGGGTGCCCTTCTGAACCCTTTCGAGGGATATCTCCGTGGAAAAAGACATCTTCCATTTCACCTGCCGACTATATAGCCGCTGCCACTCCTTGCCCAGTTTTTTCCTGGCCGGATCTTCGTCAGTCGTCCAATGCCGGACCGCTTCGAACAGTCGCCATTCGTCCAATTGGCCATAAGCATCCAGGTCCTCCAGAGGATTCCTAGGGAAAATGATTTTCATCGTATCCCGAAAAATCTCCTGGAGATGGAGATCCAATGCCCGGGTGGTCCGGTGGAAATAGACATTGGCATAGAGAGTCAGCCGGGCGTTCAGGAAGCGGCGCAGGGCGGAGATTCCCGCTTCATGAAGGGTCAGACCGGCTTCGGTAAAAAAGGAATAATACCGTATTCTGGCAATGTCCACCATATCGAGAGAAATGCTCGACATGAACGCATCCCGTTGCACATAATCGAGATTGTCCACCGTGTAGATCCCCGAAAAGAGCTGCCGGAGAAAGGGGAGCCACGAGGGAACCCGTTCCTGAATATCACCAGGCATCTTGATGAGATAGGCTACCTGAAGGGGGTCTAATATCTCACCCTCCGTAAACGGCCCGGAGGGACTTCTGCTGATTTTCCTTATGATTCTGCCAAGTTTGCTGACAATGATCTGCCTCCCCAAGTCCTCGTGGGTGATTCCGTATTGATCTAGGAAATGGTCATCGAAAAAATGCCCGTAGGGGCCATGGCCGACATCATGGAGCAACCCGGCTATGCGCAGCAGCTCTTCAACGTACGTTGCCGAAGGAACTTCTCCACATATTTCCCGGAGACTCGGGTAAAGCGCCCGGGCAAACTCCCCGGCGACATGCATGGTCCCCAGGGAATGCTGAAACCGGGTATGCTCTGCCGCCGGATAGACCCAGCGGGCGCTCTGCAACTGGTATATTCGCCGCAACCGCTGCATCCAGGGCGAATCGATAAGATCCTTCTCCGTTTTTTCCGTCGGATCGCTTCCGTCCGGTACGGTAAAACAGGCATACTGGTGGATCGGATCGGCAATCAACGCCATGCCCTTGTAGATACGTGGATATGTCGTCTCGTAGTCATTCATGACTTAACTTTTATAATATTCGAGTAAAAATATCAACTTAAAAGGACAAGTTGTATGCCGCATTCGTGCATGTCCAGACGGAGAAAGATGAATTGGCTCAAACGGGACGGCAATCCCATTATCCCCAAGTTGAAAATATGATGCCCTGGATAGATAAACTTCCCAAGGCAACTTGAACTTAGGAGATACCCCATTTAAAAAATTTAGTCTGAAATTTTCTTACGACTTTATTGTTTCATGTCATAGTTAAGAAAAAGATGCCTGCAATTATCCCTGCTGGAATCAAGTTTCTAATGCTGCCAACAATTCTGTAGTACACCCAAGGATAGCTTTGTCCTTGACATGCGAATGCCCGGGCGGCTCGCCCGGTAGCCGGATTATGGCTCACGCCCCCCTCACATCCGGTTTAGCATCTAATTTACTCCGGGCCGGCGTTTTTATGCATCAATTATCGCCGTTTTGCCACTCTAGTCTTCTGAAACAACTACGAGGCAGGGAAATATTACATCCCTGATCTTCTTGATGGGATCGATTTTGACGCTAGCTGTCTCCAATCCCAACGACGGCGCCTTCCCATCAAGACCTTTCTCTTTGATCAGCAGGCCATACCGGGAATGGAAAATTACCACCCCTTACATTCACCTTATTCCCTGTGCAGTCTGATTACATTCCATTTTCTTTTATACTGTACTATTCTTGGAAAAGCTATCTCCTTCCTTTCTTATATTCAGGGTTTACACTGATTTACTTTGCTTTTTGCTTTGGTTAAACTCGCGCCCAACATGGTTATTCAATGAATGCATCATTAGCTCTGTAAAAGTCAGTACTACGTGGTTTTTACACATCAGGGGGGGCGTTGAAATAGAGACGCCCCCCGCCTCCTCTCGGAGTCGATTGCAGCAAATTAATGGGGGTTAGACGATAGTGATACGGCATAGTTTTCAGGTGTTGTCAAACGGGGCCGGAGTTGCGCCAATCCGGCCCCGCCTCCCCCTCGGAAAATTGAGGATAGTTGACACTGGATAGTTGATTGCAGGTGTCTGAAGATTTTCTAAATACGAGCATTTTAAGCGAGGTTGATCACGATGAAAGAAGAAGATAGCGGCATTTATGAAGGGTTGAGTATCGGCAACAAAGTAAAGGAGTTTCGTGAGCGGCGGCAGTTGACGCTGCAGGATCTGGCCGCCAAGACCGGGTTATCGAAGAGCGTCCTGTCGGAGATTGAGGAAGATGAGATTGTTCCTCCCGTGGCGAGTCTTTTAAAGCTGGCAAAGGCTTTGGGGACGAGCATGTCCCATTTCTTCGAGGAAGAGGCGCCGGCCAAGATATCCGTTACGCGCAACGGCGAGAGGAAAAAGATCAAGAGTCGGCCCCACCATCGTCATGAGGGTGAGATTAATTACATCTACGAATCCCTGGAGACAAAGAACCCGGAGAAACAGATGGAGCCGCTTCTTGTCGAATTCCTTCCCATGGAGACCGGCGACATGGTTTTCACGAGCCATGAAGGGGAGGAGTTTGTATTTCTTATCGAAGGCAGGCTGGAATTCCGCACGAACGATCGTGTCGAGGTTCTCTCTCCCGGCGATACCATCTATTTTGAATCCTATGTCAATCACAGTTACCGAGGGCTCGATGACAAATCAGCCAGAGCTATCGTTGTTGTGTGGAGCAAATAATAATCGGGAGGATTTATGATTGAGATTCGTTTTCACGGGCGAGGCGGCCAGGGAACGGTCGTTTTGACGACCCTGCTGGCCCATGGATTGTTTAAAGCCGGCTATGAGGTTCAGAGTTTTCCCTTCTTCGGCGTTGAGCGCCGGGGTGCTCCCGTAGAGGCTTATCTCCGCCTGGATAAGAAGAAGGTCCTGGCGAGAACCAATGTTACGGCACCGGATCATGTCGTTGTTCAGGATCAGACCCTCCTGAACAGTATTGACGTAACGAAGGGACTCAAGCCCGGCGGTTGGATTCTGCTCAACTGCTCCGCCCCTCCTGCCGACCTGAGTCGTTTCGGAAACAACAGGGTGGCCATTGTGGATGCCGGCATGATTGCGCTTAAGCATAAACTGGGAAGCCGTACATCTCCGATCGTCAATACCGCCATGATGGGTGCTTTTGCCCGCATGATGGAAATACCGCCGCTGGAAGACATCATTGCGGCCATCCGGGAGGAGGTGCCGTCCGAGCCCGAAGCGAATGTTGCCGCGGCCCAGGAAGCTTACCAGGCGGTAAATATTCTGGGACTGATCACAAGTGAGGACAAAAAATGAATACGACTACCATGAATTTAAGGCCGTTGTTTATGCCCCGGACGCATGAAACGACGGAAGGGAATAAGACCGGCTCCTGGCGTTATCTCAGGCCGCGTTATGAGGATAAGACATCCCCGTGCAGCGCTGCCTGTCCCGCCGGTGAAGACATAGCCCGGATTGAGATGCTGTCTGCCCAGGGATTCTTCAAGGAAGCCTGGGAGACGATCCTCCGGGAAAATCCGTTGCCCGGCGTATGCGGGCGGGTCTGTTTTCATCCCTGTGAAGGTAGCTGCAACAGGGAAGGATTTGATTCTGCTCTTGCCATTCATACCATTGAACGGCATCTCGCTGACACGGCGGCCCGGAATGATCTGAAGCCCGCCCTGGAGAAACTTGCTTTGCAGCCTCAGAAGATTGCCACTATCGGCTCCGGCCCGGCCGGTCTGTCTGCCGCCTGGTTTTTTACCATGCTGGGTTATGCGTGCGACATTTATGAATCTCTTCCGGAAGCGGGTGGCATCCTGCGCTGGGGGATACCTGAATACCGACTGCCTGCTGCTGTTTTAAGGACCGAGATCGGCAGGATCGAAAGCCAGGGAGTTCGTATCGTAACGGGCAGGCATATATCCGAATCGGAACTCAACAACCTCCTGAGCAATTATAGTGCCGTGTTTATGGGCTGCGGTTATTCACGAAGCACACCGTTGGGTGTACCGGGAGAAACTCCGGAATCCGTTAAGGATGGATTGGAGTTTTTAAGAAGTGTCCGTCAGGGTGAGAAGCCACCCTGTCAGGGCCTGTCGGCCGTTATCGGGGGGGGCAATACGGCGGTGGACGTTGCCAGAACAGTTATTCGTTTAGGTGGCAAAGCGGCGATCCTGTACCGCAGGCGCCGTCAGGATATGCCGGCATTCGAAGAAGAGATCGTCATGGCGATGGAGGAGGGTGTGGAGTTGCATGAACTTTTGGCTCCCGGCGCCATTGAAGCTCAGGGGGATCAATACCGGCTTATCCTGAGAAAGATGAAGATCGAAGGGCAGGACAAGGACGGTCGTGGCCGGATTGTCCCGGATGGGGACAAGACCGGTGAAGTGACGGTAGAAAGAATATTTACAGCTACCGGCGCGGATGTGGCCGAACCCTGGTACAACCCGCCTTCAGATAAACCGGGAACTATCGCCTTAAGCCACTGTCAAATCAGGTTTGACAAGAAGGGCCTTCCGCTCGTTTACGGAGGCGATCTGACCAATGCGACCAAGAATGTCACCCAGGCGATCGCCTCCGGCAAGCAGGCGGCAATGGCCATCGACACTTACTTCCAGCAGGGAAGCGATGCCATTGAATCGCGACTTGCCTCATGCCGGGTCGGGGATGGCCTGTCACTCTCCATGGAAGTCTACATGCAGGGAGCACGAAGACTTCGGAGTTTTCATATCGTCCGGCCGGAAGAGATCAATACCGATTATTTCCAGTTTGAAGCGCGTGTTGTGCAGCCCCGTCTGCTTGTGGAAGAGCGCGCCGGTTCATTCGATGAAATCGATATGAGGATATCCGCCAATCTCGCCATCCGCGAGGCGGGTCGCTGCTTCAATTGCGGACTCTGCAACCAGTGCGACAACTGCTATCTTTATTGTCCGGATGTGGCCGTCATCAGGGGCAGGAATATGGAAGACCGACATATCAATTTTGATTATTGCAAAGGGTGTGGCCTGTGTGCGGCGGAGTGTCCCCGTAATGCCGTAACCCTGGAAGGGGAGGGAATATGAAGCGCGTACTCGAAGGAAGTCATGCCGTTGCCGAGGCGGTCCGCCTGGCGAAAGTCCAGGTGGTATCCGCCTACCCGATTACACCGCAGACCCACATCGTCGAGATCATCTCGGATTACTGCGCCAAGGGTAAAATGAATGCGAAGTTCATTCCGGTGGAGAGCGAGCACTCTTGTCTCGCTGCTCTGGTCGGTGCGCAGAGCGCCGGCGTAAGAACTTTCACGGCGACTTCATCACATGGATTAGCTCTGATGCATGAGATTTTACACTGGGTATCGGCAGCCCGACTGCCGATTGTCATGGTCGATGTGAACCGGGCGTTGGGGCCGGGATGGAACATCTGGTCAGATCAGAGCGATAGCTTGTCACAACGAGATACGGGCTGGCTGCAGCTATACTGTGAAGACAGCCAGGAGGTTATCGATACGGTCCTGCAGGCCTTTCGTCTGGCGGAAAGGGTGAATCTGCCGGTTATGGTCGTTCTGGATGCCTTTTTTCTATCGCATACCTATGAGCCTGTGGATGTACCAGAACAGGAAGAAGTGGATCGTTTTCTGCCTTCTTACAGTCCCCGGTTCACTCTCGATACCGCTAATCCCTATACGTTAAGCCCCCTTGTGACCCCTGCCTTCTATATGGAGATGCGTCATGACACGGCGTTGGCCATGGATGAGGCCATGGCGTGCTTCAACGAAATAGAGGAAGAGTACGCCGCTTTATTCAATCGCCGCTACGGTTCTGTGGAAGCGGTTGCCTGCGATGACGCAGAAATCATCCTGGTTACATCGGGCACTATTACCAGTACCGCCCGTCTGCTCCTGGAAGAACTGCGGGCCAAAGGAGAGAAAGTAGGCCTTCTCAAGATGAAGATGTTCCGGCCTTTCCCGGTGGAGGCTGTTTGCCGGGCACTGGGGCGGGCAAAAAAAGTGGCTGTCATCGACCGGAACTTCTCGTTCGGCGCCGGCGGCATCTTTGCCCAGGAAATCAAGGCGGCGCTGTACAAGTTGCCGGTGCATCCAACCGTTTTCGGTTACATTGCCGGGCTTGGCGGCCGTGATGTCACCACGGCCGTCCTGGAGGAAATCTACATCAAGACCAGGGAGGCCGATCTCCCCTCGCAAGCAAGCATCTGGATAGGCCTTCAGGAGGTGAAATATGCAAATTAATGCTTACGATCGAGAATACATGCACTCGGGGCATGTTGGTTGTCCTGGTTGTGGGGCAACTATTGCCATGCGCCTTTTCATGAAGGCCATGGGAGAAAAGACCATCATGGTGCTGCCGGCCTGTTGCTGGACGGTAATCGCCGGCGCCTATCCTACCTCCGCCTTAAAGATCCCGGTTCTTCAAACAGCATTTGAAACGGGCGGCGCCACCGCCAGTGGCGTACGTGCCGCCCTGGACATGAAGGGCGATACGGAAACCACGGTGGTTACCTGGGCCGGTGACGGCGGCACTTTTGACATCGGCTTCCAGTCCTTAAGCGGCGCCGTGGAGAGAAACGAAGACTTTATCTACGTCTGTTACGATAACGAAGCCTACATGAATACCGGCATCCAGCGCAGTTCCTCAACCCCTTACGGGGCGTGGACAACCACCACCCCGGGGCAGGACTGGAAAAGGATGCGCAAGAAAAACATTGTGGAAGCCCTGGTCGCGCATCGTATCCCCTATGTCGCTACCGCCAATATCGCGTTTCCTGAAGATCTTGTCCGCAAGGCCAAAAAGGCCAGGTCCATCAAGGGGTCCAAGTTCATTCATGTCTTCGCGAGCTGTCCCACGGGCTGGCGCATTCCCTCGGAGTTGTCCGTCAAGATCGCGCGCATGGCTGTCCAGACGAATATCTTCCCTTTGTATGAAGTCGAAGACGGCATCCACTACACAATCAATCAGAAACCAAAGGAATACCTGGTCCGGGAGTACTTTAAGCTTCAGGGACGCTTCCGGCACCTGACCGACAAAGACCTCGATCAGATCCAAACGATGGTCGATGAAGATTGGGCTCTGCTGCTGCGCAAAGCAGAGGCGCGAATCTGAATGATAGAAAGGAGGTAATAGAATCATTCAGTGCTGACGTCCCAGATATTCAAACTGTATGTCGATCTGACCCTGCAATATTGGTCAGGTTACATAAGTGGTGTGTCACCGCCATGACAGGTGTGAAAGCGGTATTAATTAGAAGTCATGAATATGTAAAGAAAGGATTAAGTCATGCAACAAAGTAAAGTCATGCAACAGAGAGAGGATGTGCGGCATTCCGAGCTTGCCGAAACCCCAACGCGGCAGAGAGTGGTTCTCGTCATAATACTACTCATAACATTATTGGTGGCATATCTTGACAGGGTCAATGTCTCAGTGCTCCTGGCAGATACTCAGTTCCTTACCGACATGGGCATCAAGGGACAACCGGTACAGATGGGATTGTTAATGACTCTGTTTTTGATTGCTTACGGAGTCTCTAACGTAGTTCTCAGCCCGTTAGGCGACAAAATCGGGCCTCGAAAGGCGATGCTGATTTCGATTTTCCTGTGGACAATTTCGGTAATGATCGGTGGTTTAGCCCCAACTTTTGCGATTATGCTGATTGCAAGGGTGATTCTCGGGGTTGGCGAAGGCATGCACTGGCCGATGCAGAGTTCATTCGTAAAAAACTGGTTTCCTCCCAACGAACGCGGTAAGGCCAATGGTGCTTGGCTGGTAGGACTTATGGCTGGTCCTGCTATGGCGATGCCTTTTTTCACTTGGATTATTTCCAGCTGGGGCTGGCGTCCGAGTTTCTTCGTACTCGGGGCGTTAGGACTCATCCCATTGGTTCTTTTATTCTTCTTTGTAACGGATCATCCCCATCAGCATAAAGGAGTGAATAAGGCGGAGCTTGAGCATATCGAAAGCGCTCTTAAGGTAGAAGCAGAACAAGAGGCAAAAATGAAGACAGAAAGCCTCGGCGAGCGACTTGCGTCTTTCTGTTTCAATTACCGATTCTGGCTTCTTACGCTTAACTATTTCTGCATCGCCTCTATATGGTGGGGAACAATGGCTTGGCTGCCTTCCTATCTAAAGGCATCGCGTGGTTTCAGTTGGGCAGCAATGGGAGCATTGTCTTCCCTGCCATATATTCTCGGCGGTATCAGTATTTTGTTTTTCGGGCACATGGGGGACAAACTCGGTCGCCGTGCGCCATTAGTTGCCATTTCGCATGTACTGGCGGCTGCCGGTATCTATTTTGGCGCCCATGCAACTGACAATATGACCGCCGCCTTGCTCATCTCCTTCGGCATCGCCGCAATTGCCATTTCTCTGCCTGCGTCGTGGTCTCTTTTGCAGCGTATCGTCCCCGGAAAGGCAATCGGCGCCGGTTCCGGCATGATGAACGGGTTGGCCAATGGCGGTTCAGCCTTTGCTCCAGTATTGATAGGTTACTTCATCGCGATGACGGGCAGCTACATCGGCGGTCTGATGTTCCTGGTAGGCCTTGGTGTACTGGGATTCTTGTGTATGAGCGTGTTGTCAATGCAAAAGTATTGAGAGAATCATGAGGAAGGTTTCATTTCAGAAGGGATGTTTATCGTCACTTTTAGGCAGCAAATATAGAATAAGAAAAGGAGACGCCTATGATTATCAAGAATTTAGGAGACGTCCCGTTTGCCGATTTGCGTGGCTACGAAAAGGTGAGCAAGCAAATAGTAATTGGAGCTCACGACGGATCAAATGAGATCGTATTGCGCTACTTCAGCCTCGGAGCTAACGGAACAAGTCCGCGTCACTCTCACGGCTTCCCGCATCTGGTGAAAATTGAAGCTGGAAACGGAATGGTCACAGATGAGAGTGGTCTGGAACATATGCTACAGAAGGGTGACTATGTTTTTGTCAGCGACAACGAGGTCCATCACTTTGCGAACACTGGGACAGAACCGTTTGATTTCATCTGCATTGTGCCACTGCGGGGAGAAGCATGATCATATGCTCTACTATTCAGTTACAGATGAATGCGGATAGCACCAAGACAATTTCGTATGCTGATGTTGGTTCTGCTGCCGGTGATGTTTAGATCGCTGGTTCTGATATCCGCCGCACCAATGAATCTGTCATTTGCAGGAGTGCACTTCTAAATTGTGCTGGTCAGGATACCATATGAGTCTTTCGTGTGTTCCTCCCTCCTCAAGAGGTTGTTCAGGGAAGGATGCCCCTGAACAACCAGGGGGAACCGCGAAAATAAATAATAATTTAGTGAATATAGAAAAAAGGTGATGTTATGCTGAAATCAGAAATCATGCAAAAGTTTGTATCAATAGTCGGCCAGAATCGCTGTAAGACTTCCAAGGAAGATCTCATGACGTATTCGTACGACGCCTCCATATTAGAATTCATGCCGGACGCGATTCTCTTTCCAATATCTACAGAGGAAGTCTCCCAGATCATGGCGTTGGCCTCTGCCAGCAATGTTTTTGTGACACCCAGAGGGTCTGCATCAGGGCTGGGCGGTGAGTGTTTGGCTAAAAAGGGCGGGATCATTCTCTCCTTTACGCAGATGAACAAGATTTTGGAGATCAATACGGAGAATCGTTATGCCATAGTAGAGCCGGGTATCATTATTTCCGATTTCCAGAAGGCTGTCGAAAAAGTAAACCTGTTTTATCCGCCCGATCCGGGAAGCGCCACCGTTGCCACGATGGGAGGCACAGTAATGATGAATGCAGGAGGAATGCGGGGGATTAAGTATGGTGTAACCCGCGATTATCTTCTGGGAATGGAAATCGTGTTGCCTTCAGGCGAGGTAATGAAGACAGGAACAATAACTACCAAGGATGTTACCGGCTATGATCTGACCCGCCTGATTTGCGGCTCGGAAGGTACACTGGCCATGGCAACCAAAATCACGGTCCGTCTCCTTCCCAAGCCCAAAGCGAGGCGGACTCTTCTGGCCATATATGACAACATCGATGACGCCGGCAAGACGGTGGCCCAAATTGTCGCAGCCGGGATTATTCCGGCAACCATGGAACTTATGGACAAAACGGTAATCAAGGCAGTGGAAGAGGCTTTTCATATAGGGCTGCCGCTGGATGCCGCGGCGTTACTGTTGATAGATGTGGATGGTGATGCCGATACTGTCGAGAAGCAATCGCCTCTGGTAGCTGATTTCTGCAAAGGACAGGGGGCGCGTAATGTGCGGACATCTTCCTCCGAGGAGGAAAATGTGCAGCTCTGGACTGCACGACGTGCGGCCTTCGGATGTATTGCCAGGTTGCGTCCAACCTGCCTGATTGAGGATGCGACGGTGCCCGTGAGTCATCTGGTGGCAGCGATAAAGAAGGTGATTGAAATTTCAGATCGAAACCGTGTTCAAGTTGCAGTCTTGGCACATGCTGGTGATGGCAACCTCCATCCTTTGATGCTTTGCGATCAACGGGATAAGGAGGAAATGGTGCGGGTGGAAAAGGCCATGGATGAATTCGTGGCGTATGCCATGACGATTGGAGGTACCCTCTCCGGAGAGCATGGGATTGGTATCAATAAAGCCAAATATCTGCCACAGCAACTGAGCGCAACCAGCCTGAGAATGCAGCGTGCCCTTAAAAAGGTTTTTGATCCTCAGGGAATACTGAACCCGGGAAGCTTTCTGGAGGTATGTCCACAATGATCCCTAAAATACTGCAAGAAGAAGTCTATAACTGTATTAAGTGCGGGATTTGCATGAATGCGTGTCCCATATATAAGCAATTGAACGTCGAAGGAGCATCTCCGAGAGGGAAAGTGCAGTTGATTAAAAAAATACAGGAGGGATCATTTGAGGCCACGGAGGGCTTCAGGAACCTCCTCTATACCTGTCTTCTTTGCGAGACGTGCACGGTTAATTGTCCCAGCGGAGTGAGAATAGACCGCCTTCTTAAATACATGCGGGCAGATATTGTAGACGAATTCGGACTCCCCTGGCAAAAGAAATTGTTTTTCAATCTTATGAGCAGCGATCGGTTACTGCCTTTCTGCATGTTCTGGGGTCGCGCCCTGGGTAATCCTCTCCTGTCGCTCCTGCCGAAAAATGGCAAGGCAGGGACTATCCCCTATTCCAAACTGCCCCGGCTGAACTCCCGAACACTCTTGAGTCAATATCCGGAAATCATCCCGGCAGACAAATCTCAGGGACGGGTGCTATATTTTCCCGGTTGCGCAACAAACTACCTCTTTGAAAACGTTGGCCATTCCGTGATAAAAATCCTGAAGCGTATGAGAATTGAGGTCATCATCCCCAAGGATCAGAAGTGTTGCGGTCTTCCAATCTTCATGTCCGGTGCTCGAAAGATGGCCATCGGGAACATCATGAAAAACATCGGCGTTTTTAACCGTTATGGTCATGTGGATGCGATCATCGTGGACTGTGCCACTTGCGGGGCGGCTTTTAAAGAGGAATACGTCCATATTCTGGAAGAGATGGGAGAGGATACAGAAGCCGCCCAGAAGTTACATAATAAGGTCATGGACATTTCGCAATATCTGACGCGAGTTAATCTGAAGAAATATCTTCATCATATAAAAGCTCATGTAACCTATCACGATCCCTGTCATCTCGTGCGCAGCCAGAAGATAAAAGAGGAGCCGCGGGCCTTGCTGAAACAAATCCCGGGATTGGAGTTCACAGAAATGGCTGGCGCGGATGTCTGCTGCGGAGGCGGGGGAACTTTCCAGTTGGATCATCCCGAGATTTCGGAAGGTATCACGAGAAACAAGGTTCAAGCCATCAAGGAGACGAAAGCTAACATTGTAGCATCCGGATGTCCTGGATGCCGCCTGCAAATCAACGGTAATCTTGGAAATGAAAAGATACAGGTTGTGCATCCGATCGAGCTTCTTGCAAAGGCTATGGAATGAAACTCGATTCTACATCAATAACCGCATCATACATGTAGGCGTTTATAAAGACAAATAGTGTTGAGTTCATAGGTGAGACCAAGCGGTTGCCCGCCGGGTGGCGGGAATGACTGTCAGGATAGGTGTTGTTTCGGAAACAACACCTATCCTGTCCAAAGTTAATGCCAGTGGTAGCATATCAGCGGAATAATGTCTCTATCGACGTTTCAAAACGGTGTTTTTGAAATCTTTCTTTCAGTCCCATATCGCCATCGAATATAATCGGCTTGAAGTCGCTGCCGAACTCCTCGATCAATGCTTCCGCCAATTGTCCCTGCAATCTGGAGAAGGTATGACAGCTCCTGTTGTTGTGGAACAGTATTCCCTCGGCGTGGTAGTCCCGGACCATTTTTTTCCATAGACCGATCCGCTGTTCGATGGTCAGGTTTGTGTACATGATGCAGTAGGCCTCGGCCATCGAATCCAGGAGATTGTCGAAGGACGACGTGTCGAGTTCCTTCTTCCAGACATCGAGATAGGTGGAGCCCACGACGGCAATGCCTCTCTGAGAGAGATATCTTTTGAGTTCCCCGAAATTGAACCACGTGGCCAGGTTATCCCAGAGTATCCGGTGTTTCTCCGGCTTAACGGCAAACTCTGAGGAAGCGATCCGCTGCTTTGTTTCCTCAGTAAGCTGCCGGTAGTAATCAATAGCCACCTGCCCGCCCCGCTCGGAGACAATGGGCGCCATATGATAGAAACCGTCGAAGACGGTCACGGGAGAGGGGATATTGCAGCCCGATTCCAGATACTCCTTCCAGAGTTTCACCGCCTGATTCGACTTTTCGGCTGTATCGAGCAGCTTGTCCCGGTCGAGCTTAGTTTTGGTCTCGCCTTCGAGCATGCCCATCACATCGAGCAACTGCTCTCGGACATAATTGATCCTCTCCTTATCCACAACTCCGTCATACCTGTTGCCGACATTGATGACCTTAAACGGGATATTGCCATACATCCGGCTTAAATCCTGGAACCATTCCGCAACGACGTCGCACTGGTTGTTACAGGCAAGAAGTATATCCGGTCTTGCCAGGGGAGGCGCAACGTTGAAACCGTCGATGCTCTCGGTATTTGCTGCGGAGAAATCCCGTGCCAGGAGATATCCCGTGTTGGCAAGCTCATATGAGCATCCCATCCGGTCAATGGCCTTCTTGGTAATGGCAATTTCGGACAAAGCTTCTGCGGCACCGTTTACGATAAGACTGACGGCATGATTCTCCGGATATACGGCGACAATATGAGGTTCAAATACCCGCACGATCTCTACGGGAAACATGGCCGTCACATATACAACAAGCTTTCCGGCGCTTTTTGCCTCCATGGCCTTCCGGTAATGATTGGTCATTATCTTCTTCTGCAGAGAACTGATTGAAATCTTTTCCGACATAAATGCTCCTTTATGAAATCGAGGTTATGAGAAGAGGCCCGCTCTTTTTGTATAGGCTTTCAGGGTGTCCCTGTTTGTCGGGTGAGATATTTCACCACCCCTTCTCAACGATGGCGCCGAGATCACCCATCCGATAAAAATCTTCGCCGGCTATCGTGCAGATCCTTTTGGCGCTTTCCTCAGGCAGCTTATAATAGCCTGTAAAAGCCGAAGAGCCGAGGGACCGCTGACTGACGCAGACTTCCCCCGCACAGCCATCGTGCCGGATGTGAAGATTATAACACCAAGACCTGCAGGATGATTTGAAGTGTTATTAAGAAAACATACCCCTTTGCATGGCATACACAGTAAGCTCCGCAGTACTACGGACGCCCAGTTTCTCCTTCAGGTTGTTCCGATGTGTCTCAACGGTTTTCAGGCTTATGCAGAGGTAATCAGCGATCTCTTTATTCTTGTGTCCTTCGGCCACCAGCTTGAGGATCTCCCGTTCCCGTTTTGTTAATGTATCCCAAGGGGAGTCAGTTTCCTCAGCCTTTCTTCCTTCCAAATAACCCTCAATCACCTTTTCGGAAATCTCAGGACTGAGATAACGTTTTCCCCTCAGAACACCATTGATGGCTGTCACAAGGTCTGCATGGGTGGCATCCTTGAGCACATAGCCGTCCGCGCCGGATTTCAGACAGGTGTGAACATACTTTTCCAGCTTGTGAACCGTTAGAATCAGCACTCTTGTCTCGGGAGATTGTCTCTTGATTTCCGTGATTGCTTCTATGCCGTTCATTCTGGGCATGGATATGTCCAAAAGCATCAGATCCGGCTTCAATTCCCGAGCGCGCTGGATGGCGATCTTTCCGTCTTCGGCTTCCCCGACAATCTGAAACTCGTCGTGGGACGACAATAATGCTTTCAAACCGTCCCGAATGATAGCGTGGTCCTCCGCTATCACAATACGTTTCTTTTTATCCATTGAATGGGACCTTTTTTAAATAGGTAATTATCCCTAAAAGCCTTGGTATCCTGTCAGACGCGCAAAAACAAAGGTTTCAAAAGAGATGTTAAATAAGGCTACCATGACCGATCATTTTTGTAAAGGCAAAGTCAATTACCTGTTTCAGCTTTGTCCTTGACATGATCTGGTCCTTTCTCTATAAAATTCGTGAAATCATTAAACGTGAGGGGTAGAGATCATGGGCACAGACAATGTCGTCTTTCTGGAAGTGATCGAGTGGTTTGATGAATCGGGGAAACAGATGGCGCAAAGAATCCCCCAAGAGGGCTCCGGAGAAATCAAGTGGGGGGCCCAATTGACCGTCCGGGAAAGCCAGGCGGCGGTATTCTTTTATAAAGGCAAGGCTTACGACGCCTTCGGCCCGGGACGTCACACCCTGAAAACGGCCAATATTCCTGTTTTGACCAAAATCCTCAGCCTGCCCTGGGGCATGACCAGTCCCCTGCGGGCCGAGGTTTACTTCGCCAATCTGAAAATCTTCCCGAACCTGACCTGGGGGACGAGGGATCCCGTTGCCTTCCGTGACACGGAACTGGGGCTGATCCGTCTGCGGGCCTTCGGGGTGTTCAATATTCAGATTCTGCAACCGATCCTGTTTATCAACAGTCTCGTCGGCACCCAGGGCGTCTTTACTACGGAAGCGATCTCTGAATATCTGAATCGCGTTATCATCTCCCGTTTCAATGACTTCATGGGAGAAAACATCGACACGATCTTCAATCTTCCGGCCCGATACAATGAACTCTCGGACGGGCTGAAAGACATATTAACAAAAGATTTCAGCCAGTTTGGCCTTGGTTTGACGTCATTGTACATCAACTCCATCACCCCGCCGCCGGAGG
>Ga0247842_10003967_pt1 | contig 19112 bp, 15 predicted proteins | sample LaCruzMarch2015__3_FD_192411 | JGI IMG/M metagenome (GOLD analysis project Ga0247842, IMG submission 192411) | Freshwater microbial communities from meromictic Lake La Cruz, Castile-La Mancha, Spain - LaCruzMarch2015_19m | ecosystem: Environmental > Aquatic > Freshwater > Lake | place: Spain...
ATGTGTTGGTTTGCAAAAGAATATTTTATAGAAACGGAAAACTATTGTCTTGGTGATTAAAAATATTTAATGTGCTAAAATAAAAAGGCATCACCAAAATTTAGCTCATTGTGCAACACGCTCTATAAATCCGGTATTCTCATTTAAAAAATAAGAAGAATAAATTTCTTTAGAAACACCTCTGTTTAGATTTGTCCATGTGGCTCCTGCGTCGGTAGTAGTATTAAGTTTTCCTTGATAACCGCCAAAAAAGCCTTTTGTCGAGCTTGTAAATGCAATTCCTAAAGTGAAAAATTTATTAACGGGAGTAATGTTAGTCCATGAAGAACCACCATCTGTTGTTTTCCACGTATCGCCCGTAGCATCTGCAATATATCCAACGGATGCAGAAGTAAAATGGACAGCATGGATATTTTGGGTTGTTATGACTGAGGCGGCAGCAGTCCAGCTAACACCTGCATTGGTTGATTTAGCTATGTAACCCCCTGCACATACAGCAAAGATATTTGTATTATCCGAAGAATGAGCATCTTGTTTTGAATAAAATGTTCCGCTATTAATTAAAGTCCAGTTAGAACCTCCATTAGTTGTTCTGGCTACATTCTGAGCATCTCCTATAGCTATTAGTGTACTCCCTCCCAGATGCAGAATGGTTTCAATAGTTCCTGTTAGTCCAGAAGTTTGACTTGTCCAACTAACACCGGCATTGATTGTCTTTTTTATCACTCCATCATATCCAACAATATACCCGGTATTAGCATCAGTAAATACCATTGATTGATATCCTTTTAAAGAACCCGGAGTCCTTTCAAGAGTCTGCCAAGTTAACCCTCCATCGGAAGTTTTAAGAATCCACAAATTATACCCGCAAGCATATCCAACACTTTCACTGGTAAAATAAACTCCTTGAATTACATCGGGATAACCACAATAGACTTCAGTCCAATTACTACCCCCATCGGAAGTTCTTATAACATATCCATTGCTAGTAACTCCAAATCCAAGGTTGGTATTATAAAAATATAGGCAAGATATTTGTTGGCTGCCCGGGTATGGACTTAGTTTAGTCCAATTTTGAGAAAAAACCGGTAAAACACATAAGAGCAAAAGTAAAAATAACTTTTTCATAATGCACTTCATTGAATTATTAATAAATCATACTTAAAATATAATACAATTATAATGCAATTTAAAATGCAATTTAAAATACTTTGGACAATATTCTTTTTATTCTTTCGCAGAATCGCACGTTTTGCAGGAATTCGAAGGGGGGGGATGTCACTCTTTATCCCGACTTGTTAAAATAAGAATCCATTTCCTTTTGCCTGAAACCCTTTAATCCCATTAATCTAAGATTCAAAATATTATTAGCACTAACGGTTTAATCCACCGTTTCCATCTCCCGTAGAGAATCAATGCCAATAAAAAACCCAATAACCAAACCCACCCCTTTCTTCATATCCTCTTTTTTCCTAAATCCCTTTAGGGATGATATACTTATAGAAAATGAGATTGAACCCGCTCCCGCCCCCTCTCCTTTTTTGGAGAGGGGGGATGGGGAGTGAGGATCAAAAGTTATTTTGTCAGGATTAACTTTTTTGTAACGGAAAAATCACCTGCGGTCAATTGATACATATAAACACCACTGGCGAGTTTGCCTGCTTCAAATGTTACTGAATGATACCCTGCAGGTTTTTCTTCATTTACCAGCGTTGCCATTTCATTCCCTATCATGTCAAATACTTTTAATGATACGTTACTCATCACCGGTAACTCATAACTGATAACTGTTGACGGATTAAAAGGATTAGGATAGTTCTGTGACAGAGAATAATTATCTATTTTAATGGTTTCATCATTAACATCTGAAATTGAAGTATATTGAATAGTAACTTTAGAAGCATAAAAATACAATGCGTTTTGCATATTGTTATAATAAAGAGTAAAATTACCGTCGGAAGCAATCCAGGCACTATTTTGCCATTCGAAAGATTCACCGAGTATAGCATTCCCGTTATTATCATAAGTGTAGGTGGATCTGTAATAATTCAGCCAAGCGTTATTTGTCCATAGTTCACCGAGGCAATTCAGCATATTCCCGTTATTATCATAAGTGTAGGTGTCTCTGGAAGCATTCATCCAAGCGTTATTAAAATAAAAAACTTCGTAGAGATCAGTCAACCTATTCCCGTTATTATCATAAGTGAAGGTGAATCTTTCATAATCCATCCAAGCGTTATTTGTCCAGAGTTCATGGAGATCAGTCAGCCTATTCCCATTATTATCATACGTGGAGGTGAATCTCCAATAATTCACCCAAGCGTTATTTGTCCAAATTTCATAGAGATCAGTCAGCCTATTCCCGTTATTATCATAAGTGTAGGTGTCTCTCCGGGAATTCCCCCAAGCGTTATTTGTCCAAGTTTCCCAGAGATAAGTCAGCTCATTCCCATTATTATCATAAGTGTATATGTCTCTGTAATAATTCCCCCAAGCGTTATTTGTCCAGTCCTCACGGAGCATAGTCAACTGATTCCCGTTATTATCATAAGTGTAGGTGGATCTGGAAGCATTCATCCAAGCGTTATTAAAATAAAAAACTTCATAGAGATCCGTCAGCATATTCCCGTTATTATTATAAGTGTAGGTGTATCTGGAAGAATTCACCCAAGCGTTATTTGTCCATTCTTCGTTGAGAGAAGTCAACAGATTCCCGCTATTATCATAAGTGTAGGTAGATTTCCCAGAATTCAACCAAGCGTTATTTGTCCAATCTTGATGGAGCTCAGTAAGCTTATTCCCGATATTATCATAAGTGTAGGTGTATTTGGAATTGTGGCTGGAAATATACTCTACAACTTCCTGTGGTAAATAAGTTACAAACTTGCTCTTATTTGTCTGTTTCAGTTTATTTTGCTGATTAAACTGAGTTAGGTGACGAAGAGAATCAAACTCACTTCCGGCTACAACCCTGTCTTTCCCGGGAAATTTGGGATGATGATATTGCTTATCAATCTGCCCAAATAATGTAACCGACAATAAAAGAAAAAGTACAACAATATTTTTCATAGAGCCTTATAAAAAAATGAATAAAAACTATTAGCTTCTCCCTGGTTCCAACATAATTGTTTAAAACAAAAAAAGCACGCAACTTCCATTACATCCTTTCTGGGGGCACTGGTATGCCTTGCGTAAAGACATAAGAAAGCGCGTCCATTACGGACGCAGCCTTCTTGCTTGTTCTCACGCAATTGAAAAGTACCAGTTTTCCAGAAAGAACATAGCAATAGCTACGTTAATTATTTGTTTTTATTGATTTCTTGTTCTTTAAATCCTTTTTCTCTTAATTTGTGAATATTAGTGATTTTGTACTTGGTCAACTTAACACATTATGGAATGATTTGCAAGTGGAATTTTTAGGGGAGGGGGAAAGGGAGAGGTAGAGGCAGAGGCAGAGGCAGAGGAGGGAGAGGAGAATCAGAAGACGGAGAGTGGATTGTACGCATGCACGCAGCAAAACCATAATTTCGAAAAATTCAGGAATTAATGAAACCATGCGTACAAAATATTTAACTAAGCTCTTTGTCATCTGACTCCAAAATCGTATATTTGTATCTAAATACATTAAAAAAATATTCTTAAAATCATTTAACCGGAAGCGAATGCTTCATTGCGGTTTTTTGTGGACTAAAAATCCTAATTCAACCGAAATAGAATGAACAACCAACGCACAAAAAGACACATCTGCAAATTCCTCACTCCGCAATTCATGGCGACAATTCTGCCATTTTCTATACTTGTGAAATTAGTTAAAATATAATGAATGAATCGGAACTAAAAAATAAACTGAATCAATTACTGGCAATGAAAGCTGAAAACGAAATTGTTGAGTTTAAGGAAGCCAATTCCGGTTATGATATTAAGAAGCTGGGCAAATATTTTTCAGCTTTATGTAACGAAGCTAATTTATTGAAAAAAACCAGTGCTTGGTTAGTATTCGGTATTGAAGACAAACAACACAGGATTGTTGGAACCAAGTATCGAACTAATATTGCGGACTTGGATAATCTTAAAAAAGAAATTGCTGACAAAACTTCTAACAGAATCACATTTATAGAAATTTATGAATTAAATTTAGCCCAAGGCAGAGTAATACTATTCCGAATTCCGCCGGCACCAAAGGGATTGCCTATTGCTTTTGATGGTCACTATTATGGCAGGGATGGTGAAAGCCTGGTAGCGTTAAATATGGAAGAAATTGAAAGAATTAGAAATCAATCAAATATGGAAGATTGGTCAGTTCAAATTATACCGGATGCAACAATTGAAGATTTGGATAATAGCGCAATACAAAAAGCAATTACGGAATTTGAAAAAAGAAATCCTAAGTACGTATCTGAGCTTCATAACTGGGATACTGCAAAATTCCTGGATAAAGCAAAACTTACTATTAAAGGCAAAATCACAAGTACCGCGCTTATTCTATTGGGAAAAGAAGAATCCGAACATTTTTTAGGTTCATCTGTTAAAATCCGATGGAATTTAAGAACCATTAATAATCAGGATAAAAGCTACGAAGTTTTTTCAATACCACTAATCTTGGCAGTAGATAAAGCTTATAATAGTATCAGAAATTTAAAATACATATACCAGAAGGATGGGACTATATTCCCTGACGAGTATTTGAGATATGATCCTTTTACCATTCGTGAACTATTGAATAATGCTATTGCTCATCAGGATTACACAAAAAAAGGATACATCAACGTAGTAGAATTTGAAGACGACCATCTGGTAATTTCAAATTATGGTTCATTTCTGCCTAAGTCAGTTGAAGATGTTGTGTTAAGCGATACACCCGAAGAAAATTACCGAAACCCTTTTCTGGTAGCTGCAATGAAAAATCTTGATATGATTGAAACACAAGGCGGTGGTATCCGAAAGTTGTTTAATTTTCAACGTAGAAGATTCTTCCCTATGCCCGATTATGTTTTAAGCGATGGTAAATGCAAAGTATCTATAACAGGTAAAATCACAGATGAGAGTTTTGCTCGGATTCTTAATAAGAACCCTGATTTGAGTTTAGAAGACGTCCTGTTACTGGATAAGGTCCAAAAACAAAAACCAATTAGTACTGATGAATATAAGTTCCTTAAGAAAAATAAATTTATTAAAGGAAGAAAGGGAAATATCTCTCTTTCTTTTAATGAAAGTAATTCTGTTCACAAAATAGAGAAGAAAGATGAAGGCGGTACTCACAAAAGTGTTATTGATGCGCAATTAAAAAAAATAATTTTAGAGTATGTTAAAATAAATGGCCAAACTAAACGAAACGCAATTGACAACCTGATTATCCCTCGCCTGTCGGATAAATTGAAAGAGACTCAAAAGAAATATAAAATTGGTAATTTGCTTTCTTCTCTCAGAAATGAAGGGAAAATTAAAGTTGTTGCTTATGCAACCTGGGAAGTTGCTTAAGTGAAAATTTACGAGAGTTTACGAAAGGTTTTACAAGAGTTTATGTAAAAATATACTGAATTTGTCAGGTTTTCCGGGAAAATTTACGAGAGTTTACGAAAGGTTTTACAAGAGTTTTTACGTGAAATTGTGAGTGTTTGCCGGAGAGTTGCAATTTTGTGATTCGGTTAAACAGCAGCTTATTAAACTTAGTAAATCAAATGAGTTTTAGTGAAATAGAAATCAAAAACATTAGCAGAAGCATTAACGCCTTTATGAAGAAGCGTCGGCCTCCCGTTGAAGACCGGGATCAGGTGGATCTTCTTTATAAAATTGTTAATAACAGTATTGAAATATTTGAGATTAGGCCTCAATGGGATAATCCGAATGCAACCAATGAAATACCAATAGCAAAAACAACCTTTGTGAAATCAAAAGACTGCTGGAAGATATTCTGGATGCGCTCAGACTTAAAATGGCACGCTTATTTTCCTGATTCCGAGGTAGAAACACTCGATCAATTCCTCGCAATTGTTGAAGAGGACGAAGACTGCTGCTTCTGGGGATAGGAAATAACTTCCGCAATATCTGTTAGATATCGGATCCACGAACCGTACACTGACGGACAGACGGAGGTGTGATTGTACGCATGTACGCAGCAAAACCATAATTTCGAAAAATTCAGGAATTAATGAAACCGTGCGTACATCCGTACAAAAACCCTGAATTCAGAATGTATTAAATCCGTTAGCTAACGGGCTGCATCTTAGCGGGTAGCATCTTTTTCTTAATCTCTTTTCATTGGTTTTCTTCTGAATAATACCGATTGAACGGTGTCTACTGATACCCCGTATTTCTCACTCAGAAGAAAAAACGCATCAAACGCACACATCTCCTTCCTCATCTCTGCAAAGTCAAGCCGTATCTTCACGTTCCTTACCTCCCGCTTATCAATCAGATTATATCGCAGGAGGTATCTGAACCACTTCTTTTTCTCTATTTTCTCTATGTCAATCATGAGGCCGGCTTAGGTTTATAAACAATAATTGTCCTTTCTCCCCCCGATTTCCCTTCATCTGAATTATATCCCTTTATCCTTGCCCATGACTTTATCCAGCTCGTGAACTTTCGCTGCGTCTGCTTACTGAAATCCGGATAGCTGTTCACAAAGCTCTCGAATAACTCTCTCTTATCCTTTTTCGTATCTAAGGGAAGATTCCCCTCATCCTCAATAAACTCAACAAACTCCGGCGCTGTCGCGTCCATTACCATCTTCGCTTCAAGATTCACGAATTTATAAGGAATTAATCCTTTCCTCAGAAATAACTGAAGTGCATCAGCCATGAAACAGTCAAAAGCCCGCCACTCTTTCTTGTCCCAACCGTCAAAAAACTTGGCACCGAAATCATCAATAGGTCTGTGGTCCTTATTGTAGTGGTCAGAAAATTCAACTATGAATTGCCTGTCCTGTGTTGAATCATCAAGACCCCGCGCCAGAAAATTGCTCGTAATCCCGAACTTCGGAGCAACCCCGTATTCAAGGTAAAATTCATTTACGTTTTTCTTTTCAACCGTTATCCCGTCCGTAATGCACGAAAACAGTTTCTCAAATGGAAAGTTTTTCCCTATATCCTCAAGGGCAATAACATTTGTTGAAGCTTCCACCCTCTGAAACGCGAAATTCTTTGTCATGCTGAAATTTCTTCCGTCCTGAATTACCCCCTCTCTCAGCTTCAGTACAGCCTTAAGAACAAGCCCCTTTCCGCTTCGCCCGAATGCTCCGTCGCTCAGCTTTTCATCTACATAAAATACAGCCCGCGCGTTTGTCGGATCCTTATACCTGTGCAAAAGATAACCGATACTGCTCTTCAGCGCCAGGTATCTATCATGGTCACTCCTGACAATATTGAAAATGAACTCGTCAAACACCGCCCGCTCCGTTTCCTCTCCAAAATCCCTTTCAAGAATCTGATCCTTCCAAATGAATTTCCCGAACTCCGTAAAAGGTATAACCCTCCGCCCATCTTTTGTTACAGCAAGCACCCCGTTTCTGTAAAACAGAAGAGCCTCATCCTTCGTATCCCGGATAAATTCAATTTTTTTTGTCGGCAGGAATTCCATGTATTGCGCACAGAAAATTTTACTGCTGTTCCTTATTAACGCATCCATCAACTGCGTCGGCGTTAGTCCGTCAAGCGAGAGCATCGGAATACTGTTGATGTAATCAATAACGAAATCCTTTATGTCAGTTATTATAACCTCCTCCACAAGGTTATCTGTTATTCTTGCAAACACCGGTCTCTTGTCAAGCTTGAATTTACAGAAACCCTCCGAAGCAAGAAACCTCTTTAATTTCGTCATCTCAATCGCAACCCCGGTCTCTGTTCTCCTCCAGAATTTTACAATCGGTTTGCGCCATCCGCTCAGCTCCGCTATGTGGTACAGCGTCCCCAGCGAAACATCCCCGCGCGCATCCCTCATCATTCCTCGGAACTTCTCCCGCACCTCCTTCTCATTGTCAGTGTAATTTTTATTCGCAAGCGACATCTTAACAAAATAATTCTCCCCAATCTTTCCCAGCGGAACCAGTGCCAGTCCAACCTTGAACCAGTCGTCATAACTCCCTTTAGTCAGATTTTTTGACAGGAAATCAAGCGCACTCTCAAGAACCTTATTGTCATAATAGACTGTATTTATCGCTTCCTTTGGTTTCTCAGTCTTCTCCGTAACGTTCACTGTTTTGCAGAATTTCTTTATTGCCGATAATATCTTCTTCCCTTCAATATAATCAGGTGCTGCCTCCGGAATCTCCGTCGCATCATAAAATTGGTAGCAGTTCAATGTTTCCGGATGCATCGAAGGGGGCGCCGCAGTCTGGCACCCCTTCCATCTCAGTTCCAAATGATCGCACTGGCTTGAATCCTTAAAAGGAAATACGTATACCCCCTTATCCCCAAACTCCTTTTTAATTTGTTCGGAATCCTCCCCGCGGAACAAAATGTGCAATCCTCTCCCGCTCCCGCTTAATGTAACCCACGGATATGACTCCGCCAGTCCAAGTTCCTTTAGTAATTCGGGGAGGATGTCAAAATCACCCACATCATCCAAATCCAGAATCCTCAGGTCACTCACTCCTGAAACCACCCCTATCCCCGTCGCGCTCCGCCAGTTTAGACGGGCAATGTCATCCGCAGTCTGCTTTTTAGTCTGCCATTCATGCCAGTTTCCTGTTGGAACCTTGCCGACCAAAGCCAGCACATTAAAGCCATATTTTGAGTTATACTCAATTGCTTTTTCCCTCAACATACTATTTCCCCCTTCCTTTAGTCTTGGACAGATAAATCAGTTCACGATGTCCTTGGTATCTTGAAAAGTATTTATTGCGTTTAACCTCAATCTTATTACTTAAATATCTGTCAAGATCCTTTTTCAAATAAAAAAACCTGAAGAACGAGAAATGATAACGGGGAAAAATCCCTTGCGATGCGAGTTTACGGAAGTAACCGACGGAGAAACCGGTGTAAATTGCCCCCTCATTAGCGGAAAGCAGGCGGTGAGTCATTTGGTTGATAAAATCCCCGAGGTTAGTTTCGGCGGAACGGAATTGAGTTTTGTTTTTCATTTTTACACCATTTTATTTATTAAAAACTATGGTGCAAATTATATTATATCAAGAAGAAATGTTATCCACCTTCACTCCACCTTTATTCCACCTAAACAAAGTCGGATTCAGATTCACATAAAATTAATCTTTTGGTTTGGCCATTTTGCTAACGACAATTGATATTTCATCGCTTGGATGGCTTTCAAAATTTTTTAGTTGTTTTCTTATAGATTTATTTTTCTCGGGATCCATATCTTCCTCATACCAAGTAAAATGATTAGCTATCAATTTATCTTTTGCTTTATTGTAAGGAATAAAACCCATCCGGAGTAACTCATCAAACAAAAAAATTAAATCCTGTTTGTTTTTAAGCCACACTATTTTATTTTGGTTGATTTCCACTTGAGGTTGTAATTCCCGGTCTGATAATTTTCTTTTTAAGAAATCAATTTCTATATCAACTTGGGTTTCAAAAGAGGTTTTTCCCGAATATTGATCGCAATATTTTGCATTCATAAGTTTTTCTTTTTTAGCATATTCCAGATATTCCAGCTGTTTCTTGGTGCCTTTTAATTTGCGACTATAATCAAGAACCTTATTAATATCATACCCGAATATGGGAAAATCGTCTTTTTTGTTAGGAGATTTGCTTTTCATTGTCACCCGTAAATAATACAATATATTTTATTTCATAAATATAACTATTTAATATTGAATAGTTAATATATTTTTATTAATTTTGTAACATTAAATAATTGTTTGTTGGGAAATTAAGGAATTACATGGAACTATTAAGAGAAGCAGAAATAAACATTAACATAATTCAGGAGATTTTCTCTTTTGTTTTTATTAATGCCTCAAAAACTAAAACAAGCCGCAAACTCGAAGCCAACAGAAAACCCAATCTAAAAATCAAATTCGATATCAACTTTGATGAAAATCAGCAGATTATCAGAACCACATTCCGGAATAATATCAGATATATAAATCTTGTAAAAAAATTTGTTGAAGACCAGATGAAGATTGATGATCAGCCGGTTCTCGACGTTGTTGACAGAATCCAGAATTTGTTTATTTCGCACAGGAACAAAAAATACATGGACATGAAGATCGCAAATCCAAATGAGCAGATTTTCGATTTTTCCATTATCGATGATATAGCTATAGATCTCCTTACACCGGAACAAAAAACAAATACACATTATATGGCTTATGCCAAGTCAATAGTCTTGTATTTTTTTGAACTGTGTGATATTGGGAAAATACCGGCCAGAATAAAAACCCCAAAACCGGTATCCTCACAAATAGATTTATTTGATTAACAAAACCGAATACGAAAATGGTATACCCCTCAAAGTATGAAGACCTGAACTATACCCCGCTTGTCATTAGTGCTTACATAATTAAGATACTTAAAAAGGGACCCCAAAATTTTGAAAACCTTTATGATAAGCTGGTGAAGAAATATAAAATCAATTTAAACATTTATTATAACTGTCTGACATTTTTATGGCTCTCAGAAATCATTTATCTGGAAGACTATTCGATAGGAATTAAGAAATGATACTAAAAAAACTTTACCTCGACCCACCAATCTTCGAACCGGTTGAATTCAAACTGGGAATTAATTACATTTTCGGAGCTAAAGACACAAATGATGCAAAAGAATCACTGAACACAATTGGGAAGTCAACTTTTCTTGATCTTATTAATTTTGCTTTGGGAGCAGATTTCGGGACAAGGAATCCAAGACTCAAAATTGCTTTTGATAAAAAGATAATTAATGAAACGACTGTATTTCTTGATTTTGAAATTGATTCAGTACTGTACACGATAAAAAGGTCATTTAAAGAAAACAAGAAAATCTGGATATCTACCAACAAAGAACCGTATCAGGTATTTTCAAATTCCCGCGTGAAGGAATATCTGTATGAATTAATCTTTAAGCGCTCCTATACAGGAATTCAAAATCCGGTTTGGTACAGAACCCTTATCTCATTTTTTATCAAAATACAGCAAAAAAAGAAACAGAACTTTGATGATCCTTTATTATTTGTAAAAGGGCAAAGTGAGAACAACTTGATACCACTACATCTTTTTCTTTTAGGAATTGATAACACAATCACCCTGAAAATAAATGAATTAGAAAATGCTATAAAGGAGGCAGCAATAGCAGAAAAAGAAGTAAATAAAATGCTGGAAGAGCATGGGGCTGCAATAGTAACTGATGCACACATAAATGCTCTTAATGTTGAAATAGAATCAATCGGAAAAAATCTGTCCTTAAATCAAATTCCGGAGTTTAGCGGAGCTGATGCAGAGAAGATCAATTCGCTCTTTGCAGAAATCAAAAATATTGAAAGTAACATTCTGTTTAATAAAAACTTACTGTTAAGTTATACTGAAAAAATCTTGGACCCGGTCTCATTTAATGCCACACACATTGAAAGACTATACAATGAAGTGAACGAACTCCTTGCAGGGAATGTCACCAAGACCTTAACAGATACAATAGATTTTCAACGGCAGCTCATAAATTCGCGTATAGAGTTTTTCAAGGAAGCAATAGAGGAACTGACTCAACTAATAGCCGAAGATGAACTAACCTTGAAAACTAAAAGGGAAAATTACAACAACCTAGCAAAGCTAAGTAACAGTTCTGACGTATATGAAAACACAAAGAACGCATATGGTATATTCGTAGAGAAGAATATATTATTAGCGAAGTTACTGAAAGAAATGGAAATGCTCCAAGGGCTTCATGAACGAAAGAAATCGTTTGAACTTGAGAAAAAAATAATCGAAAATAATATAAGCTCATTTAAGAAGGATAATGGAAGAAATGAATTTGAAATAACCCGAATGATCAAGTCAATATATGAGTTTTTATATCCTGAAAGAGAAAACCGTGAATTTTTTAGTTTTGTAAGCTCTTCAAGATCCAAATCAAAGATTAAATTGAATATACTTCACGGTTCAGATTCAAATTCAAAAGGCAAGGGGCAGGCAAGCGTAATTATTTATGATCTGGCCGTTCTGTTCAGAGCAATAGAAAACAATCTGAAGATGCCCCGGTTTCTTATTCACGACGGTTTACTGGATGGGATGGATAAAGCTCAATTTATCAAACTCATTGAGTTTCTGAATTATAAAAAGGAAGAAGGATATAAATTTCAATATATCCTTACACTGAACGAGGAAGGAACACTCCCCCAAAATTTCGGGAAAAGTGATCTTGTAAATCCCGATACGATTATAAAACAGGCAATCCTTGTTCTGAAGCCGAATAAGAAGTTGTTAGGCGTTTTTTAACAAATATTTCTTTGTTTTAGCTCTTTTCTGAGTCCATACGTCCAATTTTGGACGCAGTGAATTTGAAATTAAATGCAAATTTTAACGATATTTGCTGTTTTGGACGCAAGGACGTAAATAACTTCCGATTCCAATCAGATTCTGAAAAATGATTTCCTTGCGTCCAGCGTCCAAAAAAGATTTCGCCACGGTGAAAGATTCGAGAATTTTAAGAAAGATTGCTGTTCTACAAATTCTAAAATCCAAAAACAAAATGACGGTGTTGATTTTCAATACATTTTAGCTTTAAATGAAGAAGGTAGAGTAGATGAAGACTTTGGGAATAACAGATTACTAGAACCCGATAATCTTAGTAAATTAGCCGCAATAGTATTAACACCTAAACAAACGCTATTTGGGGTAGACTATTGAGTATATAATTATATCCTCTCGAAATATAACCAGTTGGAATAGAAGTCAACCAAATTCCTTATACTTGTTATTTCATTTGAGTATTGATATATTTGTGTTTTATAATATTAAACTTTGTAATATTCTATCATGCCTTTACAAACCATAAAAAAAGAAGAGTTGTTTGGGAAGTTGGATTTTTCTGCTCTTTATAGAAATCCCGACTTCAAAGAGGACAGCGTTCGCGAAGTCATAATCCTCCCCATTCTAGAAGCTTTGGGATATAATGAGAGCAATATAGTTAGAAGCAAAACCCTCAACCACCCCTTTCTAAAAATCGGAAGTAATAAAAAGATTCCGATTAAACTCATTCCCGACTATTGCCTGAAAGTTCAGAATAATTATGCTTTCGTCTTAGATGCTAAAGCTCCTTCGGAAAAAGTAGTAGATTCTGAAAATGTGGAGCAGGTATATTCCTATGCCACTCATCCCGAAATCCGCGCTACCTATTTTGCACTATGTAACGGAGTGGAATTCTCGGTATACAGAACAGGGAGCAGTAATCAACCTTTTCTCTTTTTCCCTGTTGATCGAATTGAGGAGAATTGGGAAAAAGTTAAGCAGCTCCTCTCCCCCGATTGTTTTCAACTGGGTAAGGATTACAGGTATCCGGTATTTCATGAAAATATTGTGCCGGAAGTATTTGATTACACAAACAGACCTCTTCTTGAAGAAATCCCGGTAAGAAAACAAGCGGCGAAAAGACATTTTGGAGTACACGGTTATTTTACTAAGCAGACCTGGAATGTAGTAGCCGAGTATATTAAAAACTATACTCAACCTGGCGATATGGTATTGGATCCATTTGGTGGTAGTGGTGTAACTCCAATTGAAGCAATGATGAACAACAGAAAAGCTATTAGCATTGATCTTAATCCTATGGCTGTCTTTATGGTTAATTCTCTTCTTGCTCCGGTTAATTTGAGTGCTTTAAAAGAAGAGTTTATCAAAATAAAAGAAGAATATCAAAATAAAGAACCAAAAAATCTAAGACAGGCAAAGATAATATTAAAGAAAATTTCCTATCCCCAAAATATTGTTCTTCCAAAAGGATCAGATGTTTATTCTATTGAAGAGTTATTCAGTATAGAACAGTTAGCTCAGCTTGCCCTTCTAAAATCACTTATCAAAAAAGTGAGGAATAAAAATATTCAGGCATCTTTAATGCTGGCTTTCTCAAGCACCATCACCAAAATAAATCTTACATACCATAACTCAAGTTCAAGAGACGAAAATGCTGGTAATGCTGCTGTATTCGCATACTATAGATATAGAATAGCTAAAAATACAATCGAGTTAGATTTGGTTAACACATTTGAGACAAAATTTAACAAGCTCTGTAATGCTAAAAAGGAAATAGAATATTATATTAATGAAGAAACAATAAAGAATGCTCAAATTATAAAAGGAACCGCAACGGATTTAAGCTGGATTCCGAATGAGAGCGTGGATTATATATACACAGACCCTCCATACGGCAGTAAAATCCCATATCTTGACCTTTCTGTTATGTGGAATGCATGGTTGGATTTAGAAGTATCTGCAAAGGATCGTAAATTAGAAGCTATTGAGGGTGGAGAGTTAAACAAAAGTAAGACCGAATATAACTCTCTTATATCTCAGAGCATTAAAGAAATGTATCGTGTTCTCAAATATGACCGCTGGCTTTCATTCGTTTTTGCACACAAAGACCCCGAATTTTGGCACCTGATTATTGATACAGCAGAGAGCTGTGGTTTTGAGTATGTTGGGGCAGTACCACAGAAGAACGGACAAACAAGCTTTAAGAAGCGCCAAAATCCCTTTACAGTATTATCCGGACAATTGATTATTAATTTCAGGAAAGTAAAAAATCCAAGAACAATTCTGAAAGCCAATCTGGGAACGGATATTGAAGCAATAATTATACAGACTATCGAAGCCATTATCGCAAAAAATAACGGGGCAACTCTTGAGCAGATTAATGACGAATTAATTATTAAGGGATTGGAGCTCGGGTTCCTGGACCTCCTTAAAAAACAATATACCGATTTAACACCGCTGTTATTAAATTCATTTGTTTATGACTCCGAAAAAGAGATATACACATTAAAACATGACACGAAGTTCAGGACAAAAATAGACATAAGACTAAGGATAAAATATTATCTGTTAAGTTATCTCAGAAGGATGGAAATGCAAAACAAAACTCCCCACTTTGATGAGATAGTTTTATATATAATTCCTTTGTTAAAGAACGGTATAACTCCGGAGCATCAGACAATTCTCACTGTTCTTGAAGACATTGCAGAAAGAACCGGCAGCGATTGTTGGCACCTAAAAAGTGAAGTTCAACTCAAACTCTTCTAGTAATTGCATTATTTTGATTATTTAAAAAGGAAATAAATATGAGTATGTTGGCGGAGTATATAAAAAAAAGGGATAAACAAAACTTAGATTTACAATTTGAGTTATTATCATTGATTAAAAAGTATAACAAATATCGAAATTCATTTCTATTTGTCTATGCAACTGCTTTTAAGAGTAATCCGGAAGCGCGAATGACAATGGACGATTATTTTATTATCCACGATATGCTGCGTAGTGTTAGTTCTAATAAACTGGATTTTTACATTGAATCCCCTGGAGGTAGTGGGGAAGCCGCTGAGGAAATAGTTAGGTGTTTGAGATCTAAATTCTCTGAAGTATCATTCGTAATTTCGGGTGAAGCCAAAAGTGCAGGGACAATATTAGTTATGAGTGGTGATGAAATTTACATGACCGATTCAGGTAGTTTGGGTCCAGTTGATGCACAGGTTAAAATTGGAAGGGGCGTAGTTTCAGCGTACGATTATCTTGAATGGGTAGATATAACCAGAAGAGAAGCTCAAAAGTATAACAGATTGAATCCTGTTGATGCCACAATGATTGCACAAATTTCTCCGGGTGAATTGCAGGGTGTACATCACTCACTGAATTTTGCGAAAGATTTAATCAAAGAATGGTTACCTAAATATAAGTTTAAAAATTGGACAAAAACCGAAACAAGACAAATTCAAGTAACTGATAAAAACAAAATTGACAGAGCTAACGTCGTAGCAAGTGAGTTAGTAAATCACTCGAAATTTAGAAGTCATGGTCGCTCCTTAAAAATTAAGGATTTTGAATCTCTCTTAAAAATTAACAGAATTGATGATGACCCTGATTTCGCCGATGTTGTTTATAGGATCCAAACAGTAATCAGCTTGATATTTCAATCGTCACCAGTCTATAAAATATTTGCAACTCAGGATGAGAAGATTTTTAGGAGCGGTTTATTAAGGGAAAATATTCAAAGCAGGCCGATAAAAATGGGAAATATTCCATCTGGGGTAGATGCCATGGTTATTGAATTTACTTGCCCAAGTTGCTCGGAAAAACTCACCGCTTATGGCAAAACAGTAGCTAATCCCCAAATTGATAAAGATATGGCCAAAAAAGGCTTCTTTTCAATTAAAAACAGCTTAATTAAGTGTAAAAAGTGTGCCTTTCAGATTGATTTGACAGGAATTAGGAACAATGTGGAGAACCAAACAGGAAAAAAATTTGTTTAATTAAAATAAATAGCTATTTTTGTTTTTTAGTTAGGAGTTTATATGGAAAAAATTAAAATAAAAAAAATCGAAGAAAATAGTGGCAACTTGTCTGTTACTCTAACTTTTTTAAAGCAGACTAAGGAAGGCAAATATGCACGAATCGATAAGTCCTCTCTAAAATACATTAGAATTGCAGAAAATCCTCAAGATTATGTAGAAGAAGAAAACTACGTCTATAATATTTTTTAATCATTAATTTCCGTCCGGTGCCTCGAGAAGGCTCGATATCTCCCTTAAGGGATGAGCCGGACGTCAGTTTGAAAGCTTGTTCCTTTACAGAACAGGCTTTTTTATTTTAGGAATGAAAAATTTCACTTATAAACAGAAATAAGTTTGGGTAGCAGAATTATTTACAATGACTTTTTATTAAGTCATAAGCACGTAAAGTCCCCAATTCACCTGCTTTGCTAAAATCAAGACAACCTCCCATTTTGTCTCCAAGTTTAATTTTCACAGTTCCTCTACTGATGTAATATTCTGCCCATGGATCTATTTCAATTGCTTTGGAATAGTCGTTTATAGCCCCCTTTAAATCACCGATTTCTTTTTTTGTATCTGCTCTATCACCATATGCCATCGAATTCTTTGGGTCTAACTCTATAGCTTTTGAAAAATCAAGAATAGCCCCTTTTGTATCATTCATTTTTGCTTTAACCCTTCCCCTCCCATTATAAGTATCACTATTATTTGAATTCAGCTGAAGAGCATAAGAATAGTCCTGCAGAGCACCATAGAAGTCTTCCAATTCCCTTTTGAATAATCCTCTGTCTATATAAGCTTGTTCATACTGAGGATTTATTTCAATTGCTTTAGAAAAATCTTGAATTCCTCCGAAATAATCCATCAGCCAAAACTTACTAAGACCTCTATTATAATAAGCTTCTGCATATTGAGGATATATTATTATTGCATTAGTATAATCTTGAATTGATCCATTATAATCTCTGATAGCATATTTTTTTAATCCACTCTCCAAAAATTCCTGAGCAGTTTGCCCAAAACCAAGAAACTGAATTGAAATAATAGCTACGATAAATAATAGTCTCATATTTTCTCCATTTATTTTATTGTTCACTCCTGTAAATGTTATTTTTTTAAACTATGTTAATTATATTTCCTTACAAAATCAGGGTTTAGATTGCGAAAGTTTTAGATTAAGATCACTTTAGCCTCTCAACTCCAACTGGTTCATCGATTCCTTCAACCTTCATTTAATAACCCGAACTAGTCCCATATTTCATTACACCAGGCATTTTGTCAATTTGTTTGTGTTTTAATTTATTGTTGTTTTTTGCTCCAAAATATTTAATAACCATTAAAATTTAGTATTATTTTTTTTATTCTGCAAATGAATTTTTTGATGTGTGGACGCAGGACGTAAGGAAATCGAAATCCGGCGTTTGATTGAAATCGTGTGTTTTTTACGTCCTTGCGTCCAAAACACTTAATTTCGCCTGAATTCGCATGAAATTTCAAATACCTTGCGTCCAAATTTGGACGTATGGTCGCAACATTTTCTAACTCATCAAAATTCCCCCTTTTTTAACAAATCATCAATCCTACCATCGGAAACAAAAATCCCCTCCGGCATCCATCAATCCATTGCCTAATGGACTGTCGAAGTCTAATTCCACTGTATTTTCTCTACAGTGCAAGGGTCTGAGAGAATTGTTAGTTTACCGGTGTCAATTTATTTCATTAATTAATCAAGAAAGGATAAATAAAATGGCAATACTAATAGGCTCTGTCCTCGGTAACTTCAGAGGACGACTCGGCTCAATCACCGCCCGCATCAACGCTGGCAGAACAATCTTCGCTGCCCTCCCAAGCTCCTATAAGGACGCTAACACTCAGGAACAGCAGGACTACAGGAGCAAACTCGGCACCTCAGCTAAGTTCTGCTCCGGCATAAATAACAGTCTCACGCTCCGTAAACTGTGGAAGTCCCAGACGCCACATTTGCTTTCCCCCTTTAACTATATGGTTAAAGAAAACGCAAGCAAAGTCGGTCTTACAGTCCCCACAGAATTCTGCATCACCTCCCCTCCGCAGGGCTTTGCATTCACCGCAAGCGACATCAACCTGACTGAAAGCGCAGTTACCGCAACCGTCCCCGCGCTTAACTCATTCATCTCGCTCCCGCCTGAAGCATCTGCAGTAAAGTTCGCGGGAATAGTCTGCTATTCCGACCCCGTCAATGAAGGAACGGAATTGTTTGTAGTCACTCCGCTGGAAAAGTCAGTGGCAACCTACAACTTCGCCACTCTGTACAGCCTTTCCATACCGCTAAGTGCAGTGCAGATAAATCTTGCTACGCAGTATCAGAGAAAGACAATCTTCATTGGTGCGATAGTGACGGATGTCTCTGAGCTTGATACCCTTGCTCACAGCGATTCCGTTTCGGCAGTGCTCTAAAGTTGTAAAGTTTATCAAGTTATAAAGTTGTAAAGTTATAAAGTTGTAACTTGACAAATTTTCATCCTGAAAGAGGTTTGGTACTGGCGCGCGGTATCAGGCCTCTTTTAATATTATTGGTTACTGGTAGCTTAAGAGCGTGTTGCACAATGAGCTAAATTTTGGTGATGCCTTTTTATTTTAGCACATTAAATATTTTTAATCACCAAGACAATAGTTTTCCGTTTCTATAAAATATTCTTTTGCAAACCAACACATTT
>Ga0247842_10003977_pt1 | contig 19069 bp, 13 predicted proteins | sample LaCruzMarch2015__3_FD_192411 | JGI IMG/M metagenome (GOLD analysis project Ga0247842, IMG submission 192411) | Freshwater microbial communities from meromictic Lake La Cruz, Castile-La Mancha, Spain - LaCruzMarch2015_19m | ecosystem: Environmental > Aquatic > Freshwater > Lake | place: Spain...
TCGGGACAATCATAGATGTTGCTCTTCAGAAATGACTTGAAGGCGATTGGATTTTTCTGCACCGTAAACCACTGCTTCAGGTGTTTTTCGTCTGAATAATACTCATAGGGCATCCCTGTGGGGTAAGCCCCGTAAGGGACCTCGCAGACCGCATCCACCAGATAATAGGGGATGACTGTTCGTGCCGGATCGCTCCTAATCTCGTCATTGTGAATAAGACGTTCCGTAGTGATAATCAGCTTCTTGCTTGCCCGGGCCAGATCATCGTCGGAAACCACAATTCCCCGAATCCGGCAGTTTCCGGTAATGTCCGCCTCATGAACATGAATGACAGACACATCGGGGTATAGCGCCGGTTGCAGCGCCAGCGTCTTATCCGTAAACGGACATGTCATAGTTTTGCCCGCCGAATATTTAAATGTATCCGTCCCCAGCATATTGCGTGTCGGCAAAAAAGGTATCCCCATGGCCGCCGCCTTGAGGCGCGCCGTCAGGCTGAAGTTGGACCACTCGCAAATTTTCACTCGCCCGCTTTCCATGTAAGCCTTCGCGCAAGGGCTCATGCCGCGTGCTTCCAGGCCGATGATATAGGCGATGTCCACCCGGTCAAAGACCTCTCCGGCTGCGAGGATTTGGAAATCATGGGTCGATGTATGCCCGGCAAAACCCATGTTTTTACGTCCTTGGCGCACAATTTCCTGGCAGGCCGCAATCGGCGTGCGATTGGTGCCAAATCCTCCGATTGCCAGATAATCTCCGTTTTTAACGAAGCGTTCTACAGCATCCTTCAGACTCATGAGCTTGTCCGTCTTCGTCCGGGATTTTGCATGAAAGTATTTTCGCGCCTCGTCCGGGTCGGGATTAGTAAACAGCGGCCCCATGCTTTGCACTGCTTTATCCGCAATCATTTTCCTATCTCCTTATGACAGATGTTACTTTTTCTACCAGCTATTTCATTCCGAATTCCCATCGGGCCTTCAAGAAATATTCTCGAATCCATAGGCCGCAGATCGTTCGCCATACGGGGCTTAAAACCGATCTGGTCAAGAATGTCTTTTTGCAGATCGAGCCCTGGTGCTGTCTCAATAAGGGTCATGCCTTCCTTGCGGAGTTCAAATACGGCACGCTCCGTAATGTACAATACCCGCTGACCCCTTTCTCGGGCATAGTCTCCGCTGAAAGTAATTTGTTCCACTTGTTCAATGAGCTTTTTATCGCGGCCTTCCCGGACAATGGTCATTTGTCCATTTTTCACGGTGATTTCCGCGCCAACAGTAAGCGTGCCAATGAAGATCACCGTCTTGGCGTTCTGGGTAATATTGATAAATCCGCCGCACCCGGCCAGTCGCGTGCCGAAGCGGCTGACATTCAGGTTGCCGTTTTTGTCGGCCTGAGCCATGCCCAAAAAGGCCATATCCAGACCACCTCCGTCATAGAAATCAAACATGTATGGTTCATCGATAATGGCCTGCGGATTCGATGCTGCGCCGAAACTGAGCCCCATGGCCGGTATGCCACCTATGGGCCCGGATTCCACGGTGAGAGTGAAAAGATCATTCATGTTTTCCTCAGATGCTACGGCGGCAATACCATCGGCCATACCGATGCCCAGATTGACGATGGCCTGGGGGATAAGTTCCATGGCTGCCCGACGGCTGATGATTTTCCGTGTTGTGAAAGCCATTGGTTGGATTTGCGATGCAGGAACGTACACCTCACCACAGTAGGCCGGATTGTAGGCTTCCAGAAATGTCTGCCAGTGATTTTCCGGTTTGGCAATAACGACTGCATCAACAAAAATTCCGGGAATCCTTACGTCCATGGGACGAAAACGTCCGTTTTCAGAAATTCTTTCTACCTGAGCGATAACGATGCCGCCGGAATTCTTCGCAGCCTGTGCCATGGAGAGCATCTCCAGTGATGCGCTCTCTTTTTCCATACGGATATTTCCCTGTAAATCAGACGTTGTACCGCGAACCAGGGCAACATGAATCGGAAATGCCTTGTAAAAAAGCCGTTCCCTGCCGCCTATTTGTATGAGTTCCACAAGATCTTCCGTTGTTCGGGCATTTACTTTTCCGCCGTCTAAACGGGGATCGGCAAACGTCTTGAGTCCTGTATGAGTGATAAAACCGGGGCGACCACCAGCTATTTCACGAAATAGACATGAAATTGCACCCTGGGGAAAGTTGTAAGCCTCGATTTTATTTTCCAGAGCCATGCGGCCAAGTTTGGGGGCCAGATTCCAGTATCCTTCTATGACCCGCTTGATCAGGCCTTCATGGGCCAAATGGTTGAGGCCCTTTTCCTTGCCGTCCCCCTGCCCTGCCGCTCCGACAATGGTTAGATTTCTGGGACTACCGGTATTGAGAAATAGTTTTTCCAGTTCCGATGTCAGTTCTTCAGGATGAGCATTGCCCACAAACCCGCCGACTGCTACCGTATCGCCATCACTGATCAAACTTAACGCGTCTTTGACGCTCATAATCTTGCCGGACATGTTACTTTCCTCCATAGATGAGTTTGATAAGTTCGAAAAGTTTGTCATCGCGCCATTCTACACAGTCCCGGAAGCTGCGTCCTTTCATCTCCTCCGCGATACCGTCGATTAGTTTTTCCTTCATTGGTTCGGTGATGTAGTTCCATGTGGTGAGCTCTTCCCAGATAGCCTTGAAGGTCGTATTGCCGATACCGTCGATGAAGTGACCCATGCCTCCGTCCTCGCCGCCTCCAAGATGGTAGATCATGTGAGATCCCATAAGCGCATACCGCAGACCGGGGCCTGCATATAGCGCCTTGTCCACATCTTCAACGCTGGCTACACCGTTTTCCACCAGATCGATTGCCTCACGCCAGAGGGCAACAGCCAGGCGGTTGCCGATGAATCCGGGTACCTCCTTTTTTACAAGTACCGGGATTTTTCCCAGATGCTCCATGAATTTGATGCTTGTATCGACTGTCGCCTGCGATGTATCCTTGCCGGGGACTATCTCGATAAGAGGAATGAGATGGGGTGGATTAAAGGGATGGGTGATAATGCATCGATCTTTGTGCACAACAGCCTGCTGAATCTCCGTCATTTTCAAGCCGGAGGAGCTGCTGCCAATGATGGCAGTCGGTGGCGAAAAGCGATCGATGTCTTCGAAAATTGGTTTCTTAATGGCGTAGGTTTCACCGGCACACTCTTCAATAAAATCAGCTTCGCAAACTGCGGCGGCAATTTCCGAAACAAATTTGACCCGCGAAATTGCCTGATCGCGGTCTTTAATGGTCAATACTTCTTTCCCGACAAAAAAATCGAGATTGGAGCAGACCTGCCGGTATCCTTTCTCTCTGGTTTCGGGTCGTCTCGAATACGCCGTCACTTCGTATCCCTTCTGGGCAAAGAGAGACACCCAGGCCGCACCGATAACACCGGTACCGATGACCGCAACTTTCTTGATTCCGTCCATTATCTTGACTCCTTTTGCACCTGAGGAACGTTGAGGGAGTGCCAATTTCTGCCCTGTCACCATGGTTTACATCCGGACTCGCGCTGCGTCGGTGTTCAACCCGATGTCGATGGGGCGATTTGTTTCCCTTGTCCCTGTGCAATCTGTATTTCGCAGGTGAGGAACTATTTGCCTATCGGCCCATTATTTATGGGCAGATACGTGCATGCCATTATCCGAAGGCAAATGCGTATTTCTATAATTTCCGTATCCGGCACTTACTGTCTTTTCCTTCTTAACGGTTAAACGCTTGCTTGCAGTAGCCCGGACATTTCTGCCTTCCGCTTTTTGTGTAACTGCTGTCTTTTCGTCCATACCGTCCGGCACATTGCTGTGAGCTCCCCATGGATTAACTTCCGGATCTTCTTTACAGGTAGGGCAGAAATAGCGGGCGCTCAGATCTTCAGCGCCGCTGCCCCAGATTTCCAGCTTGCAGCAATCCCCGCATATTGCTGTTCCGCAATTGTCACATTCCGTTTTCGCCTGCTCTTTTCCGCAAACCGTACATTTTTGATTCTTGTTTTCTTTCATAATCTCGCTCCTTATTTCATGTCATTTTAGGAGACGCCCTGTCTCCATTTCCTTTTTTCTTCTTGTTCGAGAGCAATTTAATCCCTGCCACTTTTTTCCACAATCGGTCTGCGTCTGATTCTTTCCTGGGGAAAGGGATGAATTTGCCTTCGGGCAAAAGGCGGGTTTGCCATCGGTGTTTGTCCTATGCCAATGGGTCATTTTTACCAAAAAAGGTCGGAAGGAGCGATATTTGGTACATTGATATGGCTCATCAATTTTTCTATCATTTTTCTTGCATTTCTATAAAAAATCAGTTATTATGCTTTCCAGTTTAGGTAGTGCATGTTTGTTTTTACGAAATTACTAAAAAGTTAACTGCACAATCCAAAGTAGGGGAAGTGCAGTTTTTTTTGTAAAAACAGGCTGCAAGCCGAATATTTCGGCAGAAATTTAAATTGTTCCCGTTGGGAACACAACACAAAGGAGTGGTAAAAATGTCAGAAGGAAAAGTAAAATGGTTTAATGATTCAAAGGGGTTTGGTTTCATCCAGGAGGATGGCGGACAGGATGTTTTCGTGCATCATTCAGCAATTCAGGCAGAGGGTTTCAAATCACTTGCCGAGGGTGAGCGTGTAAGTTTTGACGTTGTTAAAGGCGCCAAAGGTCCGGCCGCGGAAAATGTCCGTAAGCTGTAAAAGCTAAGTTTCATTTAACATTTAGAAGCTCCTCCCGTAACGGAGGAGCTTTTTTTGTTTATACCCACCTGCCGATAAAAATCAGGGTTAAAAGTGTAATAAGCATAATTTCAACCCAAAGAAAAACATCGTCACCACACCTCACATTTTATGGCCAAGATTGTGCCTTTTAGCCTTGACATAAAAAATTATTTGTCCTACTGTAATATTGATGTTGAAAAGTATGTTCTTATCAAAAAGAACATTTTAGATTAACAACTAACTGACTGATAAAGGAGATAAAAAATGAGCAAGGCATCAAAGTATCTATTTTTTCTGATAGTGTTGACTATGGTAACCCTATCCGGGTGCGCAAACTACGAGGTGAATACACATCGTGGCAATGTTCCCGGGCACTATATCCGCACAGAAATGCAGGAAGCTGATAGGGCAATAGATGCAGCACGTCAGGCGGGGAAGGACAAGATTTGCCCAGCTGAATTTAAAGCTACCGAAGACGCTAAAAATAATGCCTATGATGTTTTCAGATCTTGCCGCACTGAAGAAGGTGCCGCCCTGGCAAAGCAGGCAACGGCAAGAGCGAATGCTCTCTGTCAGAAAGCCTGCTCTCCAACGGTCATCAATATTCATTTTGATACCACCAAAGCCGATATCAAAGCAAGATATCACGATGAGCTAAAAAAACTGGCCAATTTCCTCAACAAGTTTCCCAATGCCAAGGGCGTCATTGAAGGGCACACAGACAGCGACGGAAACATGTCAAGCAACATGGAACTCTCCCAGCAACGTGCGGATAGTGTCCGCAACTATATAATTAGTAATTTCGGGATAGCTCCGGAGCGTATTAGTGCCAAGGGTTTCGGCCCCACAAAACCCGTCGCCAGTAACGCGACAAATGAAGGCAAACAGAAAAACCGCCGTATTGAAGCCAACTTCCCCTGCGACAATAACTAATTGGGAAATATAGAAGGTCAAATCTTTGTTCTTGATATTTTAAATTAGTAACATTGCTTACCAGTACCATTTATGACTTTGCGGCGATTGAGGAATCACTCTTCAATCGCCGTTTTTTCTTGGGTGCTACGGTTCCATTGAACCATGACCTTAACGGGTTTATAAGCCCGTATTTCCTGCCAGTTTCATAGTTGTCATCTTTGAATAGTTGAAGTGGTAATTCTTAATACTTTTTCAACCTGAAAGTTGCAGCTTTGTGATGGAGAAGTAATTCCGCTTATCAATGACCTGGCTGTTCTTAATTTCTTCAGCATTAACAAACTGACCTCTGTTATCTATATTTTATTTTCTCTTGACAAATGCAGAATTGGTTGTATCATACAACCATGTTAATAAAAATAAATGAAGCCAGTTCTGAATTAATGGACGTGTTTAGTGGTCTCTCCCAAGTTATGCGTTGCTGTTGCCGTGACGAGGCTTTTTGCGAAGGCGTAACTTTTCATCAGTTTATGATTCTGGACGCTGCAGCCAAAGTAAAAGAGCTCAATATGGCTGATTTGCATCAAATTCTATCGGTTCAGAAAAGCACAACAACCCGTTTGGTTAATCCGCTGATTAAAAAAGGATTTTTACTCCGCGATAAGGCCAATCACGATTCCCGCGCTATAAAACTTAGCTTAACAAAGGAAGGCATTGAGACCCACAAAAGAGTATATTTGTGTTTGATGGACTTTTACCAGAAAGTTACGAATAACATCCCTGAAGAAAAGAAAGCCGAGGTATTGGAGTGTGTAAATATTTTTATTAATGCAATAAAAAATTCGTCCAACGCTTGCAGTTGCGTCAAAAACACACCTTAAAAGGATATCAAGATGAATAAAATTATTAATCGTTCTGGTTCCGAAAATAAATTTGAATTCCCCATAATACAGACAGAATCTAACTGCGGCTGCGGCAGCACCGTAAAATCTGCTCTCAATAAAGTCCCTATGCTTAAGCAATTTTTCGTTAGCGGATCAATACTCACGTCATCAGGCCTTTTGCCAGAAGTATCATCGGCTTTGAGCTTCGATGACCACTGGGGAACAATCAAAGCCCGTTTCGGTACCTTTAGAATGGATTACAGTATAGCCCCCGGCATTTATGCCCTGGGCAATCCGCATGATAACTCACCTGTTTTAGTTACCGCCAATTACAAAATGAGTTTTGATCGTTTGCGCGAATCTCTGCCTGGAAGGAATGTCTGGATTCTGGTGCTGGATACGAACGGCATAAATGTGTGGTGCGCGGCAGGTAAAGGCACTTTTGGCACGGAAGAGCTTGTCAAAAGAATAGAATCAAGCGGTTTGAAGGACATCGTCAGCCACCGGAAATTAATCCTCCCCCAACTGGGCGCACCGGGAGTAGCCGCACACCTTGTAGCGAAGCTCTCCGGATTTAAAGTCCAATATGGGCCAATACGAGCGGAGGATTTACCGGCTTATCTTGATGCCGGTTCCAAGGCAACCAAGCAAATGCGGATAATGACCTTCCCCCTGAAAGAAAGAACCGTGCTGATTCCCATTGAGCTTAATGAAGCGCTAAAAACGTTTCTGATCATCGCTCCTGTTTTGTTGATTTTCAGTGGCATTATCGGCCCTGCAGGATTCTGGGAAAACGCGAGCAATTATGGATCTTTTGCTGTTTTGGCAATACTTAGTGCTATTGCCGGAGGAGCTGTGTTTAGTGAGCTGCTATTACCTTATCTTCCGGGACGGGCGTTTTCGATTAAGGGTTTATTCACCGGCATTGTCATTTCCCTGATTATTCTTTACCTGCGTGATATTAACTTACAGGCATGGTCAGGACGAATTGAAGCTCTATCCTGGATACTGATAATTCCGGCAATATCGGCATTTCTGGCGATGAATTTTACCGGAGCCTCAACTTACACTTCTCTATCCGGTGTAAAGAAAGAAATGCGCTGGGCACTGCCTCTTCAGATCATCGCCGGCGTTGTCGGCCTTGTTACGTGGATAGGCGCAATATTGATTTCATAGAAACTAAAGAAATCACGGGTATGAACCCCAAAGCTAGCTTTGGAAACAATTTCCGCAGCAAGCTGCGGAGTATCATACCCTCCGCTTTGCGGGATTGTTCAACTTAACAATTCCGCTGCGTCGCAGATGACCCCACGGTGACCTTTAGGTTATACGCCGGGTTTATTTACTTTCGGAATTGGAGTTTCACAATGAAAAATTTAGTTTACCTCAAAGATGTTGTTACGCTGCAACTGGACGAAAATAAATGCACCGGCTGCGGAATGTGTTTGGATGTTTGTCCCCATGAAGTTTTTAAAATGAATGATAAACATGTTAAAATTCAAAGTCGCGATGCCTGCATGGAATGCGGCGCCTGCAGCCGAAATTGTCCGGTCGATGCTATTTCCGTCCAATCCGGTGTGGGCTGCGCTGCCGCGGTTATCAATTCTATGCTAGGGCGCACAGGAGAATGTTGTTGCGGTCCTGATACCGGCAGCAAAGCTGCTAACAATAAAAGCGGCTGTTGTTAATTTTTAAAAACAAGGATTTATGGAATATTTCATCCTGGCTGTTTTATGGATTACATTTTGCGCACTACACAGCGCTCTGATCAGTACAACTTTCACCAATATTCTCAAACTCAAAGCTGGTAATGCCTACCGCTTTTACAGATTATTTTACAATATTTTTTCTATAGCGACACTGATTCCGGTTGCTCTTTATACATTATCAATAAAACAAGAGCCATTTTTTGTTTGGGATGGTTATCTACTCCCCATAAAATACATTCTTCAGGCTTGCGGAATTCTTTTCTTTATTCTGGGAGGACAGCATTATAGCCTTTCTCAGTTCGCCGGAATTCGACAAATCAGAAAAGACATTGATCATAACCTGATAAATAAAACCGGAAAGCTTTCCTCAAGAGGAATCTTAGGCGCTGTCAGGCATCCGTTTTACGCGGGATTATTTCCGCTGCTCTGGGCCAGGGATATTGATATTACGTTTTTTATTGTCAATATCATATTGAGCACTTACTTAATAATTGGAACAATTCTGGAGGAACGCAAGCTTATCCTGGAATTTGGTGACGCTTACCGCGAATATCAGCAAAAAGTATCCATGCTTTTCCCTCTCAAATTTATTAAGGATAAACTACTGTAAAGTCTATACAATTTACAAAAGGCGATCTAGACTATTCTCTTTTGACGTATTGACTTTGGCAGGTCTTTCTTGTATGAAGATTCCGGTTTTCTCAAGGGATAGATATAATTAAAGGAGGCATTTCATCATGACAAAGACTCAAGTATTTGAAAATCGACCGGCAATTCTGGGAATCAATAGTCTAGGCAGAATTGGCAAATTGTCCCTGTGGCATCATGTGTCAAGAAAATACTTTAAAGAAATTGTTGTCAATCTGGGAAGAGAAGCGGGAACCAGTATGGATTCCATCGCGCAGGCAATTGAAAAAGACGCAACCTATGGCCTTCTTCACCGATTCCTCCACGGTATTAAATCCGAACGCGTTATTCAGATCACAGATGAAAAGAATGGCAAAATGTTAATTGATGGTGTACCGGTTACGATCCTTCGTGAAGCAAGAAACCCGGCAGACATTCCCTGGCGTAAATACAGCGCCGATGTCGTTGTTGATTGCACCGGAAAGTTCAAAGATCCAACAATAGCTGCAGGCGAAAAGAATGGTTCCCTGCGCGGCCACTTTCAAAGTGGAGCCAGAGTGGTAATCAACTCCGCCCCCTTCAAGATAAAGAACAAAGCCCTGATAATGCCTGATGATGCCGTTACCTTAATTTACGGAATAAACCATACCGCGTACGACCAGAAGAAACACCAGCTCATTTCCGCCGCTTCCTGCACGACTACGGGGCTTGCTCACATGGTTAAACCACTGCTTGCAAATGAGGAAACCAATACTATTCTTACGGCATCAATGTCCACCATCCATGCGGTTACTAATACTCAGAGTGTACTCGATAGCATTCCCAAAGCCGGCGAAAAAGATTTGAGAAAGAACCGCAGCATTCTCAATAACATCATCCTGACCTCAACAAATGCCGCTGAAGCTCTGGGTCAGGTAATACCGGAAGTAAAAAATATAGGTTTTATGGCCGACTCCATCAGAGTCCCCACTAATACACTTTCTTTAATTGTTTTGAATGTAACTTTTCAAGCGCGACATAATAAGTCAGGTAACGCGGCAACACTCGATACAAAAATGATTAATGAGATTTACCGCAAAACATCGGAAAGTAATCCGGAACATTTAGTCAAGTTCACCATGGAGCAAAATGTTTCTACCGATTTAATTGGAATGGACGCGGCTGTGATCATTGAAGGTCAATTCAACCACGTGCGAACAGCATTCATTAATGTTGACCTCTCACAAATTCCCAACCTGCCTGAAAATCTGCTGAAGACCTTTTCGGAAAAGACAATGAAGGTGCCTGTTGTCCATGCCAAAATTTTCGGCTGGTATGATAACGAATATGGCAGCTATACAAACAGACTGGGCGATCTGACGGTTTACGTGCATAAAAATATTCTGTAGAAAATCTGTACTTTCTCCCCTCTTTTGCTTGTGTCCTTCATGGTGTAAAGAGGGGTTGGGGGATATTTTAATACTATTGATTATCACTAAATACTTCTTGATATATTTTTACTGTGAAAAAGCAATGCCTTATCAAAAGCAAAGGAGAATATAACAGATGAAGAATGTGAGGGGACTGGGCGTTTGGCTGAAACGGGGACTGCTGGTCTTCGGGGGGCTTGTTCTGATCGCAGCCGGCGCGCTGCTGATTATGGATCTGCCCAATCAACCCCAACGTTTTGATAGTCAGGCGGCCCTTAGCCGGGGTGACGCTTACGAAGTGCGCATCCGGCGCGATGAATACGGCGTGCCACACGTCCTTGGTCCCCGCGACGCAGACGTCGCCTTTGGCATCGCCTACGCTCATTCCGAAGACGATTTCGCCACCATCGCCACTGTCATTTTGGCAACCCGCGGCCAGCTTGCGGCTCGGGACGGGGCCAAGGGCGCAGTCACGGACTATCTGGTCCAACTGATGCGCGTCTGGCCAGCAGTGAACAGCAGCTATGATTCCCTCCCGGCAGATCTGCGCAGCGTTCTGGAGGGCTATGCAGACGGGGTGAACTATTATGGCGCCAGGCACCCGGACAACTTGACGCCCGGCCTGTTGCCGGTTAACGGGCGCGACGTTGCAGCCGGTTTCGCCTTTAAAACCCCTTTCTTCTATGGCCTCGACCGCACCCTGACCAAACTATTGGAGCCGACCAAGGCCAAGAAAGCGCTGCCTGTGGGATCAAACGGGGCGGCTATAGCGCCTATCCGTTCCGCTGACGGGGCTACCCGGCTGCTGGTCAATTCGCACCAGCCTTATACCGGTCCGGTGGCCTGGTACGAGGCAGTGCTGGAAAGTGGCGAGGGCTGGCACGTGGCCGGCGGGTTCTTCCCCGGATCACCCTTTATGCTGCATGGGCATAATGCGCATCTGGGCTGGGCCAATACGGTCAATGAGCCCGATCTCGTGGACGTTTACAAGCTGGTGATCAACCCGGCCAATCCGAACCAGTACAGGCTCGACGGCCAGTGGCGTGATTTCGAGCGCGGGACCGCCAAGATTCGGGTCAAGCTGTGGGGGCCGTTCTACTGGACGGTGAAGAAGCCGATTCTGCGCGCGGCCCATGGCCCGGTACTGGAGACCGATCATGGCGTCTATGCAGTTCGTTACGCCGGCCATGACGAGGGCCGTCAGGCGCTGCAATATTACCGGCTCGACAAAGCGCGCAACATGGCCGAGTGGCGCGCCGCTATGGGGCTACAACTACTGCCCAGCATCAACTATCTCTATGCCGACGAGGCCGGGAACATCGGCTATGTCTATAACGGCCAGTTTCCCGTGCGTCGCGAGGGCGTGGATTGGTCGGGCGAACTGCCGGGCGACCGGTCGGACATTATCTGGACAAGCTATCTGCCGTTCGACAAAACGCCGCAGATCTGGAACCCGCGCTGCGGGTTGTTGTTTAATTCCAACAACACCCCGTTCCGCGCCACCGCTTGTGCAGACGACGGCTTTGATCAAAAAGCCTATTCGTCGACTCTCGGCATCCAGACCAACATGACCAACCGGGCGTGGCGGGCATTCGAGACCTATGGGTCCGATTCGAAAATCACTGACGAGACGTTCCGCCGTTACAAGTATGACCTAACCTATAGCAAGCGGTCACGCGCCTTCGGAATCATCCGCGACCTGATCGCCCTTGACCCCAAGGGCGACGCCGATTTAGCCACCGCTCAGAAGGTGCTGCGCCAGTGGGACCGGCGGATGGACGTGCACAACCGCTCCGCCGCCCTGGTCAGCCTGATCACCCAGCCGATCCTGTCGTCTGATTTTAATGGCAAGCCTATGCCCAAGGCTCTCGACAGCCTGAGGGCCGCAATCACCGTGTTGAAAAACAATTTTGGCCGGCTTGACCCGGAATGGGGCCAGCTGAACCGGATCCGCCGGGGGAGCGTGGATCTGGCCATTGACGGCGGGGCCGACACCTACCGCTCCGTCTGGGGTGATCCGCAGAAGGATGGAACGCTGACAGCAAGGGCCGGTGATACGCTCATTATGTTCGTTACTTGGGACAAAACGGGCAGGCTGACATCGCAGAGCGTGCACCAGTTTGGCTCAGCAACGCTCGACGCCAAGTCTGCGCACTATGCAGATCAAGTTCCGCTGTTTGTGACGATGAAGACCAAACCGGTTCTTTTTACCGAATCCCAGCTCGCCGGCCACATCAGGCAAGACTATAAACCGGCTGACGCTAACTAAAGTCGGCGGTCATCTTAAAACACCTATTTTCGGCCGCAGGATTGCCCCCTATCGACTTGCTCCGCGCTCTGCGCACAACCCCGGACTTTAGCCGGATTGTGGTCGGGAAAAGATTATATAGCCACTTCACCTTTCATTCGGGAAACAATAAACTGATCAGGAGATCGGAAATACACAGTTGTAAATGTTATGGACTAATATTTTCTTATAAATACCTTTTTAGGGTTTAGATATATATCTTCCGGCTTAATGCCGAAAAAGGCAAGTCCGACAATGCAGAAAGCGCATTTGATATGAAGTAAACAACAGTTTGGATGCCTCTTCGCTCCCGCATTGCCTTCAAGCCGAAAAGATAAGATACTATTTCTCCTTGTAGAGACGGTCGATATCTGCTTGGTATTTCTGTAGAACTGTCCGGCGCTTCAACTTGAGTGTCTGGGTGAGCATCCCGTTTTCGACGCTGAAAGCCTCAGACATCAAAATCAGTTTCCTGGGAACCTCGTAGTTACCGAATTTTCCCTTCAGCTCGTTCTTTATCGCATCCTCAAATAGTTTCACGACCCTTTCGTCTTTGATCATCTCCGCGGGATCCGTAGGCAGATTGTTCTCCTTCGCATATTTTCCCATTACAATGAAATCGGGATACACAAGGCATATAGTGTAGGCCATGTTCAGGCCGTACACCATGGCGAACTCTACGTACGGGATGAGCTTGATCGCTTCCTCAATGGCGGCGGGATAGACAAACTTTCCGTTTTCGAGCTTGAACTGTTCTTTAATTCTGCCGGTGATATACAGGAATCCGTCTTCGTCTATATAAGCGCTGTCACCCGTGCGAAGGCCGCCATCCGCGGTCATGGTATCGGCCGTTTCTTTCGGCTTGTTGTGATAGCCCTTCATCACGTTGGGACCGTACACGATGAGCTCGCCGTCTCTGCTCTCCGGCCCCGTTACCGACTTGTCGATAACGAAAGTCATCTTGTCCATCGCCCTGCCCACGCTGCCGATTTTGTAAGCCATGGGCGTATTACTCGATCCCGCGGGGGATATTTCCGTCATTCCCCACGCCTCGTAAATGGGCAGACCGATATCGAAGAAAAATTCGGCGATATTGGGGCTGAGCGCAGCGCTGGAGCTCATCGTCATCTTCAGATTTCCACCAAAGCGAGCGCGCACCTTGGAGAAAACAAGTTTATCGGCGATACGGAATTGCAGGTTCGTTAGAAAGCACGATTTTCCATCGCGGGCCAGATCGCGCTTTTTCTGTCCCGCATTCTTGCCCATGAAAAAAAGTTTTTTCGCTAGTCCTCCCTCATCGTTCATCCTCGCGTGAAGTCCGTCATACACACGATTGAATACTCGCGGTACGGCAACCAATAGCGTAGGCTTTACAAGCATCAGGTCATCCACGATGGTTTGGGGACCCTCGGCAAAACCGCATGAGGCGCCCATCCGAATGAGCGTGTTCAGCTCCGCGGTCTGACCGTAGGAGTGCGCCCAGGGCAGGAAGGAAAGGGTACGATCATGTTCGTCAAGCATGGGCATGTTCTTGATGCACGCGTGCACGTTACTGCTGAAATTCCCGTGGGATAGAAGCACACCCTTCGGCTCTCCTGTAGTGCCAGAGGTGTAGATGAGGCCGGCGATGTCCTCGGCATCAGGGTGAATGGCCGGAACAGGGTTCGCCTTACCCAGTTTTTCAAGCTCCGCAAGTGTATCCGGCCCCGTCCCATCAATGATGTAAATGTTCTTTAGGGATTCGATCTCGTTTGTCCAATTCTTGACCTTTTCATAAATCTCCTTATCGCGGACGAAAAGAACGTTGGTCCCGCTGTCGGCAATGATATAGTTCCAAATTTTTAGCAGTTCGGCTTTGTACATGGGGATGAAGCGCCCGCCCAGGCCGTATGTCGCGTAACAGCAGGCCGCCCACTCGACGCTGTTGTTGTCGATAATTGCCACGCCATCGCCCTTCTTCACGCCGATTTTAGCAAGCCCGCCCCGGATGGCGTCAATGCGCTCCGCCACATCCCTGTAGGTCACCCAATCGTAAGTGTTTGTTTTCTTGTTTTTTGTTCCCAGCCACTCCCGGTCACCGAAGCGCGCCAGCGTCTCTTCAAAAATCCCGACTAAGTTGTCGGGCTTGTCCAGTGTGTACTTTTTCATCGTATCCCCCTATATTACTTATTTATGATATGGTATCACCACGTTATTTGCTGAGTTTTATCAGATTCACTTTCGTGCTTTCCGGAATAGACCATGCCACTCCATCCGTCTATACAGATGAAATCTCCCGCCTTAATGGTATGCTCGTCAATTTTTGCGTAGCCGTCTGACTCAAATACTTTAAGTTTGCTGAAGCCAACAACGCCGACCTTGCCTAGCTGCGGAATAGTCACAGCGGCGTGTGAAGTTCCTCCTCCTTTTGCCGTCAGCAATCCCTCAACTTGCAGCAGCACTCCGACATCGTCAGGTACAGTATCCGGACGCAACAGGATGAGGGGAGTTTTCGGTTCCGCGCCGCGAAAATATGCAATATCCCCTTCTGCATAAACTGCCCTGCCGCAAAGAGCTCCACCACTCACGCCTATTCCCATTCCGAGCATCGAGGATTGCAGAATATCGCTGCTTTTAAAGCGTTTCAACCGTTTTGATTTTATCTGAAACATTTCTCTTGTTTGCAGTATGTATAGTTTATCTTTGCCGGGCCCTTCAAAAGTAAATTCAATTTCCTGATGATTAAAGCCTTTCTCATAAATTAGGATTTCCGCAAGTCGAACCAGTTCCGCGTAGATTTCCGGGAATTTTGCTTCCAGCGATATCTCCTCATTCCGGTGTTCGGAAATTCGCTGCTTTTCGGAAATGGGATATGTTTCCACCAGGCCGGATACTATATCGTGCCCCTGAACTCCAAAGATAAAATCTCCATACAGAGTCACATCGAAAGATGAACCTTTAGGGTCACGGGTAAAAATAACGCCGGAGCCGGAATGCTCATTTAAGTTTCCAAAAACCATTGCTTGGACGACAACCGCAGTACCCCATTCATCAGAAAGATGCATCTGTCGGCGATAAATTTTCGCCTGCTCAGAATTCCACGATGCAAAGACCTGCTGTACCGCGTGCTTTAACTGCTCGATAGGCACGTCGGTGAGCGTGACATTATTATCCACCATACCCTGCCTATAAGCCAAGGCAAGTTGCTGCATCTGATCAGGAAGAAAGCGGATCTTTTTAGCCACACTATATTTTTGTTTGAAACCCTGCATGACTACATCGAAAAAATTACGATTAAGGCCATGGAACATTCCCCATGTCTGCAGAAAACGGCGATAGCAATCCCATGCCGCCCACTTAAATTCTTCTTTTTTGCTCAGGCCTTCCGCAATTGATGTGTTGATGCCGACATTTAAAAATGACTGCATCATCCCGGGAAGTGAGACAGCGGCGCCACTTCGCACGGACAAAAGCAAAGGATTGTTGCGATCACCGAATTTTCGGCCGGTCATCTTCTCCAGAACGGCTATCTCTTTATTAACTCTGACGGCCAGATCATTAAAGATATACTTATCGCCATAAACCGCGTCAAAACCACGGAATACTTCTGTTGTGAAAATAAATCCCGGCGGAACTCTAAAACCAAGCGAGACAAGAACTTTGAGAAAATATCCCTTGTTACCAAGAAGAATTTGATTATCCAACCGTTTATTCTTTTTGTAAATGGAGGTAAGGGACAACTCGGGATTATAAGACATAACAAGCTTCAGAATCCGCTTGTTGTCCTTTAATCTGTCCTGCTCCCCACTCAGAGTCTTAATGACCGCGTGGACAAAGTTATCCAGCACCTGCACGCTGAAGGCCTGCGACATGAGTGCGCGGATGAAATTCTCCGAGTGCTGATAGATAATTTTTTCTTCCTTTTGCTGATTTGCTTTGGCATCATCCACAAAATTATGTGGGAATACCTGTCGAATAATAACATGCAAATTGGTGGTGTGCGCGTCGATATAGTAATCACGGAGAATATCCTGGATACCTTTGGAAATGAAGCGGAAGATATCTATGTATTGTTCGAGTGTGAACTGCCGGACAGCCAAAGCGCTGGTCACGTATTTTACTTTAGCTACCAAACCCTCTGTAGCAATACCTTCCAGTTCCAGAGCATTAATATAGAGCCACAAGTAAGTATGGATCTTCGTGATTGTGCGCTTGGTAATAAATTTCAGATTCAATGATTGAATCAATTCCTCAAAGAGCATCGTGGCAAGACTCTCCAGACGTAAAGACAAACCGACGGCCTCAAATTTTTCCTCATGGTAAGTCCCGTACATTGACGGAATCCCCGCCGCAATGTGCCTTTTGTAATAGATGTTCTCATAAAACTTAGTCTTCTCGGGCGATAGAATCCTGGCCTTCAATATAGACAAGAATTTAAGGATTACCGTAAGGCTCTTGTAATGATTCTTTTTACCCAGAGAAATTTTCAGCGATAATATTTCAGATTTGGGAAAAGCATTGACCGCTTCTAAATCCTTTATTAAATCCAGATACTGTGGATAGTATTTTTTATACAACAACTGATAGAGGCGAATCATGAGTTCGGTTCGTTCCTGATCGCGGGAACTCACTCCTTTAATATGATGAAACTCCTTTTGCACGCGGGCTTGATCCCATTCCAGAAACTTACGAGGATCACTTTGAACCCTCGTGAATAAATACTTAAACGCTCTGTGCATGTCATCGAAATATTCACCGGAATCCATCACCTGCTCATAAACTTCAGAAGGAAGATGTTTGCGCAAAGATTCCTTTTCGCCGGAAAACCAGTATTGAAAAATGGCCTCTACAAAATCCACCAGCATACTGTTACTTTCAACGTGGGATTGCTTGCGCAGAAAGTAAACGAGCTTGTCATTACGATGCGATAGTTCATCAACATTTGTGGAAACATCTCTTAATTCACCTTCAGCGCCGATCTCGGTAAAATATACAGGAAAGACCCGCAGAAGCTGTTTTACCAGATTGTATGCCGGCGCGATCTCGGCATTGAGCAGGGCCGAAATATCTTTCTGGATAAGATCGGTATCGCGGACAAAAATACCGCCAATTCTCAAGTTGACAATTAAGGCCGAAAGCAACCTCTTTGTCCATCTTGGTTTCAGAGCTGTAATTTCCAGCCACGCTCTTATATTGGCGATATGGGCGGGATTTACCTGAACCTGCCATTCCGCAGTTGCCCCCTTAATTTCCGGATATTGAAAACCATAAGCAATCAGTTCATCAATAAACGTATCTACCAGCGGATGGCTGTTTTGCTCGAAGACTTCCTTCGCCATCGTGGTGATGCAGTCAATAATGGCACTGCTAAATTCACGCCGGGATTTACTCTTTTTCAGCAGTCCGAATATCCTGCGCACAAAATCGTCCAGATTATCTTTTTGCCCTTCCTGAAAAACCATTTTCAGGGAATAATTTATTTCTCTCAGTGTATTGCTGTGAATATCGCTAAGTCCAGGGACACTCATGATGCTGAACAGAAAGTCCAGCTTCGCCAGATGCTGACGCCCCCGGAAATCAGCGGATTTCTCCAACTGCCCTGCAACCAGCGAATAACCATTGACTATCTGAAAATAATCCGGCATCTCCAGATACTTCTTTATCGCGGCACTACTTGCTTTTTGCTCTTCCTGAAGAAGTGTTTCCAGTTCTGCAAGCCGCAGCCGCAGGTGTTCATGGGTTAGAGGCTCGATGAAGCTTTTGTAAGTTTGTAAAGCCTCCGGTGATTCTCCTTCTTCTGCTGCAAACCAATCCGAAGGGTCTGGTTGTGCAAGCCAGTGCTGATATGTAATTTTGAACATTCTGTAGAGCAACTGGTCGAAAACGGTAATATCAACATTGATATTATTTTCCACAATGTAACGTATAGTTCTTTTAAGATAGGTTGATGTCTTTTTAAAGATACCCTCGTTCCTTTCCGCTTCGGTCAGCAATAAACCGATGATTTCGGGAATCAAAACTAAATTCCGGGGAAGCAATTCATTGCTCTGCACAAGGAGAGTATCTATGTAATCGAACAGATAATGAATGGCGCTGTCTTTAATATCCTCGCTAGGCGTTAATTTAATCACATCTAAGTATATATTAAGAATTATGCTAAGAGCGGTGAGCCCATCCGAATGGCGATTGTAGATATAGAAATCGCCGATAGAAATGGATTTCAACTCTTTTAGGACATATTCCCAGTTGACAAACGGGTGGTTGAGTTCAGTCAACATGTCTTGTGTCTTTTTCTGCAGACCATAATGACTTTCCACAACCTTAAGCAAAGGATCGTATTGCGCAGGTATAGCCACGGCTACGGCCGTTCTTTCGAGATTCACCTTTAGCGCGGATGAAACCAATTCAGCACTTTTTTCATCGGTAACAGTTTTTGCTGTCATAATCAAAATCCTCTGAAACTTATATTAACCAGAAATTGTACTTTCTTCATAGCGCAAACAGTTAGTTCTTATTTTCAATTATTCCGATTTCTTCTTCGG
>Ga0247842_10003978_pt1 | contig 19064 bp, 31 predicted proteins | sample LaCruzMarch2015__3_FD_192411 | JGI IMG/M metagenome (GOLD analysis project Ga0247842, IMG submission 192411) | Freshwater microbial communities from meromictic Lake La Cruz, Castile-La Mancha, Spain - LaCruzMarch2015_19m | ecosystem: Environmental > Aquatic > Freshwater > Lake | place: Spain...
TATGAATCGGACCTATTATATCATAAAAGATACTTATATGACAATATAATAATCACTAAGGCAAAATTACGTTGGGTAATGTTTGATATAGAAATACTTTGCGAAGATTTTCCAGACCCGTTCAAAGCCGAAAGACCAATTTCACTCATTACAACATATGATAATTACACAAAAGAATATAAACAATTTGTCATTACAAAATATAAAACTGAATATGATATGATAGGCGATTTTATTTCTTATATTAGAACAATTCAACCAGATTTACTTGTAGCGTATAATGGTATACAATTTGATTTTTGTTATCTTATTAATAGATTTCCAGATTTTGCAGAAAGCATAAGTCCTATAAATAAAAAAATATTAAAAAACAATTTTCCTGCGGGGATATCAATAATAGATTACATGGCCTTTATTAAGAAGGTATGTAAATATAAAAGATATTCATTGGAATATGTATATTGTGATACATTTAAATTACCTTACAAAAGAGAGAAATTTGATTTTAGTTCTGTAAATGAAGACCTAGTTACAAAGAATAAATTTGATGTGCAGAAAATGGTTGAATTAGAAGATAAATTACATCTTATTCCATATTTTGATGAATTGAGAATAGAAGCAAAAGGAGATTGGGATGATGTAACGCAGAATTCTAGATTAATTGATGGTGTATTATTACAAATAGCAAAAGAAAAAGGAATTATACTACCCAAAAGACCCGATTATGTAGAAAAAATTGAAGGAATAGAAGAAACGGATTCTATTAAAGGTGCGTATGTTTATGCTGAAACGGGATTACATGAGAACTGTCATTTATTTGATGCAGCAGCTCTATACCCAAATCTTATAATGACATTCTGCCTAGATTCTGAGAATAAAAGAAAGATAAAAGAAGGTAATACTATAGAAATAAATAAAGTTTGTTTTGCTCAGAATAAAGATGTTCTTGCACCCATTCTATGTAAAAAACTTATGGTAAAAAGAAATCAAATTAAAGAACAAATAAAAATAACTCCAGATGATGAATTATTAAAGCAAAAAGACGCAGCATATAAATCCTTAGTAAATAGCGTATACGGAATTATGCTTTTTTCTAGTAGTCGTTTGTTTGATATGGATGTGGCTTCATCTATAACTTATCTTGCAAGATTTTTAATAAGATATACGAAATTCAGATTAAGACAATTTGGATATCATGTTGTTCTTTCAGATACGGACAGCGTTTATGTACAAACAACCGAATCTCCTGAAATAGTAAGTGATATTATAAATAATCAAATAGTAAAAGAATGGTTGAATTATTTTGGTAAGACAGAAGGTTCTATTAATTTTAAACATGAGGATTCATTTAAAACATTATTTGTTTTAACAAAAAAGCATTATAGAGGAATAAAAATAGATGGGAGCAAGAAGGATAAAGGTCTCGAATTATTGAGAAGTGATACTAGCAAATATACTGAAGGATTCCAGGATATTCTTTTAGAAAAAGTAATGAATAGAGAATCTAAAGAAGATGTAGTTATTTGGGTCAAATCAGAAATTGAAAGAATGAAAACTTTGAGTATAGAAGAAATTGGTTTGCCATGTAAATTACAACGACCGATTAATGAATATAAAAATTTACCTATTTTTGTTAGGGCCCTGCAGAATACTCAATTTTTAACCCATTTTGAACGACACATAGGAGAATACTTTTATTATATTTATGTGATATCTCAACAAACAAGAAAGATAACAAAGACAAGAAAAATAAAAGGCGTAGAAACCACTAAAGAAGAAGACGTTCCTTTAGACGTTATGGCTTTTGATGAAGGAAAGAAAGAACATATTGTGAATATTGATTATGATAAGATGTTAGATAGAAATATATTTATGAAATGTGAAGGTATATTTGAAGCTATGAAATGGGAAATGAATCTAATTAAACCTGATAAGATTAAAATAATTAAGGAGAAAAAACCTAAGAAAGAAAAAGTTGTTAAAGAAAAGAAAGTTAAAAAAATAAAATTAACTACAAAGTTTCCAACAGAAGATTATCAAGAATTAATACATCCAGATGAATTTGAGAAAGACCAAGAAAAAGCAGATAATAACGGAGAATTATAAGGAGAATAAAATGCCCAAGATAAAGATTTGGCAACTTAAACAAAGACAATCACTATCATTAGAAGCTAAAATACTGTTTTCAAAAAAAAGAATAAGAGAATTTTATGACAAATTAGATGGAGAAGTATGTGTATCTTTTTCGGGGGGTAAAGATAGTACAGTTCTTTTGCATCTGGTAAGGTCTATATATCCAAAAGTAAAGGCTGTTTTTGTTAATACTGGCCTGGAGTGGCCGGAAGTCGTACAATTTGTTAAGGAAACTGAAAATGTTGATATAATTAAACCCGAAATGACCTTTAAAGAAGTATTAGATACATATGGATTCCCTGTTACAAGTAAAAAAATTGCTACAATGTTAAGAACTTTACAAAATCCAACTAAGAATAATGAGGGAGAAAGAAATTTATATTTAACTGGAATGAGAAAAGATGGAAAGAAAGCTAAAGGTAGTTGGAAATTGCCTGAAAAATGGAAATTTTTAGTAAAAGCTCCATTTAAAATTTCGGACCAATGTTGTGATATAATGAAAAAATTACCATTTAAAAAATATACAGCAGAAACAGGATTACATCCTTACGTGGGTACACAGGCGAGTGAGAGTAGGTTAAGAGAAATTACTTATTTACAAAATGGTTGTAATAGTTTTAAAGGTAAAATCCAAAGTAGACCTATGAGCATTTGGTCTGAAGAAGATATTTGGGCATATATTAAAAAATTCAATTTAAAATATGCGACAATTTATGATAAAGGACAATTAAGAACAGGTTGTATGTTCTGTATGTTTGGAACTCATTTAGAAAAAGAACCAAATAAGTTTCAATGTATGGCCAAGACTCATCCGACATTGTGGAATTATTGCATTAATAAATTGGGATTGGGGAAAATACTAGATTTTATAGAAGTACCTTATAAAAAGGAAGAAGATGATAAATCTAAATCTGAATAAAATAGAGAAATCACTGGGATTTAAATTGAGACGCAATGCATTTGTATTGGGATTCGATACTGCATCTACGACAGGTATTGCTAAGATAATCACTACAAATACAAAATTAATGATAGAAACGTCTATTATTAAGATACCATCAATCCCTCAGGACACAGAAGATAAGGCAGTTAAATATGAGGAATGTTTAGGTATTCTGTTGTTAATGATGAGAGATTTTAAAAATAGTATAAAAAAGAAAGATAAACATTCTATATTAGTATTAGAGAATTCATATTTAGGATTTAATGCTTTTACTTATGGATTTTTAAAGGCATGTTTAGGTATTGTATATGCTAATTTATACGATTATTTTGAAGATGTAAAAATTATATTTCCATTATCTGCAAGAAAAATGGTTGGTTTTAAATCAGAACTACCTAAAGGAACAAAGGCAAAAATAAAGAAGCAGGAAATAATGGATTTTATAAATAATAAAATGGGATTAGAATTAAAAGATGATAATGAAGCGGATGCTACAATGTTAGCACTGGCAGGATTAAAGGAGTAGACCATGCAACCAACTTTAAAATACATTCAGAAATTAAATGAAATTTATGTTACAATGAAAAAAAATTATGATACATTAAAAAAGATGTTTCATAATCATTCAGTTATAAAACAAAAAGTTATTTTATCAGAACAATTTTTAATAGATGTATATAAATTGATTTTACAGGAAACAGAAGAGATTGAAGTTAAACGGGAATTCAACAAAATAACGAAAGGATTTAAAAATGGGAAAAAATAAAGAAGATTTAACTTTATTATTGGCAGTTGTTGTTTTATTGGTTTTAAGTATGTTATTTTCTAAATAAAAATAAGGAATAAAATGATTATACCAGATAAAATATTAGATAAATTTAACATTGAAAAGGGGGTGATTATTAATGTTCCTGTTAGGAGTATTAGTAACAGTGATAGTAGAGGTGACGATTTACATAGGATATCGTTATCTCAGGAAAGAAGGAAAGATATAAAACAAAGTATAAACAAAGGAGATAGAATAATGATAACAAAAGAGGGTGCGTTTGCTGATTTGGAAAAGATTGATGTTAATGCTCCAGTTGGTAAAGTTTTGGTTCAGATTGCTAAAGTTGTTATAACGATACTGATTACGATGAGAAGCAATCAGTTATTGACCGAAGCGGACAAAGTTAGAATTAAAGAAGAAAAAGCAGCGAGAGATGCAGCAAAAGCTCCAAAGGCCTAGATGTAAAGATGGGGATTGCATCCCCATCCCAAACTTGACATAGTGGCCATTTTATGTTATACTTATATATAGAGATATAATAACGATAAAGGATAATTATAATGATTAATACACCACTTAAAGATAATAATTATGAAGAATATAGGAACTGTTTATTATGTTCTAAAAAATTTAGAACATATAAACGCATGTCTCGAAAATACTGCAATCTAACCCATTCATACATTCATCGAACAGTAAAATCTTATTTAATCACCAAAAAAGAAATCTTAAAACTAAACAAAACAACATTGTCTTGGTTGTCAGGATTTTGGGAAGGGGAAGGATATCTTACTTTACGAAATGGATATAGAAATTATAATTTATCTATTTCTCAAAATGAAAAAAATGTAATTAATTATATTAAACAAATAATTCCATCGGGTAAAGTTCTTACTTATAAAGTTAAGAATACTATTATGACTTGTTTTACTTTGCATGGGATAGGTGCTGCATTGGCATTTGTTGAAGGAATTTATCCCTATATTCATACAAATAAAAGAAAGAAAACAATCGAAAAATTTTTAAAAATAGTAAAACACAAAGGATTTAAAAAATATGTTTAATTTAAAAGAACTAATAGGAATATTATTAATAATTACAAGTATATTCGATGCTATAAAATATCTATGGAACGCAATGGCAATAGTAAAAGTTGGAACAGCAAGAGGTCATAGTCGTAAATTTATAAATGCAGCAATATTTAATGATATAATAAAACTATTATACGGAATAATAATTTTAGATTTATTCATTATATTGTCCAGTTTATTGGCTCTGATAACAATGGTATATTTATTTTATACTATATATAAATTTTATCCCTATTACAAAAGAGGTCTTATTAATTTTCACAGGCCCAATATTTTTGTGTATATATGGAACAGTATTCAACCCAATTATTGGAGAAAACATTTATGACAAAAATTGTTCATATTAAAACCAATAAGTATGATGTATATATAGGCAGGGGAAGTATGTTTGGAAATCCCTTTAGAATAGGCAGGGATGGAGACAGAAAAGCGGTAATAGAAAAATATAAGAAATATTTTTATGAGAGAATAGAAAAAGATGAAATGTTTAAAAATGCAGTTCTAAAATTAAAAAATAAAGTTCTTGCTTGCTACTGTAGACCCGATGATGGATTTAAAAGAAGGCTTATGTGTCATGGACAGATAATTGCAGCTTTTATTGAAAATGTTTCTCCAGAAGAAATAGGATAAAATAATGACTATTGTATATTGTAAAGATTGCGGAAAATTATTAGCAAAAAGAGCACATTATCACAAGAGTAAAAGATGTAAGAGTTGTGCAGGAAAATTGCGAATAGGAAAAAAAGCTAATAGTTATATCAATGGAAACTGGATAAATAAACATTATTGTATAGATTGTGGAAAAAAAATTTCATATTCTACTTATAAGAATGGCGGTTGTAGATGTGCTTCTTGTGCAAAGAAAGGAAACTTTAACCCAACAAAAAAACTCTATGTTAGATTAAAAATTAGCAAAAATCATAGAGATATTTCAGGAAAAAACAATCCAATGTCAGGTATTCATTTGGTTGGAGAATTAAATGGTAATTGGCAAGGAGGGGTATCTGAATCAGGATATTCATATAAATTTAACAATGAATTAAAAGAAAAAATTAGACATAGAGATAATTATAAATGTCAGCTTTGTGGGATGACTAAAAAAGAACATTATAAAAAATATAATCAAAATATAGATGTTCATCATATTGATTACAATAAACAAAATTGTAATGATTTTAATTTAATAACTTTATGTAAAAAATGCAACACAAAAGTAAATACAGATAGAGACTATTGGTATGCTTACTTTACTTATATTTTGAAGGAGTATTTAGATGGCAAAATCTAAATGTTGTGGAGCTAAAGTAAAAGTAGTAATAGCTAAAGATTTCTTTGGAGATGTTCCAAGACAATTAATAGGAACTTCTTATTATGTTTGCACAAAATGTAACTGTGCATGTGATATTATAATTCCTATTAGAAAAGCATTTAAAATAAATCCCAAGACTAGAGTACAACCGAATAAGAAAAAAGATTATAAACCAAAATTGAAAGAACAGACTGAGGAAATATGAATATTGGAATTATAGGCTGTAGAAGTAGAAATACGGAAAAGGATTATCAACTTGTTGAAAAGGCGTTTATAAATTTATATGAGCAAATCATATTCAGTAATGATGCTAACTGGGTAGATAATATTGTATCTGGTGGTTGTCCTAAAGGCGGGGATAGATTTGCTGAAATTATTTCAACTAAATATGGAATACCTATAGTTATACATGAAGCAAGATGGGGTTTATATGGTATGTATGCAGGATTTAAAAGGAATACTCTTATAGCAAGAGATTCAGATATATTAATTGCATGTATTTCTCCAGATAGGAAAGGTGGAACTGAAGACACGATTAGAAAATATTTGGGATTAGGAAAAAATAAATTGATATTGGTATAAATTTGAGGATTGACATGGATATATTAGATAATACTGTAAATCATTTACTTAAAAAATATGTAGGTGGTCAAAAATTTTTTACCGCAATGGATAAATCAGTACAGAATCCATTTATTTTAAATGAATTAGTTTCCATTATACCTGAGAATAAAGTAATTATTGTGAGTGGGCATTTTGGAATATATAGTGAGACATTATTAAAGAATAGAAAATTATTGATTTTACCTGGAAATATAAGACATACACCAGAGTTCTCTTTAGTTAATTATTCAGATTTTATAAAACATAAAGACTTTGTATTTATAGATGATTCATATTGCTCCGGCCGGACAAGAAATTATATACAGCGAGAAATAGAGAAATATAAAGGAAATTTTATTCACACCTATGTAGTTTATGATGGAAGTATATATAAAGATAAAGGAATAACCAGTTTATTCAGATACCATGAGAGGTTTTAAATGAAATTTAGACCTATGAAAGCACCCAATATAAAGGTAGAATTAAAGAATATGCCCTTGCCTCTTATTGTATCATATAAATTGGATGGCATTAGATGTGTATTTAAAGATGGAGAAATGCTAAGTTGTTCTTTAAAACATTTTCCAAATGTTCAACTAAGGAAAAAGTTTGAACATCTTGCAAAATTATCTAAACAAAAAAATATTATATTGGATGGTGAATTACTTGCAAAATCATTAACATTTAATGAATTGAGCGGTTTAATAAGACAATTAGATAAGGAGATTCCTGATGATTTATTTTTCTATTGCTTTGATTGTGTAATAGATAATAAATACGATGTTCCATTTAAAGAAAGGATTATAGAATTAAATAAAATTAAAGATTTGCCTTTTATTAAAATATTGCCTCAATACTTAATGAATAATTATGAAGATATTGAGAAATTCTTTGAAGAGGCTCTTGCATGGGGTTGTGATGGGGTAATACTGAGGAATCCATATAGTAGATATAAATGCGGTAGAGGAACAGTAAAAGAAGGATTAATTTTTAAATTAAAACCATTTCAAACTTTCGATGCAAAGATTATAGATATATTGGAAGGAACGGTTGTAAGAGAAGGTGCTGAAAAGACTACAAATGAATTGGGATATTCTAGAACTTCTAAATTAAAAGAAGATAGAATTCCTTCAGGTAGGGCATGTGATTTTGTTGTTATGTATGAAGGAAATAGATTAAAAGTTTCTATTGCTGCAACGGATGAAGAAAAGACAGAATATTGGCAAAGGAAAGAACAATATATAGGAACTACAATAGAATATAAGGGGATGCTCGTTGGTTCTAAAGACCTTCCTCGTCATCCAGGATTTATAAGATTTAGACCTGATAAGGATTAATATGGATAAAATATTTATTACTAAACTTGAATTAGAAAATTTCCAGAAACATACCCATTTAGTATTGGAATTTGTTGATGGAATTAATATAATTATAGGAGATACAGATATAGGAAAGTCTTGTATTGTCCGAGCCATTAGATGGATTTTTTTCAATGAACCAAAATTAAATATAAGGAAAGAAGGAACTAAAAAAACATCGGTAAAAGTGTGGCTTAATACTGGAAATGTAGTTGAAAGAATAAAATCAGATACCGTTAATGCTTATATTATTAATGAAGATAATAAAAAGCGTTATGATTCTATTAATAAAACTATCCCTGAAGAAGTGAGAAAGATACTTGGAATAAGCCCATTTGAAGTAGATGATGAAGAAATAATATTAAATATATCCAATCAGATAAGTATGCCATTTTTGATGGATAAAAGTGGTACATTTAGAAATAAATTATTTAATAAATTAACGGGGGCCGATTTATTAGATAATGCAATGCAATCTTTGAATTCGGACTTATTACATATTAATAAGGAAGAAAAATCAGAACAGATACATCTAGAAGAAAATAAGACTGAATTAGAATTATTAAAATTAGAAAAAGAAAAGAAAGAGATTTTACAGCAGAAATTATCAAAACAATTTAGTTTACTTAAAGATGCGGTTCTAAATCATGAAATATTGATTGATTATAAAGAAAAGATAAATAAAATTGATATGGAAATTGTTATTAATCAAAAGAAAATAGAAACTATAAAATTTGTAGATGAAAATAAAATAGATACTTTAGATTATACTATTCATAAGTTAGATATATTATCGGGAATATTATATAATATTAAAGAAAATAAAAAATCTTTATTGCTAGTAGAAGAAGCCAATAACAAAATAAAAATACCTGAAATAGATGTTAATTCTTTAAGAGATAAAATAGAAAAATTAACTAAATTACAGAAGATAATAAAGGAAATAACTAATATAAATACTGTTAGTGATAGTTTAATAGCTACAGGTGATAATCTAAATAAACAAATAGAACAGGACAGCATTAAATATAAAGAATTACTTACAGAAAGTGGAATATGTAGCATGTGTAAAAGAAAAATTACAAAAGAATGTATTGACAATATAAAATTATGAAGAAAAAATGTTATTGTATTGAATGTCATAAAAAATTAGGAAAACAGGCGTTTCTACTTAAAACAAAAAGATGTCATTCATGTGAAATGAAAAAAAGACATGCAGTTGGGATTTGCGATTCTCACAAATCTAATTATAAAGGTGGTTTACCTAAATGTTTAGATTGTGATAATATAGTTAGCTCAAGAAATACTAAAAGATGTAGTTTATGTTATTATAAATATATAAAATCAAGTGGAATGAATATTGGAGATAAAAACGGAATGTTTAAACATGGAAAATATTCTAAAAATACACACTATTTTTGTGAAGATTGCGGGAAAGAAATTTTTAATGTTGAAGCACATCATTGTAAATCTTGTGCTAAAAAAGGAAACAGAAATAATAGTTTTGGAAAAATAGCCCATCAAATAACTGGTTCTTATTATAAAAATATTTGGATGCGTAGCACATGGGAGACATTGTTTGCACAATTTTTAGATTTATCTGGAATTAAATGGTTACATGAATCTAAAAGATTTTATTTTGAAAATTGTTCATATTGTCCAGATTTTTATATACCAGAATGGAAATTGTATATTGAAATAAAAGGTTGGTTTCATAAAAAAGCAATTAAAAAATTTAAATTATTTAAAAAGAATTACCCAAAAGAAAATATTAAAATTTTTATGAAAGAAGATTTGAAAGAATTTGGAGTTTTGAATGTGCTGAGGAAATATAATGTCTAAATTTTTATACCTACAAGATTTTCATATATCTGGAAAAAATCCCTGTAATAGGAACGATAATTATTATGAATCCATGTTATTAAAATTAGATGAAGTGTTAGAAATTGCGAAAATTAACAAGGTAGATTTTGTAATAGATGGGGGAGATTTCTTCGAAAGTCCGATTGTAACGAACACGATTGTAGATGATGTATTAGACAGAATTGAAAGTAAAAAAATAAAATGGTTTATGTTATACGGAAATCATTGCGAGATTGGAAAAAATATAAATGTATCAGGAGCAACTTCTATATCTCATATGATACGAAGGTCTAAATTTGTAGAACATTTAGAAACAATAGAAACTGAAGATTTATTTATTCAAGGATTTGATTATTATCATTCAATTGAATCAGATTTAAAAGAAAAAGGATTAATGTCAATTAATAAGCGTGAAAATAAGATTAAAATAGCAGTTATTCACGCTTTAATAACATTAAAGTCGTTACCCGATAAAGTTATGCATTTACCTATAAAAGCACTTAAAACAGACTTTGACTATGTATTTGTAGCTCATAATCACAAAGGATGGTCAGAATTTCAACAAAAAGGGGTCAAAATAGCCAATATATCCTGTTTAGGGCGGTCTGCTGTAGATGAAGCAGATATTAAGCCTACAGTGGCAATTTATGACTCAAAAACCGATAATTTAAGCCTTATACCACTAAAATGTGCTAAGTTAGGTAAAGATGTCTTTGAATTAGATAAGATAGAACAATTAAAGAATTTTGAAGGGGAGATTAATAAGTTTATTGCATCATTAGATACTGAGAAGATAAAACAGTTAGATTTAATGGGAATTATAGAATATTTAGCAAAAGAACAAAATCTGGAAGAAACTGTTAAACAAGAAATTATAAAAAGGATAGGTGAAAAAAATGGACTATAAGAATGAACTTTCAAAGATTGAAAAAACAATAGAAAATAATAAATTAGAAAAAGCCCGATTAGAAGAAAGAAAAAAGAAGTTAGATGAAGATAAAGAATTATTATTTTCGCAGTTAAAAGATGAAGGTATTACTTATGAACAATTAGAATCGAAGATAAAAGAATTGGAAGAACAAATAAAAGAAGGAATAGAAAAATGTCAACAGATAATACAATAGATTCCTTAGAAGAAAAATTAAATCAACTTAATTCCGATATTAGTTCTATGTCGGGTAAATGTGATTTACTTTTATCTCAAATAAATAAGTCAAATGACAAAATAGTAGATTTAGGTAGAAAAAAAGAAATCTACAAGAAGTCCGTAGAATTTTTGCGTCTTGTTGAAGAATCAACTAAGATAAGTATTAAGGAAGGTTTTGAATCCATCGTAACTTACGCACTTCGATACATTTTTCAGAAGGACTATAATTTTAATTTAACCTTTAATAAAAGGGGCAATTTACAAGAATTAGATTATGCAGTATCTACTCCAGACTTTAAAGAACCTTATGACCCAAAAGATACATCTGGTGGTGGTATATTAGATATTGTTTCTGTTGCTTTAAGAATAGCAATTTTAGAAAAAACAAAAATTAATGGATTCTTAGTCCTGGATGAAAGTTTTAGAAATATACATAATCTTACATTTATTGAAAATGCTTTCAAATTTTTGAAGGAAATAAATAAGAAATTAAATAAACAAATTATATTTATAACAGGTATAGAAGATACTGTAGCTTTAAATTATGCGGATAAAATAATTGAAATTAAAAAGGATAAATGAATACAAAAATTATTTGCAATATACATAATCAAATAATAAGTTTAATACAAAAACTTTATTGTTTGGAATATGATGATGTAAATAGATTGAGAAATGAAATTGTGGATATGGCAGATGAATTAAATAGATTAACAAATGAAGCATTAGAAGCAGGACAACATATGGAAGATAGGTTAAAGTCGTATAGAGAATCTATTGAAAATCTTGGATTTAAAAGAAATAAAAATGGGTTAATAGATTGGCAAATAAAACACCTAAAAGAAAAAGTAGGAAAATTAAGTATCGAATTAAATAAGTATAAGAAGGCTTGACACAGTAGGGTAAAATGTGGTATACTTATAGTAGGATAATATTATGACAAAAACTAATATAATTAGAAATAGAATAAGATATTGGATAAAAACATTAAAAATAAATAAAAAAATTGTTATTAAAGATGCTACAAAAGAAAAAGATTCCGTAGATTTTTCAGCTTATACTGAAAATAAAAAAAATTGCATAGTAATAGGATTTAATTCTAAAATAATTACATTAAAACATTTGTCAAATCATATAGATAGAGTAGTTCTACATGAATTAGGACATATAATGACAAGTCAAAAAAATAGTAAAGGAATTGGAATATTAAACGAATATAAAGCAGAAAAATATATGTTAAGCACATTATATAAATACAATATTGAATTATATAAGAAACTTGTAAATTATATGCAAGAATTTTTAAGTGATGAATATTCTTTTTATTGTTGCCAATATCCAGAACATTACAAAGCATTTTGTAAGGTATATAATATAGAAAGGATTGACATATGAACATAATCCAAATACCCAAATCTGGCAATTCAACAACAATAGGAATTGTAGTTCCTGTAGGCAGTCGAATGGAAGAAGATAGAGTAAAAGGTATATCTCATTTTATCGAACATATGTTATTTAAAGGAACTAAAAAAAGAACATGTAAACAAATAGCTTTTGAAATTGAAAGATATGGTGGAATACTTAACGCCTTCACCGATTATGAAATAACATGCTACTGGATTAAAATAGATAATAAACATAAAAATGTTGCCATAAATGTATTAAAGGATATGTTATTAAATCCTTTATTTTCATCAAAAGAAATAAATAAGGAAAGAGAAGTAATAAGGCAAGAAATTAATATGTATGAAGATAATCCCTCTGCTCATTTAGAAGATTTGTTTAACCATAAATTTTATAAATCAGGGTCTTTTAAAATAGGAATAGCAGGAACAGGAAAAACAATAGATAATATAAATAGGAAAGAAATTCTAAAATATTATAGAACAAATTATAAACCAGAAAATATGACATTAATTGTAGTTGGAGATGTAAAAGAAAAACAAGATGTTCATAATCTTGACTATTATTTCCCCAACAATGTTTACAACTTTAAAGATATTAAAAATAAAAAGTTATCAACACATTATGAAAAAAGAAAAGATATTCAGCAATCCAACATAAAAATAGGAAACTATATAGATGGAATAAGTTCTTTAGTAGATACTCATGCTTGCGATTTATTGACATCTGTTTATAATGATATGAGTGGCAGACTTTTTACAGAAATAAGGGAAAAAAATAATTTAGTATATCATATAGGATTTAATTGTTCTATGTATAGTGATAATAAACTTAAATGGGAAGTAGATTTGGGATTAGATAAGAAAAATATAAATAAAGCCCATAAAATAATAATAAAAGAATTGCAGAAACCAATAAAACCAGAAGAATTAGACTATGCTATTTCTAAATTAATAGGAGATAATAAATTATATTATGATGATACAAGGCGAATTATGGAAACTGTAGCATATTGTGTGCATGAAAATTTTAATTATAAGGAATATATTTTTAATTATGAAAAACATATAAAAGAAGCTGCTAAAAATATTGATAAGTATATTAAGAAATTAAATTTTAAAAAGAATTTATTAATCGGAGTTATTCCAAAATGAAAAAATATGAATTTAAATACTGCGTAATACATAAAAAGTTTAATATATTTAGAAACAATGAATGTCTTTTATGTTTATTTGAAAGAATATCGAAAGGATTGAAAAATGAAACTGCCAATAGTTTATAATATTAAAGAGCTTAATAAACCTTGTTTACCTATAGAACCTAAAGAAGATATTAAGCAGATATTACAAGATTTAAAAGATACTGTTTATTCCTTACAAGGGCGAGGATATGGATTAAGTGCCAATCAAATAGGTTATCAAAAACAAATATCGTTTATTAGACTACCATTAAATAAAGAACATACAGAATTTAAAGAATATTATTTAATTAATCCTAAAATTTTAGATAAACAAGGTAAAATTATTTTCCCTGAAGGCTGTCTAAGTTTTCCAGGAATTGTTGTAAATACTATGAGATATAGGCATATAATAGTAGAAAATACTAATTTAGAAGGCAAATTAGAAACATTAATTTTAAAAGATTTAGAAGCGATTATATGCCAGCATGAAATAGACCATTTAAAGGGTAGAACTTTATTTGATGCAAAATATAGGAATAAAAGATGAATAATCAATCAATGGCAAATATATTATTTTCTTTGGCAGGATTATTGTGGGCTATTGAACTTTTACCTCAAATTATAAAAACATATAAAAGTAAATGTGTAAAAGATATTTCATTACCATACTATTTTATTTGTCTATCTGGATATACTACTTTTTTAATAGGTGCAAGTTTGATAAAACAATGGTTTTTAATTGGGAGTCATATTCCGTCTTTTTTAATGTTAATAATAATGCTTAGATTATTATTTAAATATAGGAAATAAAATGATATATTTCTCATCAGATTTTCATTTTAACCATAAAAATATTATTAAATATTGTAATAGACCCTTCTTTACTTTAGAAGAAATGGATACTACTATAATAAGCAATATAAATTCTATCGTAAAAGAAGAAGATATTTTATATTTCTTAGGCGATTTTGGATTTACTAAATCATCGGAAGCACCAGAAGCAAGGAAAGATACATTTGAATATTATAGAAATAGAATTTATTGTAAAAATATAATTTATATTAAGGGAAATCATGATAAAAATAATAGGAATAAAACAATTAATGAATCTATGGTAATTAATTATGGTGGTGAAAGAATATTTTTAACTCATAATCCAGAATATTGCAATGTTCATTTTAGATTAAACTTCGTGGGTCATGTTCATGAAAAATGGATGTTTAAACGATATAGAAAAGGAGAAGCATTTACTGATTGCTGTAATGTAGGAGTAGATGTTTGGGCTTTCAAACCTATTACAATTAACGAAATAATGTCTGCATATTCTAAATGGAAAAGGAGTATTATATGAAAAAATATCTAACTACTATTACTATTTTAATTAGTAGTTTATTAGTAATTGTAAATCTTTATGCTTATAATGATTTTAAAGATTATGTAAATAGCCCCACAAAAACAGAAGAAAAAACAAAAGACGAAATAAGAATAGATTGGGAAGAATTTTTTGGGTATGATGTGTTTCTTCCTTATTTTAAATTGGAATTATTTAGAAAATCTATTCAAACTAAATATTCTTTTGAATATAAGAATTTTTGCACAAGATTAGAAACCGATAATATATTATCAAAAAATTATAGTATTTATTATAAACTAATATGGAGGTTTAATTAAATGTTTAATTTTATATTTATTTTTATCATATCTATTATAAACGGAATATTAGGAGCATTGACAGGTGCTGGTGCTGGAATTATTTATAGAAAGATATTAATTCCTGTTATATTACTTACTATTGCTTTTATTGTATTACATCATCCTTTAGTATTGCTTTTATTAGGCATAGCTGTTGTTTTAAGAATGGGATATGGAATACCTTGTGAATCTGACCCTAAGCCAAGTTTATTAGGTGAATTTTGGTATGAATATTTTTCTCTTTATCCAAAGTATCAACAGTTATTAGCTGATATATTTACAAGAGGAACAATAGGATTATTAATTGCTTTATTTTGTATTTGTATTCCTTTAATAAAACATAATTGGCTAACATATATTATTTGTTCTATTGGAATTATAATTACATTTTCTACACTATCTTGGAGAGATTTAGGTGTTTATCGTTTATTTAATTTACAATTGTTGTGGAGTGAAACTGTGATTTATGGAATGATGTCATTGCTTATTTTTATAATGATTTACTATTAAAACATAATTTTATGGAAAATAAAAAATACCAAATAAATTATAGGAAAACTCATAAAAAAGAAGCAAAAGAATATCGTTTATTACACAAAAAAGAAACAAAAAATTATATAAGAAGTTATTATTTAAAAAATAAAATTAAATTAGCGAAATATCAAAAAAATTATAAAAAGAAACATAAAAAAGAAAGAATAAAATATCTTGAAAATAATAAAAATAAAATAATAAAACAATACAAAATATATAGAATAAAACATATAATAAAAATAAATAAATACGAAAGAAAATATAGAATTACAAAACTCAGAAATGATATAAATTTTAGAATAAGATGCAATTTATCATCAAGATTATGCAAATCTATTAGGAGAAATACAAAATCAGAGTCAACAATGATATTAATAGGTTGTTCTATAGACCAATTAAAACAATATTTGCAATCTAAGTTTAAGTCTGGTATGTCTTGGAAGAACTATGGTAAGTGGCATATAGACCACATTAAACCTTGTGCTTCATTTGATTTAAGTAAAAAATCAGAGCAAATAAAATGTTTTAATTATAGCAATTTACAGCCTTTGTGGGCAAAAGATAATTTAAAAAAAGGAATAAAACAGAGCAAAAAAGGAGATTAACATGGAAAGAAAAAGTAGGATACATGGAAGGTCTATTAAAAGTTATGAAAATAAAAAAAGAAAAATGAAACAATTATATGAATCTAATGATAATATACAAAAAAAATATAAATCGTTAGATGAATTTATTGCATTACTAAAAAAACCAAGTCCTGCGAGATAATTATGAAAAGAAAATAGGTATTAAATTAAATAGGAATGGAAATTATCTAAGTATTCCAGATACAGAAGATTGGAAATTTGATTCTGGAGATTTTACTATTTGTGGTTTTTGTTATATAAATAAAAAGGGGAAATTAATAATAAAAGATTGTAGTTGTAAGTGTGGGAAAAAATGTAAAGGATTTATAAAAATAAAAAGGAAATAATCATGCCACAATGCGGAGATATTCTACTTATTCGATATAAATATGATTGGCTTGGATGGGCTATTCAAGCATTTACAAAAAGTAAATGGAATCATGTAGCTTTAATTATTGATAATAAAAATTTATTTGATTGTTTATCTAATGGAAATAAAATTAAACCTATTAAAAAATATTTAAAATGTCTTTATGAAATAAAATTAATTAGATTTCTTACATTAACTTCTTATGGAAAAATACTATTATTTGAAGAAATAAATAAATTAACATTATTAAAAAAACCTGGAGATATTTTATTTATAATTTCATTAATACAAGTAGGATTAAGAAATCAACCATTAGTAAATGTTTGTTCAGGAACTGTCGGTTATTTATTTCATAAAATAGGTATAAATTTAATAAAAGAAATTCCTTATTATTTAATAAGTCCAAAAGATTTAAGTGAAATGGAAGAGGCAAAAGATGTTACCAATGAATTGTTTGATAATAATTCCAACTTATAATGAAGAAAAAATAATAGAAAATACTATAAATTCTATTAAAAAAATTCATTATAATTTCATTGTAATAAACGATGGTTCTACAGATGGAACTTGGAATATATTATTTAATAAATTAAATAAACATCAAAAATATTCCTATTCTCCAAATATAGGAAAAGGCTATGCTATTAAAATAGGGGCTAAATTGGCATTTAGTATGGGATATGATTATGTTTTAATTTATGACGCAGATAATCAATTTAATTTGGATGATATTAATCAATTTGAATTAGCATTAAAATTAAATCCAGATGCAAAAATTATAATAGGAAATAGATTGCACAATCCCAAAGGTATGCCCTTTATTAGGAAAATAACTAATAAACTAATGAGTTTTATTATAAGTTATTTAATAAAACAAAAAGTATATGATAGTCAATGTGGATTCAAACTTATACATAAAGATGTATTTAATTTAAATTTAGTATCAAATAGATTTGACTTTGAAAGTGAATTATTATTAAAAGCTGGAAAAGCTAAAATGGAAATTGTAAATGTTCCGATTCAATGTATTTATTTTAAGGAAAGAATAAGTAAAATACACCCTATAAAAGATACTATAAGATTTATTAAATTGTTGTGGAGATATTATTGTGAAAAATAAATATCATAATTATGATAAAAATAAAAAATGTCCTGATTGTAAAAAATTAATAACAGATGATTCTATGAAATGTGGTTCTTGTAGACAAAAAGGCACGCATTTTAGTAAATCTCATAAAAAATCTTTAAGTGTTCATCATGCAAACTTCAAAGGTAAAAAACATCCCTTTCATGGCAAACATCATACTAAAAAAGCAAAGTTAAAAATTAGTGATGCAGTTAAAAAAAGATTTGAAAATCCTAAAGAAAGAAAAAAAATGAGTAAACTTAAAATAAAACAATATAAAAAAAATCCTAAGTTACGGAAAAAAATTAGTTTAAGTTTAGGAGGAACTGGAATTTCATTTGAATATATAAAATATCCATATGAATTTTATTTAATAAGAAAAAATATTTTAGAAAGAGATGAGTATGTCTGCCAAAAATGCAAAAAAATAGGTAACTGTGTTCATCATATTGATTATAATAAACAGAATTGCGAGAATTATAATTTAATTACTTTATGTAATGGATGTAATACAAAAGTCAATTTCAATAGAGATTATTGGTATGCATATTTTACTTATATAATGGAGGAAAAACTATGTTAAAACCACTTGCTTATTTTAGAGTAGATACTTCAAATAGAGGAGATTGGGCTATTCAAAAAAGTATAACAGAAGCAATTAAAAAAAGAATGGATATTCCTTTCGCATTTTTTAGTCTAAAAAATGACGAATTAACTATTGAAAGAATAAAAAATCAAATTAATATAGATTGTTCGGGCTTAATGATAGCTGGTTCTGGTATTTATTCTACTTACTCTACTTCAAGTGGATTTTATTTTAGATGTAAACCAGAATTATTTTCACAAATAAAAGTGCCTATTATATTATTTGGATTGGGAAATAATCAAAATTTAAGGGGCAATGTATTAAATGATG
>Ga0247842_10003979_pt1 | contig 19058 bp, 12 predicted proteins | sample LaCruzMarch2015__3_FD_192411 | JGI IMG/M metagenome (GOLD analysis project Ga0247842, IMG submission 192411) | Freshwater microbial communities from meromictic Lake La Cruz, Castile-La Mancha, Spain - LaCruzMarch2015_19m | ecosystem: Environmental > Aquatic > Freshwater > Lake | place: Spain...
TCACGGCCTGCAAGAACTGCAGGGTGTGCTCGCGGCAGTGTCCCGTGGCGGCGATTTCCGATGGGGTTGGCGCATTCCAGGTCATTGACGAGGCGGTGTGCGCGAAGTGCGGGCGGTGCCTCCAGGTCTGTCCATTCGGCGCGGTGAACGTGGAGACCGGAGAGGTGAGCGCATGATTTCGATCGCGATCGACGGGCGGACGGTGACGGGGCAGGCGAACGAGACGATCCTCGAGGTGGCTCGGCGCGTTGGAAACGACATTCCGGCACTCTGCGCGGAGAGGCGTCTGGCCCCGTTTGACTCCTGCGGTGTGTGCGCCGTCGAGGTCGCCGGGCGGGGGATCGTCAAGGCCTGCTCGACGCCCATCGCCGAGGGCATGGAGATCCTGACGGACTCGGCCGCTGCGCACGACGTTCGAAAGACCGCGCTCGAGCTCCTGCTCTCCAACCATTGGGGCGACTGCGTGGGGCCCTGCCAGGAGGCGTGCCCGGCGCACACGGACTGCCAGGCCTACGTCAGCCTGGCTGGGAACGGTCGCTTCGAGGACGCGCTTCGCGTGCTCTACGAGTACCTCCCTCTCCCGGCATGCTTCGGCCGCATCTGCCCGGCGCCGTGCGAGGACGCCTGCCGACGTCAACTGGCCGAGGAACCTGTTCAGATCAGGCATTTGAAGCGATTCCTCGGTGACCTGCCGGTCTCCTACGTGCCGTCCGTGGAGGTCGAGTCCGGGAAACGAGTCGCGGTCGTCGGCGGCGGGCCCGCCGGGCTGAGTGCCGCGTACTTCCTGCGGCGGCGGGGGCACAGCGTCATCCTATTCGAGGCGATGCCCCACATGGGCGGCATGCTGCGATACGGGATCCCCGAGTACCGGCTGCCGCAGTCCGTGATCGACCGAGAGGTGGACGTTCTCCGGCAGATGGGCATGGAGTTCCGGAATGGCGTCAAGCTTGGTGAACAGATCACGCTCGCCGAGCTCGAGGCGGAGTACGACGCGGTCTTTGTCGGACTCGGCGCTTGGGGCACCCAATCCATGGGACTTGCGGGCGAGGACCACCCTGGCGTGATGCAGGGGACCGACTTCCTCCGGCAGGTCAACGAGGGGCATCTCCCACGCCTGCCGAAGAAGGTGGCCGTCATTGGCGGGGGGAACACGGCCATGGACGCCGCCCGATGCGCGCGCAGACTCGGATCCCACGTCACGGTGCTCTACCGGCGCACGCAGGAGGAGATGCCAGCGCTGGCGCACGAGATCAGGGAGGCGGCCGACGAAGGAGTCGAGTTCCGGTTCCTAACGCAGCCCGTCGAGTTCGTTGGAGGTCGGAGCCACTTGCGCGGGATCCGTTGTGTGCGGATGGAGCTCGGCAAACCGGACGAGAGCGGTCGCCGGCGGCCCATTGCAGTCGAGGGATCGGAGTTCGTCGTCGACGTCGAGGCGGCTCTCCTCGCCGTGGGCCAGGTGGTCGACTCGTCAAGCCTCGTGTCAGCGGACGTGGAAGTCACGAAACGGGGCACTCCCGTGGTGGACGCACGCACCGGGCGGACTTCGAAACTCAAGGTGTTCTGCGGCGGCGACATGGTCACCGGACCCGGTATCGCCGTCGAGGCCGTCGGGGCAGGGCGGCGCGCCGCCGAGGCCATTCACCGGTTCCTCACATGCGGCGACCCGGCGCCTTCCGTCGCGACGTACGCGCACGTGAAGCAGGACGTCACGCGGGACGACATCGGAAACCCGGCGACCGCGCCGCGCATCCGAACTCCAGTCCGGCCGGCCGGCGAACGGGTCGGCGACTTCGCGGAGTACGAGACCGACCTGAGCGGGCCACAGGCCGTTGCCGCCGGCCAGCGTTGTCTCGAGTGCGGGTGCATGGCGTTCCATGACTGCCGACTTCGCGACTACTCTACGGACGCCGAAGCCTCGCAAGAGACGTACGCAGGCGCCGTGCCGCGAAAGCTGCATGACGAGCGGCATCCGTTCATTGTCCGGGAAGCAGGCAAGTGCGTTTCGTGCGGGCGCTGCGTTCGAGTGTGCGCGGACGTGTGCGGCGTTTCAGCCATCGACTTCGTGGGCCGCGGCATAGAGACCGAAATCCAGGCTCCGTTCGACCGGGCGTGGCAAGACTCCGCTTGCGTGGCGTGCGGAGCGTGCGTCGACGCTTGCCCAACAGGGGCTCTGTGCGATCGGACCCTGCTCGAGAAGCAGGTGCCGTTGGATTTGGAGAGGACCGAGACGGCATGCAGTCTCTGCGGCCTAGGCTGCGGCATCGCGTCGCTGACCCTGAGCGGTACGTACATGGGGAGTGTGCCGTCGAGCGACGAAGACGTCTTGTGCGCTCGCGGGCGCTACGGCTGGCATGCGATCAAGGACGCCCCGCGCATCACGTCGCCGATGATCCGGCACGGAAGCGCGCTCGTGGAGGTTTCCTGGAGCGAGGCGCTCGACGAGGCAAAGAACCGACTCGTCGCGGCGCGGAGAAGCTCCGTGGTCTTCGGTACAGGTCTTCTCACGTGTGAAGAGGGCTGGCTGACGTCGCGCCTTGCGGAGGCCCTTGAGGCGGGGGCTCCGATCTTCGATGTCAACGCAGCCAAGAGCCGGACGGATGTGCGGCCCGGGGACATCGTCGGCCTGGATGCTCTTGACGAGCCTGAGCGCTTGATCGTTGCCGTCGGTCCTCGTGCGCCGTACGAGCAGGTCGCTCTTGACGTGATCCTGCGCCGCGCCATCCGACGCGGCTCCGTCGTCATCAGCGTTGGCGCTCAGGTTCCGGGAGCCCACGTTGAACTTCCGCTGGGCGACCTCGAACGACTGCTATCGGACCTCGGGTCCGCCCACGGCTTCCCATATGACCTGGCGGGCGCTCATCTTCCAGCGAGCGCGCAGCGACATGGGGCTCCCGGTCTGCGAATTCCGCTCTTCCTCATCGAGGAGAGGACGATCTCGGGCAGTGCTCTCGAACACATAGCTGCGTTTCTGAGGACCGGCGGTGCTCGCCTCGCCGTTGTTCCTGCGACGGCGAACGCTATCGGACTGCGCAGACTCGGGTTCACGGAAGCATTGAATGCATCGGCCCGCGCGTGGTTGACGGTGGGGGCGGATCCTGTGGCGACGGCAGCGGGGCGCCAGCACCTGCCCGGCGTCGAGACGCTCGTCGCTATCAGCGCCATACAGACCGTGACGACCGCACGTGCACACGTCGTTTTCCCGATGCGTCTGCCCTACGAGACTCGAGGGACGATCCTCACTGCCTCCGGCACAAAGCGTCTGTCCACGGTCAAGAGGACCGCGATCGGCGAGGAGACGTGGGAGGTCCTGTCGCGGCTCGCTTCGGCGCTCGAATGCGAGCCCACTCCTGAGACGTTCGATGAGCTGTCGCGAACAGCCATGCGAGCTGTGGAGAAAAGCCCGGGAAGCATCGTGAGGGCCGGTGTCACGCCGGCGGGCACCGCCCGCGCAATCGATCGGCGACTCGCTGAGCTCGACATCTGACGACGAGACCTTTGACCGCAGGGACGTCGATGGCGTACGCGTTTCCAAAGATGACCCACCGCGTGTCCTTTCGCGATGGGACGGGAGACCGCAATTAGGCCGAGGCCGTACGTCATAGTCTTGCCACAGACAGCTAGCACCACCCGGTGCCGGGGCGAGCGGAGGGGCGAAAGCCGCTTCGCTCGTTCCTCTTTGAGGCGGTGCGGGGGCCGCGTTCTGCGCGGACGCGTGGCGCCATCATCTCGTTTCCGCACACGACCCTCCGACATGCGGGTGCTCTCCGGGCGTCCATCCTTCGCGCGCTGTACGGCGCCGGCGTCCAGCGGCTTCCTGGCATCCGCGAGGGCGGCGGACACGCCACTTGAGCGCGCGCCCCTGTGGACGGTGCCGGAGGAGCCCCACGTCGTGCGTCGCGCTGCCGGCGGAATGCTGCGCGATGAGTTTTCGCTCTCCGACTACGCGCCGATTCTCGACGTTCCGCCGCCATGCTGCGTTGCGTCGGCCCTCGTGCGGTTCAACCAATAGCTCCACACAGTGGGCATTCCGTTGCGGCGGGATCCGTCTTTCCGTACGCTTCCCGCCATTCGATGCGAGCGAGGAGGCGCGGCAATGTCGAGGGTGGTCGGCGTGATCGGGGGCATGGGGCCGGCGGCGACGGTCGAGTACCTGGCGCGGCTGGTCCGTGCGACTCCCGCAGAGCACGACAGCGACCACCTGCACGTGCTCGTCGACAGCGATCCGGCGATTCCCAGTCGGACCGACGCGATCTTGCACGGGGGGCCTGACCCCGCTCCGCGGCTGCGCGTGATCGCACGGGGCCTGGAGCGCGCGGGCGCGCAGATTCTTGCCATGCCGTGCAACACCGCCCACGTGTATTTCAAGTCCGTGCGCGAAGCAGTGGCGATCCCGGTGCTCGACATGATCGCGGAAGCGGCAGATTGCGTGAACGTCGACTGCGTTGGACTCTTGGCCACCGAAGCCGCGATCCGCGCCGGCCTCTACCCGAAGGCACTCGGGTCTCGCGAGATCGCCGTGGTCGTTCCGCGGGTGGCCGACCAAGCGGAGATCACGCGCCTGATCGCCGCGGTGAAAGCCGGGCAGGCTCTGGAGGAGCTTCGGGCACGACTGCGTCGAGTCACCGCTCACTTGCGAGATGAGGGCGCGAGCGGACTCCTCGTCGGTTGCACGGAGATCTCGCTCCTCCGTGACGAGGGAGAGGCGTTGCCGGTGGTCGACGCCCTCGACTGTCTTGTCGAGGCGACCGTGCGCGAGGCGCGCGCAGGAGGGACACGATGAGCAGGGACATGAAAGAGCGCGTGATCGAAGGCGTCGACGATCTCGACGCGCGGCTGCGGAGCGTGAGCGAGTACGTGTTCGCCCACCCCGAACTGAAGTTCGAGGAAGTCCTCGCCTCGCGGCGCCTCGCGGAGGAGCTCGAGGGCGACGGCTTCCGGGTCGAGACCGGGGTGGCCGGTCTCCCCACCGCGTTGCGCGCCGAGCACCCGTCGGTTTCCGACGGCCCGACGGTGGCCGTGATCGCTGAGTACGACGCGTTGCCCGACCTGGGCCACGCCTGCGGCCACAATCTGATCGCCGCCGGAGCGCTCGGCGCTGCGCTGGCGCTCGGGCGGATCAAGTCGGAGCTGCCGGGTCGCCTCGTGATGCTGGGGACGCCGGCGGAAGAAGGCGGCGGCGGGAAGGTGCTGATGGTCGAAGCCGGCCTGTTCGACGGCGTGGACGTGGCGATGATGTTCCATCCCTCGCCGTTCACGACGGTCGGACACGGCAGCCTAGCGATCACCGAGGTGCGCGTCGAGTTCCGCGGCGTCGCGGCCCACGCGTCCGCCTGGCCGGAGCGCGGCGTGAACGCGCTCGACGCCGTGATCCAGACGTACAACGGCCTGAACGCCTTGCGCCAGCACATCAAGGACGGTGCGCGCATTCACGGGATCATCACGCACGGAGGCGTGAAGCCGAACATCGTCCCCGACTACGCGGCGGCCGAGTTCTACGTGCGCGCGGCGGACACGGCCTATCGCGACGAGTTGCTCGGGAAGCTGCGCCGCTGCGCCGACGGCGCGGCGCTCGCCACCGGGGCGACGCTCGATTTCAAGACGATCTCGGTCCCGTACAAGGCGATGAAGCTGAACGCGACCCTCGATGCCGCCTTTGCCCGCAACCTCGAGCGACTCGACTGGCATCTCGATGCGCCACGCGGCGGTCCGCTCCCTTACGGGTCAACCGACATGGGCGACGTGAGCCAGGTGGTTCCTTCGCTCCATCCCTACATGGCGATCTGCGACGAGGGCGTGGTGGGACACTCCGGTCCGTTTGCCGAGGCGTCGCGATCCGAGCGTGGCCACGCGGCCATGATGGCCGCGGCAAAGACGATGGCGATGACGGCTATCGATGCGTTCGTGTCCCCCGATCTCGTCCGCGACGCTTGGTCGGAATTCCGCGGGCGGCCGTAGGTGGGCCACCGCCTGCGGCGCGGCCTAGGACCAGTCGGGCCGGAGCTTCGCGTGCCCGGACAAGAAGCGATCCGCGGCCACGGCGGCCGTCGCTCCTTCCGCGGCGGCAATCACGGCCTGCTTGAGGTGCTTGCACAGAACGTCGCCGGCGGCGAACACTCCGGGAACGGATGTGTGGGAGAGGGAGTCGACGACGAGACATCCCTCCGCCGACAGCGACGCCTGGCCGCCGAGGAAGTCCACGATCGGCCGAGCGCCCTGCAGAAAAAGGAAGACTCCGCTCACCTCGAGCACGGACGCGGCCGCGCCGCGGGCGCGGATGCGTAGCCCTTCCACCCGATTCTGACCGAGGATTTCGTCGACGAGGGTGGACCGATGCACCTCGATCACCGGGTTCGCCGCGAGTTCTGCCGCCAGTGCGCCCGGCGCCCGCAGCGACTCCGCGGGCATGAGCAGATGCACGCGACGAGCCAGCCGCGCGAGGAGAAGCGCCTCTTCGCCCGCCTCGTCCGTCGCCCCCACCACGGCCACCGCCTGATCGCGAAAGAAGTAGCCGTCACACGTCGCGCAATACGACACCCCCCGGCCGATGAGTCGTTCCTCGCCCGGAAGGGTGGCCGCGCGCCCCATCGATCCCGTGGCGACGATCATTGCGCGACCCTGGTACGCGCCCTTCGCTCCCCACGCCGTCTTCACCGGGCCGTCGAGCGTCGCGGCCGTCACACGATCGGCGACGAAGATGGCGCCGTACCGCTCCGCCTGAGCCCGAATACTGGCGACGATGTGGGCGCCGGGAACCGGATCGATGAGCCCGGGGAAGTTGCCGATCTCGCGGCTCATGCCGAGTGCGCCCGACGCGATGCCCTTGTCGACGACTCGGCACGTCCGACCGGACCTCGCGGCGTAGAGCGCGGAAGTCGCTCCGGCGGGACCTCCGCCAATCACGAGAACATCGACGATATCGTCGTCCGCCGGATGTTCGATCTCAGTCGTCATGCTCACCCCCTGTCTTCCTCTCTGGCACGGGATCATAGCCGCCCGGATGGAGCGGCTGGCACTTAAGGAGTCTGCGCGCGGCGAGCCACCCTCCGCGTAGAACGCCGTGCGTCTCCACCGCCTCGATCGCGTACTGCGAACAGGACGGGGCGAACCGGCAGTGATGAGGCAGGAGCGGCGACAGGAACCGGCGGTAGACGCGAATCGGCGCGACGAGGACTCGGCGGAACATGGCCCGATAGTAGAGGGAATGGATCCCTCTTGACAACTAGCAGGCGTGGCAGTAGACTGCCGATTAGCAAACAGGTGGCGAGTCTGCCAAGGAGCGAAACATGAGAGTCCTACTACAGAACAGAACTGGCAACGAGGGCTGCGCCCTGAGGCGCCTCCCCGAGGCGAGGCGTGGGACCTTCCTGCTTGAGTCGAGTCTGTCGCACCTGATCGATGAGTTGTCGAGCGGCTTCGACGCAGTTGGATCCGATGTCGCCACGGGTTCCGGAAGGACAGACGTGTATGAGAAGGACAAGCACATCGTCTTCGAGACGGAGCTGCCCGGCGCGCGCAAGGAGGACGTTCAAGTGCGCGTCGAGGGAGACCAACTCATCATCTCGGGCGAGGTGAAGCGCCGGGAAGACGTCGAACGTGACCAGTACTTCCGTATCGGTCGACAGGTCGGGCGCTTTCAGCGGTCGTTCCCGCTGCCGGCGGAACTGATCGACAAGGAGAAGGTTGCCGCGCGGTTTGAGGACGGCATCCTCCGGGTGTCCGCGCCGTTGCGCGAGTCGATCAAGGAGCCTGAGAAGGCCGTCGAAATCAAAGTCGAGTAGAAGCCGTACGAGAGCACGGACTCAGTGGACCCGGGCGATCCCGGGTCCGCTGTTCCTAGTGGCGGTAGGCGTTCGTGATCGGGACGCGGCGCCCGCTTCCGAACGCCTTGGGAGTCACCTTGATCCCAGGCGGCAGTTGCCGCCGCTTGTGCTCGTGCAGATAGAAGCGGCGCAGCACCTCGTCGACCAGAGGGGGCGCGAAGCCGGCGGCGAGAAGCCCGTCGCGGGAGGCATTCCCTTCGATCAGGGCGCGCAGAGCGGGATCGAGGTCGGCGTAGGGTGGGAGATCGTCATCGTCCCTCTGGTTCGGGCGCAGTTCCGCCGAGGGTGCTCTGTCGATGACGCGCCGCGGGATCGCGTCGCCGAACGTCGCCGCGAGGCGATAGACGTCGTCCTTGTAGAGATCGGCTATTGGCGCGAGAGCTCCCACCGTGTCTCCGTAGAGCGTGTTGTAACCCATCGCGATCTCCGACTTGTTCGCCGGGCACAGCACGAGCCTTCCCTCCTGATTCGACAGAGCCATGAGAAGGATCCCGCGAATCCGCGGCTGCAGGTTCTCGTCGACGAGGCCCATGGCGGCGTTGGGAAGGGCGTTGCGGAAGCGCTCGTGGATCTCGGCGATCGAGATCTCGAGATGACGAATGCCGAGCGCCGTGGCGATCGCGGCCGCGTCCTCCCCGCTCTCTTGGGCGGAGAATACGCTTGGCATGTAGACCGACACGACGTTCTCAGCGCCCACGGCCTCGGCGGCGAGAGCGGCGACGACGGCGGAGTCGATGCCCCCGGAAAGCCCGAGCAGGCATCCTCCGAAGCCATTCTTACGGACGTAGTCGCGGATTCCGAGGACGATGGCGGATCGAGTCTCTAGCGTCGGATCGTCGAGCGGGACGCGGATGGCGCCGTGGGGGAGATCGACCACATAGAGCCCTTCCTCGAATCGGGGAGCCGCAAAGACGACGTCCCCCTTCTCGTCGACAACGAAGCTGCCGCCGTCGAAGACGGTGTCGTCCTGGCCGCCGACGAGATTGACGTAGACGATGGCCACGCCGTTCTCCTGGGCGCGTCGCCGGGCGAGCCGGCGACGAATGCCCAGCTTGCCGACGAAGAACGGGGATGCCGAGAGGTTGAAGATGAGCTTAGCGCCGAGGCTTGCCTGGAGGTCCGTCGGGCCCTCGTCGATCCAGAGGTCTTCGCAGAGGTTGACGCCGATTCTGGTCCCCGCGACATCGTGCGTCTCGACCCCTTCGCCCGGCGTGAAATAGCGTTTCTCGCTGTAGACGTCGAATGACGGCAGGTGCATCTTGGCGACGCGCGCGATCTCTCGGCCGCCCGCGAGGAGGTGTGCGACGTTGGCGATGTCGGTGCCCGCTCCGTCGCACGTCGACGAAGGATCGCTTCGGTTGGCGGCATTCCTCGTCAGTTCCGCGGCGACCGATCCGACGATGACCGTCATCGGGCCGCCGCGGTCGCGAAGCGCCGCCACGGCCTCCTCGCAGGCAGGCACGAAGCCCGGACGCCACAGGAGGTCGAGAGGAATGTATCCGGGGATGGCGAGCTCGGGGAACGCCACAACGTCGCAGCCGGCCGCCTTCGCCTCGTCGATCAGGATCATGACGGCCTGCGCGTTACGCTCGATTGCGCCGACGTGCGCGTTCATCTGCCCGATGCCGACCCGCATGGCGGGAAGTATAGGTTGACGTCGCTTCGCCCACCAGGCTTGTCGGTTGGGCTAGCGCCGTCACCCTGCTCGCCGACCGACTTGGTGAATGTCGTCGAGTAGGTTCGCGCTTGTTGCGTCACCAGGCTCGCCGACGGGTCTTGCGGATGTCGGCGAGCGGTGTGCGTCAGGTCGGTCACCTGCTTGCCGACAGGTTGGGAGGCCGTCGGCAAGTAGGTCCCTGTCTGGCGTCTCTCCAGCCTGAGTGAGAAGCGCCCGCGCCAGATCGACGAGGGACGCCTCCTCGGGGAGCGACAGACGATCCCACGCGCCGGGGGCAAGGTCGCCAAGCTGGACAGGCCCCACGGCGACGCGCAGCAGGCGAGATACGGAGTAGTCGAACCGGGCGAACAGACGCTTGATCTCGTGCTTCCTCCCCTCCGCCAAGGTGATCACCGCGTGCCGCGGGCGCCCTTCGATTCGCCCGTCGAGGATGCGTAGCACTTCGCCTTCGTCCTCGACGCCGCGCTCCATCGAACGCAGGGCCCGTTCCAGTTGCCTCTCCGGAGGTGCCTCCGCGAGCCACACTCGGTAGACCTTGTGCACTTCGTACCGCGGATGCGTGAACGCTTGGATCACGTCTCCGTCATTCGAGACAAGGAGCAAGCCCTCGGCGTCCTGGTCAAGGCGTCCGACCCACGTGTAGCCGAGGAACCCGTCCGCGCGGAGCAGGCGGCCCACGGTGTTGCCGGAGAACGGATCGTCGTGGCTGCAGAGCATGCCGGCCGGCTTGTACAGCCGATAGACGCGCGCCTCGCGCGGCTCGATGGAGAGGGGATGACCGCGCAGCGCGAGGCGGAGAACCGCGCCGCGCGTGAGGAGGAGAAACGGGTCCAAGACCGGCTCGCCGTTCACGGTGACCTCGCCTGCGAGGACGAGGCCCACGGCCTTTCGGCGAGACACACCGGCCTGCATCTGGAGGAAGCGGAAGAGCTTCATCTCGTCGTGCGCACGCGTGTCAGACATACGGGAAGGGATACCGCGTGGCATCGGCGCGCGCAAGTCCGCTGGCGCAATGTGTCACGGAATGCCGGTCACGGCATAATGGGCGGATCGGGGGGTGCAAAAGGCAGACATGGGATTCCAGATTCAACAGGTCGAGTTGGGCGAGCGCGCGCTCGAGGACTTCATTGAAGTCCCTTGGAAACTCTTCCGCGGCGACCCGTGCTGGACCCCGCCGCTACGGGCGGAGCTTCTTGGAAGCCGCCTCCTTGGGATCACAGGGTTGCTCACTCGAGCCCATCCCTACCATCGCGACGCGGAGGTCACGCACTTCATCGCGCGCGACGGCAAGGAGCTTCTCGGGCGCGTCTCGGCGGCCGTCAATCGCCGCTTCAACGAGTTCTACGGGGCGAAGATCGGGTTCTTCGGGTTCTTTGACGTTGGGCCGCGCCCCGATGTAGCCAAGGAGCTGCTTGACCGCGCAGCTGCCTGGGCCAAAGAACGCGGCATGGAGTGCTTGAGGGGACCCGGTGGGTACTCGAACGCCACGCACGAGGCGAGTCAGGGCGTCCTCATCGAGGGGTTCGCCCACCCGCCGACCGTGGAGCTCACGCACAACCCCCCGTACTACGGCGAGGTCATCGAGGCCTGCGGATTCGTGAAGGCGATGGACTATCACGCCTACCTGATCCAGATCTCCAACGGCCCGTCCGAGCGCCTGGGTCCGCTTGCGGACGCCGTGCTCCGGCGCCGCTCGATCGAGACGCGGCCGATCGACATGGCCAAGGTCAGCCAAGAGGTGGATCTGATCGTCCAGATCTATAACGAGGCGTGGGCCGCCAACTGGGGATTCCTCCCCTTGACCGAGGCGGAGGGCGCGGCGATGGCGTCAACCCTCAAGCTGGTGGCCGACCCGGGGCTCATACGGTTCGCCTACGTGGACGGCGAATTGGCCGCCGTCCTCGGCGCGCTCCCGGATCCGAACGTCGCGTTCCGGCCGCGCTGGAACAAGCTGCAAGACACCGATCTCGTCCGCGCGCTCCGCCTGCTCCGGACACGCCGCCGGATTCTCGCCACGCGCCTGATGTTCTTCGGGGTCCTGCCGAGCTTCCGCAAGCTCGGCATCGACGCCGTCCTCTACTCGGAGGTGCTCGAGCACTGCCTACGCCGCGGGTACAAAACGTGCGAGCCGTCCCTCCTACTCGAGGGAAACGACCTCATCCTGCGCGCGTCGAGCGTCATGGGCGGCGTTCACTACAAGACTTGGCGGATCTACGAGAAGCCGCTCGTTTAGGATCGACTAGGTTGTCCAGTTTCACAGTGGTGTCTACAGCTGGCAACCGCAGAGAGAGCAGAGGACGCAGAGAGAGCAGAGCCACTGACCGATACTCCCAGGCCTCGTGATGAAGTCCGGAACGAAGCTCGGGGACTCGAAGATAGGGATGTGCCCTTCCTCCGCGCGCGCTCGGTTCTCACGAAAGAGCGCACCGCACCCATTGTGTGCGAGGCGGCTCGACGGTCTCGCTTGTCGAGCCGCTAGGGAGAAGCCGTGGTGGGTGCCGGCTTCTCCTGACCGGGTTCGTCGTAGACGTCGGAGACAGTGACGTCGGAGCCAAGCTCACGCCGCTACGGCGGAGGATGGCCTCGTCGCGAGTCCCTTGGCTTCTCTTGGCGAGCTTCGCGTGATGCGCGCGCCGTCTCGCGCCGAGAACGCAAAGGCCTGAAGTGTCAACGCCTTTCCGACACTGGACAGACTGCGCTTCCTGAGTCTACGTGGCGCCGGCTGGAAACACCGTGGGCTTGCCGTCCCGGCAGGCTTCGCCGGCGCTGAAGAAGAGAGGAGACTCGGCCGCAGCCGAGCCTCCGATCCAACGAAGAGACCCAGCGGCTGGCTCAACCGTTGCCGGCGAGCCAGCTAGAGCTGGGCCTCTCGCGCGAGGCCGAGTCCCGAGGAGGTACAACGGCCCCACTAGCTTCTTGTCTAGCCTCCGATTCCGAAGTGAATCGTGATGCGGAAGTGCCACATCATGTCCGGGCCGAAGTACCAGTACATCCCGCTCGCCGGCATCCCGTAATGCCACGCGCCGCCCTGCCAATACCACGTTCCGCCAGGAGAACCCGGGAACGGCGGGTAGTAGTAGTACCCGCTCGGTGGCGTGGGGGGAGTCGGCGGCGTGTACGGAGTGGGTGGCGTGTACGGCGTGTACCCGTACGACGAGAGGATGACGAACGACGTCCACGCCGTGGCCCACTGCGGCTCGGGAGTGATGCCCTTGATCTGCACCTGCACGCTCATGGCCGCGGCGCTCGGGCTGGATCCAACCATCGGGAACGGCTCGCTATACGACGTTGGCGCGAGGTTCAGGGGCACTCCGCTCGCGATGATCTGCAGCTGTTCCGTGCCTGTCGGCGGGTACACGGTGAACTTGTACATGCCGTCGGGGAGCGTGTGACTGCCCGCGCTGACGTAGTTCGACGACGTCGAGTATTGGTTCGGGAAGACCTGCCGCACGATGCCGTCCGGCTGGAAATCGAGAATGTAGACGTACGCCGCCTGGCTGACCGTGTACGTGATCGTTACGTTCTCGCCGATCGCGTAGGCCGTCTTATCCGTCCAGATCGAGACCGAGACCGGGTTGGGCGTTGGCGTCGGAACGATGCCGAGCGGCGACGGTCCGCTCTGGGCGAATGCCAATGCCGAGACGAAGAAGGCAGTCAGGATCGCTAGAAGGATCGTTGCGCGTCGAGTGCTGTTCATCTTGATCACCTCGCGCAACGTACCCCCGGCTCCGGCGCTCGTGTCAGAGGCCGATGGCGCGGGCGACCATGTGCAAGTGCTCCGTACTGTCTCGGAATGCGGGGAGATCGCAGGTCTCGGCGACCAAGCGGAGGATGATCTCGTACGCCTCGGGATCCTCGGCCGCGATGCGTTCGACCGCGTCGAGCATGCCGGCGGCGAATCCCTCGACTCCCGCTCGCGTGTCGACCGCGAACCCGGCAGCGCGCAGCTCGGCGATCGCTTGAGGCGGAGTCAGGAACGCGGCCTCCGTGAAGGCTCTTTGCTCGCCGACCTGCACGCACGTGGTGAGGAGTTTGCGAATCGCCGGCTCGTCCGAGTACTGCTCGGGGAACTCCGTGAGGCCGGAACGCAGGATCCCCCACGGGTTAAGGAAGCCGACGATCGCCGGAGCTCCGGGCTTGAGGACGCGGCGGAGCTCGTCGAGCGCGGCGCGTCGATCCGCCTCGTTCACGATGTGGTACATCGGACCGAGCAAGAGGGCCGCGTCGAACTCGCCGTCCGGAATCGGGGAGAGGTTGCGCGCGTCTCCCTGGAGAACGGCGTCCGCGGAGAGCCCGGACTCGGCCAACTTGGCTCGCGCGTAAGCAACGTTACCCGGGGAGAGGTCGACCAGCGTGACGCGGTAGCCGCGACGGAGGAGTTCGATCGTGTAGCGCCCCGGGCCGCCGCCGATGTCGACGACGCGCCCGGCCGGCGGGAAGTGCTCGTCGATCAAGCGTAACGTGCTCACGAGTTCGAAACGGCGATAGGGCCTCGCCAGACGCTCCCACTCCCGTTCGACGCACCCGTCGTAGTAGTTCTGCACAACCTCGCTCACGTCTGTCTCCTCCCAGCCAAAGTGTAGGGGACTCGACGGGGCCAGGCAATCTCGCGCATTGCCTCACCAAGAAGGCACTCGAAGCGCAGGCTGCAGCCGAAGCGAAAAGAGAGGCGCCGGCCGCAGTTTCGTGCGACCGGCGCCCTAGAAACCACAGACAGAATCGCGACTACGCCTTCTGAGGCTTCGCCGCCTTCTGCACGCCTTTCGATTCTTCGAACGGGCGTGCCGGCCTCTTGCTGTACCAGATCGCCCAGCCGACGCCAAGGAGTAGGCCGACGACGATGATCACGGTCCAAACGCTCATCTTGCTGTACTTGACGAGCACCGGCGCAGCGAGCAGGCTGACCATGTTCGCCACTTTGATCATCGGGTTCAGCGCCGGCCCGGCCGTATCCTTCAGCGGATCGCCGACCGTGTCGCCGACGACGCTCGCCTTGTGGCGCTCGGAGCCCTTGCCGGTGTTCGCCACGAGGTCGCGCGGCTCGTCCTCAATGGTCTTCTTGGCGTTATCCCAGGCTCCACCTGCATTCGCCATGTACACAGCGAGAAGCTGCCCGCTCAAGATAATGCCGGCCAGGAACCCGCCGAGCGCTTCCACCTGAAGGATCAGGCCAATGGCGATCGGCAGGAGCACCGAGATGAGCGCCAGCGGGATGAGTTCCTTCTGGGCGGCCGCGGTCGAGATGCCGACAACGCGGGCGTAGTCCGGTTTGACCTTGCCTTCCATCAGGCCTGGAATGCGGAACTGCCGCCGCACTTCCTCGACGATGAGGCTCGCGGCACGGCTGACGGCCTTGATGCACAAGGAGCTGAACAGCCAGGGCAGCGCGCCGCCAAGCAGGAATCCGATGAACACCCTGACGTTGGCGATGTTGATGAACTGGATTCTGGCTACTCCAAGCTGCTCTTGAACGCGGCCCACATCGGTGAAGAAGGTGGCGAACAAAGTCACCGCAGCAATGACGGCCGACGCAATCGCAACGCCCTTGGTGATCGCCTTGGTCGTGTTCCCCACGGCGTCAAGGTCGGCCATGACTTGGCGCGCCTTCTTCGTCTCTTCGTCGTTCATGCCATGCCAGGCCATCTCGCCGATGCCGTTGGCGTTGTCCGAGATCGGCCCAAAGGAGTCCATGGCCACGTTGTTGCCGGTGTGGCTCAGCATGCCGATGCCGACCATGGCGATGGCGTACATAACGTAGGTTGTGTTGGCCTCCCCGCCGTAGAGCGCGAGCGCCCCGATGAAGCTGACGACGACTGCGACAAGAGCCCACACGGTCGACTCCATGCCGACCGAGAGGCCGGAGAGAATGGTCGTCGCCGCGCCCGTCTTCGTGGACTCGACGATGTCCTTCACCGGCTTGCGCTTCGTCGAGGTGAAGTACGACGTCAGCGGGTTGAACGCAATGGCGAGAGCGACGCCGATCGACGTCAGCATGGCCAGCCGCCAGTCGCCGGCGTAGAGGATCGCGACCAGGAAGGACAAGCCAATCGTGTTGAGGCTCGAGACTTCGTACGACCGGAACATGGCCTCTTCGGCGTCGTGTGCGCGCAGGAACTTGATCGGAAACTTCGCCCAGATCGGAACCGTGAACGTGCCGAGGATGGAACTGAGGACGCCGATCGCGCGAATGATCAGCGGGAACACAATCCACTTCAGGCTGTGGGTCGGGTCGACGGCCATGAGGGCAAGTCCGAGCATCAGTCCGGCAACCATCGTGACTTCATAGCTCTCGAAGATATCGGCGGCCATTCCGGCGCAATCTCCGACGTTGTCACCGACCAGGTCGGCGATCACGGCCGCGTTGCGCGGGTCATCCTCCGGAATGTCCTTCTCAACTTTCCCCACGAGGTCCGCGCCGACATCGGCGGCCTTCGTGTAGATGCCGCCTCCGACGCGCATGAACATCGCGAGAAGGGTTCCGCCGAAGCCGAACCCCAAGAGGGCATCGGGCGCCGCCGTGCCGAAGATGATGAAGATGACCGTCCCGCCGAACAGCCCCAGGCCGTCGGTCAGCATGCCGGTCACGGTTCCGGCGTAGTACGAAATCGACAGAGCCTCATTGAAGCTGCGCCGCGCCGCGGACGCCGCGCGCACGTTGGCCTGGATGGCCATGCGCATGCCAAGCTGTCCGACCAAGAGCGAGAAGGCCGCGCCCATGATGAAGGCAATCGTTCGGCCGATGGCGATGATGATCTTCGCCTTGTCGGGTCCGAACTCCTTCACCGCTTCCGCGCTCGGGGGAACGATGTAGACGCTCAGGAACAGGACGATGGTCAAAACGCCGACAACCGGCAGGATTCGCTTGAGCTGCCGATTCAGGTAACTGTCCGCGCCGATGCGGATGGCGTTCCAAACCTCCTGCATCTTCGCCGTCCCCATGTCCTTCTTCAGGACGACCTTGCGCAAGAGCCACGCATACACAAGGCTGAGGAACGCCGTGAGCACAACCGCAACGATCGCGATCTGCTCGAAGTTGTTGAGACCGTGTCTGGCTAGTCCGAGTAGGTTCATGGGTCCTCTCACCGAAAACGAAGGATCTTTCGGCCTCTTCTAGAACGTGGCCGACGCACAACCTGTGGTTTTTAGTGGATGGGGAGCACGATGTCAAGGACACTCAGCGCGCCGCCAGAGATCTTGGCTACAGCCAGTGCACCTTGAGGAAGTTCGTCTTCCCACCACCGCCGAACGGGATCCCGGCGCTCACCACGATGAGGTCGCCGGGCGCCGCCCGGCCGGCATCGATCAGCGCGCGCGACACGACGTCGAGCATCTCGTCCGTCCCCGAGTACTGGGGCACCAGAAGCGCCGACACGCCCCACACGAGGGCCAGTCGCCGCCTCACTCGCTCGTTCGGCGTCAGAGCGACGATGGGCAGCCGTGGCCGCTCGCGGGCGACTTGGCGGGCCGTGTAGCCCGACCAGGTCGACGTGGCGATCAACTTGGCGCCGATCTCGTCGGCGACGCGCACGGTCGCGTCGCTCACCGCGTCGGTAATCGGATGCGTGTGTTCGAGCGCCCCGAAGCGCACGTCGTCCATGCGGCACGGCATCTGGTGCTCGGCGATGACGGCGATCTCGCGCATCATCGCGACCGCCTCCCGCGGGTACCGCCCCACGGCCGTCTCGGCCGACAGCATGACGGCGTCGGTGCCGTCGAGGATCGCATTCGCTACGTCGCTCGCTTCGGCACGCGTCGGCCGCGGGTTCTCGACCATCGACTGCAGCATCTGCGTCGCGGTGATGACCGGGACGCCGAGTCGATTGGCGCGGCGAATGATGTCCTTCTGGTGCATCGGCACTTCTTGAGGCGGCACCTCGACGCCGAGGTCGCCGCGCGCCACCATGACCGCATCCGCGACGCGCAGGATCTCGTCGAGGTGGTCGATCGCCTCGCGTTTCTCGATCTTGGCGACGACGCCGGTCGAACGACCGTCCGGCATGGAATCGAGCAGCGTGCGCAGCGCACGCACATCGTCACTCGACTGGACGAACGACAGGGCAACGTAGTCCGCTCCGCACGCAACCGCGTGTGCCGCATCGGCGCGATCCTTGTCCGTGAGCACTTCGAGATGTTGCGTCGCGCCGGGTGCCGCAACCCCCTTGTGCGACGACAGCCGCCCGCCCACGAGGATCTCCACGTCAGCTACACCGGAAAGGACCTTGCGAACGACCGCCTCGATGGCTCCATCGTCGATCAGGAGCCGACTGCCCACTCGGAGGCCGTAGAGCAGCTGCGGGTGTGGAAGCGGGAAGATCCCGCCCGAACCGTCGGCGGCGGAGTCGGCGGACAGCGCGATCCGATCTCCGACCGCGACGTCGACAGGCCTCGCGAGTACGCCCAAGCGAAGCTTCGGCCCCTGCAGATCGGCGATCACCGCAATCGTCGCCCCCTCCGCATCCGCCGCGCGCCGAACCGCATCGAACGCGGCGCGGTGCTCATCCTGTGTCCCGTGGGAGTAGTTGATGCGAGCGACGTTCATGCCTGCGCGGATGAGGTCGCGCAACGCGTCGGAGCCGCGCGATGCGGGGCCGAGGGTGCACACGATCTTCGTGCGCGTGTCGCAACGTTTCGAAGCCATGGCCTCAGTCTACGGTTGCGCCCGCGCCGGGATCAATTCGAGCGTCCCACCGCGACGAGTTCGCGAACCTCAAGCGGCTCGGGTTTCGACGGGTCGCGGACAAGCAAGAGCGCGCCTCGCGGACACTTCGAGACGCAGACCCCACACCCCATGCACACCGCCTCGTCGATTCGCAGGACGCCGCCGTCAAACGAGAGGGCGCCGAACGGGCACGCGTTGACGCAGACGCCACAGGCAACACACCGCCGGGCGTCGCTGCGCGCCACGTAGCCCGACGACGCCAGCATCGGCACCCCATGCCGAAATGCCTGCATCGCGCCGCAGCAGCACGAACAGCAGTTGCAGATTGCGTAGAACCGCCCAAGCATCGCATCCTTGAAGAACGCGTGATGCACGTGGCCGCGCTCGTGTTCGGCTCGCAAGATCTCGACAGCCTCGCTCTGCGTGATCCAACGCGAGCGCCTCGGGTTGTGGTCGGCGATGAAGCTCGCAAACGGCTCGCCAACGATGAGGCAGACGTCGAGCGGCAGACACGGATTCTCGCGTTCGGCGCGACACGGACACTCGAGCGCCACGATGTGGTCAGGGTGTCGGAGAACGATGTCGCGAGCGATCGGGTAGGGAACGATCTGTTCGAGTCCACGCAGGTCGAGGCCGACGTCGAGCGTCACCAGGCGCTCGGCCGCGTCGAGCGGCATCACCTTGCCGTGGTAGCGGTCGGCAAACCCGTTGCGCCCGGGTTCGTCGGGTCGCGCCTTCCGCCTGAGCATCCAGGCACCCGCACGCACGATCGGCCGCAGGAGGAGAGGAATGGGCCGCGCGCCCGTAGCCGTCCCAATGTAGAAGTACGGCCAGCGCCCGTAGACGTAGCCGTGCAGGACGTCGAGGAACGGTGTGCCCGGCGCGGTCTTCCGCTCGCGGA
>Ga0247842_10003986_pt1 | contig 19028 bp, 13 predicted proteins | sample LaCruzMarch2015__3_FD_192411 | JGI IMG/M metagenome (GOLD analysis project Ga0247842, IMG submission 192411) | Freshwater microbial communities from meromictic Lake La Cruz, Castile-La Mancha, Spain - LaCruzMarch2015_19m | ecosystem: Environmental > Aquatic > Freshwater > Lake | place: Spain...
AGCGATAATATGTTGTCATAATGGAATCTCCTATGTTTGGTTATTTTTTATAGTTTTGGAGATTCCATATAACTTTTTGTTTATATTTTCAAGTGTTTTGTTACCTTAATTTTGAACCATGCCAAAATCAAAATAAACCACCGATAAATATGATTATGGCGGGGTCATTTACATTTGCTAAATCTTCACCCAATTAACAGGAAGGGCAAAGCATGAAAACATTTTCTGATTCAAGTAAAGAGATCGAGTTTAATCGTCAGTGGGCAAAACAGGTATTCGCAAAAGATTCCAAGCCTTTGGTTCAGGAGAACGCTGATCAATGGATTCCTAAAATTGGTCTGCCATTCTCGTTTGTCTATAATGGACGAAACTCCTATGAGTTTATTGAAAACTGGAATTGCGAGATTCAAGAAGAATCAGATGATACAGAATATAGACTTGTAATGATTTTGACTGATCCAGATACAAAACTTCAGGTTAAATGCGTATCCAGAAGCTATACTGATACGCCAGGAATTGACTGGACAATTTACTTCACAAATACAGGCGATACGGATACGCCTATAATAGAAAAAGTCAAAGCCCTTGATGTATCTATTGCAACAGGCATGGGTAGCGTTCCGGTATTGCACAGACTGAACGGAAGTTCATGTTCTGTAAAGGATTGGCTACCTTTCAGTGAATCAATATTGCAAGGAAAGCGTATAGACTTTGCTACAAGTGGTGGAAAATCGTCATTAGATGCTTGTCCATTCTTCAATCTGGAATGTGGAAATGGCGGGGTTATAACTGCTATTGGTTGGTCTGGACAGTGGAGTGCTTCGGTAGAACACGCTGAAGGTGGTGAACTACGTATTCAGGCGGGTATACAAAATATGCGCCTCTCACTTCGTCCCGGTGAGACAATACGCAGTCCACGCATTATGCAACTCTATTGGTCGGGCAATGATATATCATGTTCTTATAACCTGTTTCGTCAAACAATGTTGAATCATATAATACCAAAGGTAAATGGTAAGATTGCAACTCCACCGATTGCACATCTTAGCACATCATTTTATGAATTAAATGAAAGCACAGAATCAAATGTACTTTCGCACCTCGAATCTATAAAGAATCTTGGTTTTGAGATATTCTGGCTTGATGCTTATTGGACAAAAGATGGTTTTCCAAATGGAATGGGGAACTATGGCTTTCCGATTCAACGAGCAGAACCATCAGATCGCTTTCCCAATGGATTGAAATTTATTGGAAATAAAGTGCATCAGGCAGACGTGGGATTCCTGATGTGGTTTGAGCCTGAAAGGGTGGCAGGAGGAACAGAAATCGCTAAAGAACATCCTGATTGGGTTATCTCACCGAACAATGATGGCAGTGGATTATATAATCTTGGTATTCCAGAAGCACGAGAATACATGACAAGGTATCTTATAACGGTAATCAAAGAGTATCGGCTTGATTGGCTGCGCATTGATTTTAATATCAACCCATTACCTTTCTGGGAGTTCCTGAACCAGAAAGACCCTTCTCGAATCGGTATAGCTGAGATCAATTACGTGGAAGGGCATTATCAGATGTGGGATGATATTTTGAAGGCTTATCCGTATTTAATCATAGACAACTGCGCTAGTGGTGGAATGAGGATTGATCTGGAGACTTGCTCTCGCTCTATCCCGCTTTGGCGAACAGATGCAACCATAGACCCACTTAACAAAGGAGATTTCAATCAGGCGGCACTCCAAAACCAATTGATGACTGCTGGATTAAGCAGATACGTACCTTTTAACGTCAGCGGTCAAATGGGTGCAACTCCTTATTTATTCCGTAGCGGATTTAATGCTGGAATCTCTTTTTGTGAAGATTGCAGACCTGCTGGTTATCCGCTTAACTTACTAAAAAAAGCTATTGCTGAAGGGAAACATATCCGTAAGTATTACTTTGGTAATTTTTATCCATTAAGCGAAATCACAACAAGCCCAAAAGATTGGTGTGTTATTCAATATCACCGACCAAATGAACAGGATGGTATGATCATCGCTTTTCGTCGCCATGAGTCACCTTATGCCAGCTTTGTTTGCGATCTTCAAGAGATCGATCCGGATGCGGAATATGAAGTTACCCAATCACATACTTATGATTCAGCAAAACCCGTAAAAATGAATGGAAAAGAATTAAAAAGATTCAAGGCAGGGATTGATGATTGTCCTGGATCGCTTATAATTGAGTATGAGATAATAAAATGAAACATTTAGCTATGGAAACACCAAAAATAACAACCATATTTCTTTTATGTTTTTTGTTTATAATCTTTTGCCTTCCATGTAGCACATTTTCAGAAGAGGCGTCTGTCGTCCTTGTCGGTGATATAATGTTTGGCTCAAAGTTAGCTCAACTAATGGAAGATGAAGGTTCTTCTGCACCATTTGTTGGAGTATCTCAGATTCTTACAAGTGCTGACGTGACTTATGGGACATTTGAAGGCGTGATCTCAACTCGTGGTGAACCTGTAAAAGACAAAAAAGTCGTATTACGCTCAAAACCATCATCTGCAAGGGGATTGGCTAATTCTGGTTTTGACGTAATATCAATTGCGACGCCGCATATAATGGATTATGGTGATGATGGATTTCTTGATACTCTGGAATACCTGTCTTGGTATGGCGTTAAATATGTTGGGGCAGGAAAAAATCTCAAGGAAGCTAGAAGTCCTGTTACTCTGTCAGCAAAAGATGTAGATGTAAAGGTTAGTTTTCTCGCTTATTATCGTGGAAGCCAGTTTGATCGCCTTTTTTTCGCCAATGAAAATAAGCTTGGTCCGGCACTTCCTGTTTATGAAGAACTTGAAAGTGATATTCTCAAAGCAAAAAGCGAATCTGATATTGTTATCGTCTCGATTCACTGGGGACCTTTAGTCGAAGGAACAGCTATAAGCGATCGCCAGAAGCTTTATGCTCAAAAAGCCATAGATTCAGGGGCTGATATTGTCATCGGTCAAAGAATCAATACACTTCAGGGATTTGAGACGTATAAAGGCAAACCAATATTTTATAGTCTTGGGGATTTTATTTACGGTACTTATGCAAAACAGGCACCCTTCGGTATAATATTAAGACTTGTAATAAACGACAAGAAACCTGTCAGATTAGAGATAATTCCAGTCTCGATATCTGATGCAAAGACGGGTTCATACCTGCCAACAGTGATGAATGGTCAGCAGGCTCAAGAATCTCTTAAAGCACTTGAGAAATTATCTGAGGAGTTTAACTCAAAATTAGATGTTAAAGATGATATTGGGATTATAAGTCTTCAATGATTTTATCGTATATCAGAATTTGACGTTTAACTCCCCGACTATTATATTCGCAGAATTATAGCTTTTGGATATTTGATACAGATCACCAGAAACGTCATATATATGAGTAGTGATATTTCTGCTAGTCAGGTCAGGTCTTAGCCTGAGATATTCCACCGTCACGTTTGCGTTATAATGAATGTCCATATCCGCACCTGCGACAAATCCTCTGGAGTAACCCTCCCTAGTGGATTTTCCCTTGTTGACATTGGTAAAAATAGCATCACTTTGATACTTAGTCGCACCCGCTAGAAATTGTGAATAGAAATTCATCTCTCTGTACCTGTATGGGTCTGGATTTGCTATAAACTTGAGGTTCATGCCAGCGTCATTATCCCAGCCTTTACTGCTATAATCATAATTATCTTCAGGTTTCGGTGGAGTTTCGTTTGTATTATCTTGATTTGATAATGAATGAGTATTATGCAGAGAGAGATTCCATTTTTCACTCACATCATAATTGACTAAAAGTGCCTGCTTTATCGCCCTATCTAGTCTAGTATCTTCCAGATCGGTCTTTTTGTCAATGTCACCGTAATCTTCGAGGAAATTTTCGTCACGATTTTCTGCTCTGGCTGTATAAGTAGCTTCCATCTCAGAGAATTTAGGCACAAAGCCTTCGATTTTGTATCTCCTTATAACTAGCCTATCCTGATCAATCAAATACAATCTTGCTGATGGGTCTAATGCTAGAAATACAAGATCATGGAGTTCCTTACTATTCTTGTCTATTTTATAAATTACCCGATCTTCGTATTCACCTTTGCTATTGAATTTCTGTACTCTCTCAATGACAGTATAATATCGTGAGTGTTTAGCAAGTAGTTTATCTTTTACGCTTTCATCTTTATCATCACTTTCCTTGACCGCTTCTTCGAGCCTTCTTAGCCTCAATTCCAGTGATTGTACGTATTGGTCTTCAGATGCCTGAATAGCATATTCTTCACCCAGTAAGTTTTCCTTATCTTTAAACGGATTCTCAAGACCAATTCTTTCAAACTTTGATGAGTCCTTAACAAGTATCTCATTATTACCAGTTACCATGACAAAGACAGGTTCCGTAAGTTGCCCATCCGACAGACCTTTTACTCCAAAAGTTAGGACTTCATTTCCGAGAGAGTCGAACTTCACGACACGGTTATTACCTTTATCTGCGACCAGTATATTATTTTCCTTGTCAATAATCATATCGCTTGCGTTATCAAGTTCGCCTTTGCCTGAACCATATTTGCCAAAGCTAAGTAAAACTTTACCAGATTCGTCATATTTGTTTATAACGTTATTTTTGACGTCCAGAATATAAGCGTATCCTTTAGAGTCTATTGCGACCAGAAGTTCTCTGTTATATTCTTTTGGTTGGATTGCCCAGCCATATTTTCCGTTTTCGTCAACGATAAACGTTCCGGGTGTAACCATCCTTGGTTTGGGAGTAAACTCATCAATGAAGTAGGTTTGCAAAATATCCCCGGTTACAGACAACTTATAAATACATGGACCAAAGAAATATAATCTTGGGTTATCAGTTCCTTCGACGTACTTGCTTCCCCAATCAGCGACGTATATATTGCCTTGAGAGTCAACCGCAATGTCTCCCGGAGCATTAAATGGCATGACGTCATTTTCCGACTTTGGAACTTGCATCAGGAATTTGCCATCAGAACCAAGCTTCTGGATCATTTTATTTTCTTTATCGCTGACGTAGATATTGTTATTAGCATCAAAAGCAATGTTTAATATTTTCCCAAACTTGCCTGAACCTGCGCCTTTCCCGCCGAATTCTTTGTCAAATTTTATCACGCTTACAGCATACGAATCCTGAAAAACGATTATCAAAGAAAAAACTAATAGCAGAAATAATATTTTTATTTTCATCTTCATCCTCTTATGTGTCTATAAGTCTATGGGTTAATAGGTCAATAAAACCAAGAAATATTAACAGTAATATAATTATATCAAATCTTTATAAGCATATCAATAAGAACTTAATCCATGCTTGACTTTGCCATGCTACTATGGTATAATGTAAACAAATAGTCAAACTGAAATTGTAATGTTTTGTTATTATTTTCAAAGATTGCTTATGTGATCTAAATAATTTAGGAGGTGGTATTCGATAGTAAGAGTTAATCAACAGATAAAGGCACGAGAAATTCTCCTAATTGACGATGACGGAAATAAGTTAGGGGTAATTCCGTTGTCAGAAGCAATAGCCCATGCACAATCTAAAGGACTTGATCTGGTAGAAGTTGCGCCGAATGCAAGTCCGCCCGTTTGCAAAATTCTCGACTATGGTAAATATAGGTACGAACAGAGTAAACGAGAGAAGACTGCAAAGAAACGTCAGAAGATAGTCAAAATTAAGGAAATAAGGATAAGACCAAAGATTGCCGAACATGACTACCAGTTTATAAAACGTCATATAGAGAAATTTATCGACGAGGGATCAAAAATTAAGGTAACAGTAGCTTTTTGGGGTAGAGAGATCAGCCATATCGAAATAGGACAGGATAAACTTTTACGCATGATAAATGATTTATCCGAAGTGTGTCAGGTTGAACAAGCTCCTAAATTAGAAGGGAGAAATATGGTCATGATTTTGTCACCAAAATCATGATATTAATGTTCTCTAGAATGCGATTTAGAATGTTATCAAAAAGCACTGTTCTATTCTGGAATATTTTCATAATTTTTATAAATATTGGCAGGATTCATTTTTCTTGGGTTCTGTCAGTGGAAAAGTGTATAGTATTTAAATCTCGCCAAATAATTGACGGCGAATAGCAACGAGGGAAATAATGCCGAAGATCAAAACGCACAAAGGAGCAAAAAAGCGATTCAAGCTCACGGGCAAGGGCAGAATAAAAAAGTTTAGCCCTTTCGCAGGTCACTTATTTACAAATAAATCAGCAAAGAGAAAGCGAAATTTGAGAAAATCTTCGTTGGTTTCCAAAGTAGATGAAAAGCGTATAAAAAGGTTATTACCTTACTCATAGCTTATTCTTAAAGGAGTAAAATTCCGGTATGTCAAGAGTCAAACGCGGTTTAGCTGCGAAGAAAAAGAAAACTAGATTGATGAAACTTGCCTCTGGTTTTAGAGGTTCAAGGCATAAGCTTAATCGTACAGCGCAGGAAGCTGTTGATAAAGCTGGAAATCACGCATTCCGAGATCGGCGCGCACGAAAACGAGAGTTCAGGGCATTGTGGATCACCAGAATCAATGCTGGAACGAGAATCCATGATCTATCGTACAGCAGATTCATCAGCGGTCTAATCAAAGCTGGTGTGAAGATAAACAGAAAAGTCCTATCCGAATTAGCTATAAGTGATCCAGAAGCATTTGCTAAGTTGGTTCAGATTGCTAACGCAAGTCCCGTTTAATTTTCCATAGGGGGAGTTGAGGTATGGAGTCAGGAATTTACTGGGAAGTCTTTGAGAGCATAGGTTCCATAGAAGCCTACCTAACATTTAAGACTGTTGAATCTTCCTTTGTTGAAGACGAAGATGGTTCGATTATCAATTTGTCCGATAATCAAAAAAAAGAATTAGTAAAGGAGAGTTAAGATAAGTATTGCTAACCACATAATAGTGACGCCAATAATCTAAAACTCTCTTTGCCCCGATTGATATGGGCTTCGTAGTCAATAACCCACGACCCTAAAGGGTCGGGGCTTGTGGTGAAACTTAGACACAAGCTGATTGATTAGCCTAAGTCTTAACTGACTACGTTATCTAAGAATATATAGGCACTTCAAGGTGCTTCACTAGCCTTGAACACTGCGAAGCCGACTAAACATCTCTGAGGGTAGGAGAAGTGGAAGCCATCAAAACCTTAGATAACATTGGCGAAGTGAACCAACTCCAGCATATAGGAGGCCTTAACGGCATTGTATATGCACTAAGAACTGGCGTAAAACCCCTACCCTGAAGGGATAGGGGTTTTACGCCAAATGTATAAAAAAGCTTGTGACTCGTTATTTAGTTATGTCACAAGCTTTTTTATTACTTTTTCGGTATGGTTCATCCTTCATACTTAAAGAAATGACTAATAATTTTCTCCAAGAATTTATTACAAGCTCTGGTTGGCAACAGATGCAGGTTCTGCTAAATGAAGTTCTAAAGACTTCTATTATATGGGTCGTAGACGACTCTGATGCCTTTTTGCAGAACATTGACCATCGGTATCCAAAATTTTGTAAACTGATCAGAAGCAACCCTAAAGGTCTAAAGTATTGTGAAGATTCTCATTCCACTCGTATTCAGGAAGTTAAAAATAATAAATGCTCGATAGTGTCTGCGTGTTACTGCGGACTTGAGGGATTTGCACTGCCATTAATACTTGATGATGAGATAGTCGGTGTTGCAGGCGGGTGCTATCTTATGTTTGAGAACCAACCTACCTCTGATAAACTCGCCCAACTTTCTACCATCAGTGGTATTAAAAAAGATGAACTCGATTCACATATCCGACAAGTAAGAATCATATCTAAAATACAACAAAAACATCTGCTTGATACACTTTCTATGTTCACAGGAATGGCATCCCTATTGATAAAATGGATGAATAGGCTTTATATTAGTCTCGAATGGGAACAAAGCTATGCCGCTAAGATCATGTCGCTTAGTGAAATTGGAATGATTGCAGGCTCTGAATTGGATTGGGCAGATATGCTTGCAACAATAGCCACAAGAGCAAGGCATTTACTTGGTGTTGACGCCTGCTCAATATACGTTCTGGATAGTAACGGCAGAGAACTTATACTCAGTGCCTCGAATGGATTGATGGATGATTATCTTGGACAACGGATTAAGATCAGCGATGGTATAACTGGTCGTGTAGCCCAAACACGTCTGGCAATGGCTATTGACGATATAGAATCGGACTCAAGGTCTTTAACTAACAAAATTGATTATAGTCTTATTTATCGAGGTGTTCTGTCAATACCATTAATCGCTCAGGATAGATTGATTGGTGTAATTGATGCTTATACGCTTGAACCAAAACAGTGGGATCAGACCGACATTAGCTTTCTGTCAATCATTTCTGTTCAGGTCTCTGGTATAATCGAGAAAAGCAAGTTTCGCATGGAGGTAAGTAAAGAGCTTGAGGTTGCCCGATACATTCAGACAAAACTTATCCCTGAATATCCGCCAGAGTTCAAAGGGTACGATATATCCGCTCTAACAGTACCAAACAGAGAAGTTAGCGGAGATTATCATGATTTCATTTCGATAAATACCTATCGCCTTGCGATAGGGTTAGCAGACGTAAGCGGAAAAGGGATTGGTGCGTCTATACTTATGGCAAATACTCATGGATTATTACACGCCTTTGCTTTATCAGAAAACGAGCCAAAGGATGTTATATCCAGAATAAATAATGCTTTGTTTGGATATACCGAAGCGGATAAGTTCGTGACTATGTTTTACGGTGTTTTAGACAGGAATGGAACTCTCACATATACCAACGCAGGACATAATCCACCTTTCGTTTACAGACATGGCGATACGGAACCTGAAGCACTTGAGGCTGGCGGGACTGTTCTGGGCATAATCGTAAATACAGATTATTCTGAGGGTAAAACTCAACTGAATAAAGGTGACGTGATAGTTTTTTACAGTGACGGAGTGACAGAGGCGCAGAATGTAAAAGGTGAGTTGTTTGGAGAGCAAAGGCTTCATGATACAATTAGGAAATACTTAAAAAATGTTGGTTCGCTCAATTCTCAATCTTTGTTGGATCATATTTATAATGTAGTTCTGGATTTCTCATCTGACGTTCCTTTAACGGATGACCTTACAATAGTAGTTCTCGTTTCCATTAGGGAGGTTTAACCATGAAAATTCTAAAGACCGTAGTAGTTGGCACTGGAGGCAGATCAAGGGCGCATCTTCCGATTATTCGCATACTTTCGGATAAATATAAGCTAACCGCTGTTTGCGATATTGATGAAGATAGATCAAAAGCTGTCGCTTCTGAAATGGGCGTTAATGCCTACTCTGATATTGAACTTATGCTTGATAAAGAGAAACCAGACGTTTGCTTGATAGCAACTCAGGCAGAAAGTCATCATGTCGTTGCGCAGGCTCTTGCAAACAGAAAGGTCAATATACTGACAGAAACACCAATAGCTCTGACTGTCCCATGTGCAGATATAATGATAAAGTCAGCACAGAAAAATGGTGTGCTGATAGAAGTCTCTGAAAATGTCCGAAGATGGCCCCATGAACGACTTAAAAGAATGATTGTTGAACAAGGGCTTATCGGTGACGTCAGCGAATTTTATCTCTCCTATATGTCAGGTTCTTATCATGGTATTAGCGGGATAAGGGCAATACTCGCCAGCGAAGCAGTCAGTGTAGTTGGTGAGTTTCCAGACGAGGATGATGTCAGGGAAAGAGGGCTTATCGAATGGTCGAATGGCATCAAAGGAAAATACGAATACAATACCAGCAGGAGTAATTACTGGGAGATCATAGGAAGCAAAGGCGCACTCAAGGGTAATGAATTGCATATTTATGACGGTGACAAAAAGGTAAATATCGTGACTGAAACCACTGAGGGAACAAATAAAACAGTTAAAAAGTCTTACGTTGATACAAACCCGTCAGTTGTCTGGGAAAGTCCATTTCAGGCTTATGCCTTGCCCGGTGCTGATGATGTTTCCGTAGGCAATGTATGGTGCAGTTTATATGATGGCATTGTTCACGGTAAACAGTTGGATTATGGTGCAGAGAATGGCAAGAAAGACGTTGAACTTTTGATGGCGATCAGAGGTTCTGCTACTGAAGGCGGAAAAAGGATAAGCCTTCCCATGACAGAACCGACAGAGCATGAAAAGATACTCCATTCAGAATTCAAGGCAGTCTATGGAGTTGACATAATGGATATGACATTAGAGCATCTGAAAGTAAAATATACGCTTCCAGATCGTTTACGTGAATTGATGTATTACGGAAGAATAATTGCTAAAAAATAATCAAAAATCCCCTCTGACTCCCCTTTGCTAAAGGGGAAAACCAATTCCCCCTTTGAAAAAGGGGGTAAGGGGGATTTAAAAACTTAATTATTGGATTCCCCTATTAATTTACAATGTTCATGAGAGTGACCCGGGGGTGTGTTTCCTGTCTAAGATAAATGTCATTTGTATTATGATTTCGCTGATGTGTATATGCCAATATGGACATGCCAGTGAATCACTGCGCATTGCGGGCATGGGTGGGGTTTTTGTCGCTGTTCAAAATACCGAAACGTCAGTTTATGGCAATCCTGCCGGTCTGACGATTGTGAAAGCGAATAATGCTTCAGCGGAATTATCTACACAGAATCTTGATTATCAAAGCCTGCCAACTAACGACGAAGCACCGTTGAATACTATGGTATCTTTCAGGCTGACGCCGTCCATCTGTTATTCCAGAGCCATTGGGAAGTTTGGCGTTGCCTTGGGTTATCTCTATGATCTAGATAATCGAAGTAGCACGCTGGAGATTGATAAGACAACTGCTGAATACGCTGTTGATGAGCGAAAGTTCACATCTGACACAAATACCATACTGAAATATAATCTATTTCGTGAGAGCGTTCCAATTATCTCTTTAGGATATTCAGCTAAACCAGACGTGACGATTGGTCTCAAGCTGAAATATAGGCGTCAGACTTTCAAAAAAGGCGTGATTATCCAACCATTAATCTTATCGGCAGTTCATGGACCCGACATTAATAGAAATGATGCGACTAAATTACTCCCTGCGATCATCAACAATCTGGACATTGGCAAATCAATCGAAAACTTTAAAAATGGTGAAGATAGCACAGAGGACGTAGAAGCCGATCTTTCAGGAAGGGGCATTGATATTGATATAGGTTTACAGACAAAGATATACGATAAAAGTAACGTATATCTTGGATTCATGCTTGAGCATCTCATTCAGCGAAAAGTTGCACTGGCACAACCATCTGTGATAAGAATAGGAATATCTGCTATTCCTTTAAGTTGGCTTAATGCTGGTTTTGACGTTCACAAAAGTTTGAGCAAAAAAGGGCTTGAGATGAATCTTGGTTGGGAAGCGCATTACGAGTGGCAGAGATGGTTCTCTGGTGGAGTTGTATTTCGGAATGGTTTCTTTCATGAATCTTCGGGAAATAATTTGTCACTAGGGATCGGGTTAAGTCTTGGCGGATCAGAATGGGATTATGCACTTGTTAAACCGCTTGATGGTTCGTCTATTAGCAAAGCTACACATAAGTTTTCTTCAACGACAAGATTTTAGATACTGAGAATTCTGAAAATCCGTTAAATCCAATCATCATAAAGATTAGAAAGCTATAGGGAAATGAAAATGCTCCACATTATGTCATTCCCGCGAAGGCGGGAATCCAGAAAAATTGAGCATTTTCATATAAGTATTTAATTCAAACCTTGATAGATATTAGCTTAGAATGGCATTTCAGAATTCCCAGGATGACTACCATTAGGATTTTCATAGGTGTTGAAAATAGGTTAAGTCAGTGTCATTCAGATTAGATCGAGTTCCAAATTACTAAAAAAGCAGGAATCATCTATGAGAAAGAAATTGAGATTTATATTTTATTTTATTACTGGAGGGCTTGTTCTTGATCTTCTTGCAAGCATAATTTTTGATTCTATTTCCTACGCACCTAGATACCTCATTGTGATTGTCGCCATAATATTAATTATCATTTGTATATTACTTACAATATTCCACAAAGATGAAACAAAGCAAGAGAACGACAAGCCACAACAAGAAAAGAAATATCCTCCGCTTCCACAAGGGGAAATTTCCATCGCCAAACTACCAAAAACAAGCCATGACCTGTTCGGCAGAGAAAAACAGCTTGAGATACTCGATAAAGCTTGGAATAACCTACAGACAAACATCGTCTCGATTGTCGCATTCGGCGGAACAGGCAAAACCGCTCTGGTCAACGCATGGCTCAACAAGATGACTAAGGACAAATACAATGGCGCAGAGCGTGTCCTCGGATGGTCGTTCTACAGTCAGGGAACAAGTGAAGATAAACCGGCTTCTGCTGAACAATTCATCAAATCTGCGTTGGGATGGTTCGGTGATCCAAATCCAAACGAAGGCTCTCCATGGGATAAGGGCGAAAGACTGGCTGAACTTGTCAAAGCTCATAGGACATTACTCATACTTGACGGATTAGAGCCTTTGCAGTATCCTCCCGGTGCGATGGAAGGCAGGCTCAGAGACCCGTCAATTGAGTATTTGCTGAAAGAATTGGCACACAGCAATAAAGGGCTTTGTATCATTACCACACGGATTCAGGTTGACGACATCAAGGGCGACATCGGTGATTCAGTGGAGGAGATAAAGCTAGAGAACCTGTCTCCTGAAGATGGGGCAAAGCTACTTGAAACGCTGGGTGTTAAAGGCACTCCCGATGAACTGAAAGAGGCTGTTGCTGACTTTGATGGTCATGCTCTTGCGCTGACATTGTTAGGCACGTACCTAAAGACTGTCTATCGTGGAGACATCCGCAGACGGAAAGAGATACCAAAACTTACGGATGAAAAAAAACAGGGCGCACATGCCAGACGGGTGATGGAATCCTACGAGATATGGTTAAAAGATAAGCCAGAGCTTGACATACTGTATATCATGGGATTATTCGACAGACCGGCGGAGTGGGAAGCGATTCAGGCAGTAAGAAAGAAACCTTTTATCAAGGGATTAACCTCTGAGTTAAAGAATCTATCCGATAAGGATTGGAAATATGCCTTAGAGAACCTCAGAACAGCCAGATTGCTTTCAGATGAGGATAAGAACAAACCTGATGACCTTGATTGCCATCCGCTTGTCAGGGAGCATTTCGGTGAGAAGCTGAAAGCAAACAACCCAAAGGCATGGAAGGAAGCACACAGCAGGCTTTACGAGTGGTTCAAGTCTCATGCAAAGGAATATCCGGATACGTTAGAGGAGATGACGCCGTTATATCAGGCGGTATCACACGGCTGTCATGCAGGCAGATGGCAGGAAGCATTTCGTGAGGTATACCGGCAGAGAATTCTAAGAGGAGATGAGTTTTATAGCACGAGAAAGCTAGGTGCATTTGGTTCTGACCTTTCAGCAATATCAGGCTTCTTTTCTGAGCTGTGGAGCAAGCCGGTTGACAGGTTGAGTGAAGATGCTAAAGCCTTTATCCTGAGTGAAGCAGGCATACTTTTGAGAGGGTTGGGTCATATGGCTGGATCCGCACAGCTAATGCAGGCAGGTCTGGAAGCTCGAATAACTCAGAAGGACTGGGAAAACGCTGCCATATCTGCAAGAAACCTCAGCGAGATATACCTGACAATCGGCGACATTGCAGAATCGGTGAGATATGGTGAACAGAGCGTGGAACTTGCAGATAAGAGCAGAGATGCCTTTGAGCGAATGGCAGAACGCACAACTCTAGCAGATGCGCTTCACCAGAACGGCATGATTGAGAAGGCTGAGACATTATTCAAAACCGCAGAGGAGATTCGGAAAAAAGATACGCCTGAGTATCCGATCCTATATTCCCTTTGGGGTTATCATTACTGCGACCTTCTTCTGGTTCAGGGGCAGTATCAGGAAGTGCTGAGACGGGCTAGTCAGACATTAAAATATGAAAAAGAAGGATCGTATTCTCTTCTTAGCATCGCCTTAGACCATCTCTCACTAGGTCGTGCTTATATGCTCATACAGGAGGAAAATAGTACTTTTACAGATGCAGAGGGGCATCTCCAACAGGCTGTTGACGGTCTACGACAGTCAGGACAGCAAGGTTATTTACCACGTGGTTTGCTGGCACGTGCAAGCCTTCACCTCATCCGTAAAGATTATAACAATGCACAGCACGACATAAAATCCGCCTTTAGCATTGCAAAGCGTGGTGGCATGGATTTGTATCTGGCGGATTGTCACCTTGCATACACACGCCTATATTATGCTAAAGGCGATAGTGCAAAGGCAAGGACTCATCTGACTACCGCAAAAGAGATGATCAACCGCATGGGCTACCATCGCAGAGATGAAGAATTCAAAGAATTGGAAAGTTCGTAGGTTGGTATCGAGGCACGAGATCCAACATTTCTAATATTATTTGCTCCTTAAGATATAACGGAGAATTTTCCGTAGAGGCAAAGCATTTGCTATTGTGAACTATTATATAATCAGCGTTTATGAGGCAAATGCTTCGCCAATACAATATTGTCCCCGTAAATTACCAAAGAACCACAAAAGTTATGCGATATGTATATCAAAGATGAAATAGCAAAAAAATCTCTGGAACTATTCAGACAGGATGGACTTGACGGCGCTGATTACACTAATCCATGGCTTGATCTGGACGTTGAAGCCTTTCGTTTATATCGGGAAGGCAAAACGCCTGTCTTGCCGAAGCCATTTTGTGATGACCCCAAAGACGTAATGATGATGGAGAATGTGCAAGGAAAGAACGTCCTCTGTCTTGCGGGTGGAGGTGGACAGCAATCCGCAGTTTTCTCACTGTTGGGTGCGATTGTCACTGTCCTTGATCTTACTCCTGAGCAACTTGAAAAAGATCAGCAATCCGCACAGCACTATGGGTATTCTGTCACCACAATTCAAGGGGATATGAGAGATCTTTCTGGATTGCCAGAATCCCATTTCGACAGAGTTTATCAGCCAATTTCGACACTATATGTTCCAGATTTATGTGAAGTTTACAAAGGTGTAGCACGAGTATTAAAATCAGGTGGACTATATTTTTCTGACTATGCAGTTCCACTACTCTACATGGCAGAGAACAAAGGTTGGGATGGAAAAGGATATACCTTATACGTAACGGAACCATACATACACGGCGCAATATTAGAGAAAAATGAAAAATTGAATTTCACCGAAGGAGAATCATTCAGCGAGTTCCATCATCTTTTGTCCGACATTATTAATGGGCTTATCGCAGAATGTTTAGTCATTCGTGCTGTATGGGAGAATCCCCGACCCAATAGCTTACCTCCTCTCGAAGAACTTAAACCCGGTACGGAGCCACATCAAGAAAGATATATCCCTTTTGGGCTTTCTGTCGTTGCCGAACGAGCTTTGTGAATTACTAAAGTCGTAGGCTTCTTGCTTCAACGAAGGGCTACTCAGCATTTGATTGGTTAAGAAACCAAGTTTGATCAACTACACTGAGGGACTCCCCTCTCCACGAACGTAACTTCGGGCTATTCCAGCCCTAGTGTAGACTTGGTTATCGTCTACAACAAGTATTATATCACAAAGATAGTTTATAGTAAATCGGAAATATATGCGATTAGGAGATCGCATGAATCTTATATCCAGTCCCAAGCGAGTCCTCTTGAAAAAGGGGATGGGACTAAAGCTCGTTGGTTTTACGATTCGAGGATCATAAATTGGTTTTTTCTAAGCGAGTTAATAAATGATGTTAAACTTTTAAGAATAGAACGCGGATGACGCGGATTAAACGGATTTTCGCGGATTTTTCTTTATTTGTTTCGATCCGCGTAAATCCGCCAGATCAGCTTTTATTCGCGATCTATTTCCTAAAGTTTAAATAAGTTTTTTAAACTTGCTTAAACACGGAAGTTATAAAATTCGCAATCCTAAAAACAATTTGGAGTGAAAAACAATGAAAAAAATCACCAGAAATTCTTATATAATAACCTTGATATTAGTTTTAGTATTTATTGTTATCTCTGATAACACTTTTGCTAGTGACACAGCAAAAAATATAATAGTTATGATTTCTGATGGATGCGGTTATAATCAAATTGATGCTACAAGTCTATATCAATATGGGAAAACGGGTTCTCAGGTCTATGAGAGTTTTCCTGTCAAATTAGCAGTAAGTACTTATTCAATAAAAAAACTTGACGCAAATGGATCATATAAAGAGAGATATGATCCAGATAAAGCATGGAAATGGTTCGATTACGTTAAATCTGGCGCAACTGATTCTGCGGCGTCTGCAACCGCAATGGCAACGGGTTTCAAAACTTATGATTCTGGCATAGGAGTAGATGCAAATAAGAAACCATTGAAAAACGCTAACCAAAGGGCGAAGGAGCTTGGCAAGGCAACAGGCGTTGTCACCAGCGTTCAATTCAGCCATGCTACACCTGCTGGATTTCTTGCGCATAATGAAGCACGTGATAAATTCGTTGAAATCGCTCAAGAGATGATCCTTGATAGCAAAGCAAATATTATCATGGGGTGTGGAAATCCATTTTTTGACAATAATGGAAAGCTAATTTCCACTGATAATAATTATAATTACGTCGGTGGGGAAGTTGTTTGGAATAATATTGTAAACGGTGCTGTTGACTTTGACTTCAACGGTGATGGCACTATTGATAATTCCGTAGAAGATTGTGATGGTGATGGAGTTCCTGATCCATGGTTACTTATACAGGATATATCCGATTTTCAGAAATTGATGGATGGTGATACTCCAAAACGAGTTATGGGGGTTCCAAAGGTATTTGAAACACTTCAAAATAAGCGATCAGCGATAACGGATCGTGATGGTAATGGAAAAATAGAGGCTATTGATGGCAATTATGCCCGTAAGATTTATGAAGACCCTTTCAATTCTGGCGTTCCAAGTCTTAAAGATATGGTTAGTGGTGCATTGAATGTATTGGATAACGATCCTGATGGTTTTTTCGTGATGATCGAGGGTGGAACAGTAGACTGGGCAGCTAGTGCTAATTCACTACCAAGGTTAATTGAGGAAGAGATTGAATTTAACAGAGCAGTAGAAACTGTGGTCAATTGGGTTGAGAAGAAAAGCAGTTGGGATGAAACGCTCCTTATTGTGACAGCTGATCACGAGACTGGTTACATAACAGGACCTGGTTCTGGACCAGATAATGACGATCTGAATGATTCGATCAAGCCTATCTGGAATCCATTAGCAAATAATGGCGCAGGCAACTTGCCGGGCATCTGGTGGCATGGTGGTGGTCATACAAATAGCCTTGTTCCCATATTTGTAAAAGGTAATGGAAGTGAGTTATTTTTGAAATATGCTGATGATAATGATCCTGTGCGAGGAGCATATATTGACAATACGGAGATAGCAAAGGTTATATTTGATCTTTTGGATAAAACCAATCGCTAATAATTATCTATTGGTTTTATTTTGTTTTTTCGCCTATAATATGCCACTGAAGGGTGGTTGGGTTCGCTTTTAGGTAAGATTTTTATTAGATGTAATTACGGCGGGTTTCTTGTAGCTATGAATATCTTGAGCGAATGTTGTGGGCTTTTTTATTTCATCCAAAACGATAATCTTGTTTTATAGTATCATATACCATAGTTGACGCTTCTCTGATAATACCAACTCGAATTCTCTTCCATCTCATATAATTCGGAACACTATCATATCTATCAATTATACCAATAAAGGTATAAGCGCATACATTATCCCCGCAATCTGTCTCAAGAATCGCTATGTCTCCGCACATACGGGCAGTGCTTCCGCTTTTATGGTAAATCTGAGTTTCGGTTAGCACGTCACCAGAACGATCTCTATTTGGTAAGCCCATTAGATTTTTTATCTCATCTGCATAAGGTATGCTTCTGTTCCACATAGACCTGAGAAACCTGTTGTAATCACTAGCTGATGACATATTTTTATACGTCATACCACCAGAAGGTATATATTCAACAATTTCAGTATGTTGAAAAATTTCAGGATAATTTTCCTGTAATAACTCGTTTACCTTGTCTGGTCCGCCTACCTGTTTCATGAACCAATTAGTTGCGGTATTCCAGCTATGTTGTATCATCAACCTTAAAAAACGCTTATCCTTTTCGGTGCATACTAACTCACCTTTATTGACTTTATGAAAAAATGCTAATGCAACAAAAGGCTTAACCATACTGGCACATTGCATTGGAACATCAGCATTGATAGATACAAGTGTTTCTTTACGAATGAGATCATAAGCTAACCATGCCGTTCTTTCATCGTTTTCTATCTTACCAGAGCTATACATGCTGTCAATGTATTGCTCAAGGCTTGCTTGCAGTTCGGGTCTGCCTGAACCTTTCTCACCATTAAAAGACGTTGGCACATTTCTCGTTTTTTCGAGAACAATGGGTTCTGGTTTTCTCTGAATCTCATTGGCTGTTTTTTCGAGAACAGTGAATCCAATAACCGTAAAGAAGATATTTCGTAGAAATTCTCTTCTTGTGATTTTGTGTTCACTAACCTGAATCTGTTTTACCTGTTTTTCGGTATTCGTCTTTCTTTTTGCAATTAAAAGCCTTTTGCTAGACTTAGTATGTTTTCTTATCGTAATCTGTCCCATAGGATCATATAACCTCATATACAATTTGAAGAATATAATCGGGTATAATTTCTACTTTTAAAAACTACTTAATATAACGACTTGTGCTAGTTCTCATAGATTAAGAATTTAAGGCATTTGTAGCCCGACCTTTTAGGTTGGCTTTTTAATTTTCCAAGCTACGAAAATTCAAAGCTACTTACATAAATAGTTTAACAATCATTTATTCTGCTGTCAACAGTTTACAAAAAAAGTAGCCCGACCTTTTAGATTGGCTTTTTAATTTTCCAAGCTACGAAAACTCAAAGCTACTTACATAAATAGTTTAACAATCATTTATTCTGCTGTCAACAGTTTACAAAAAAAATAGTCTG
>Ga0247842_10003988_pt1 | contig 19020 bp, 30 predicted proteins | sample LaCruzMarch2015__3_FD_192411 | JGI IMG/M metagenome (GOLD analysis project Ga0247842, IMG submission 192411) | Freshwater microbial communities from meromictic Lake La Cruz, Castile-La Mancha, Spain - LaCruzMarch2015_19m | ecosystem: Environmental > Aquatic > Freshwater > Lake | place: Spain...
AGGGGTCAATCAGACCGGAGCCTATATCTTTTTTACCTCAACAGCCCTGAGTTTGAAAAGCCTGTTCAGGTGAATGATACATGAGAGGCGAGCCTCGTCGTCGCTCTTGATGCGATCGTCGCCTCCAAGCCAGCAGTTTTCAAAGAGCACGTTGCCGCTACCAATAGGGTCATTCTCTCCCTTTGACAGGGACGCCCCGATCACCTCCAGGCTTGGTTTACGGAAATAGCCTGTTGCTGTATTCCCATCACCGTCGATGGTTACATCGAACTGATGAACTTCACCCCAGCGTTGCTTCCACTGCTTTACCTGGGCGTCGGTAGCGATATTATTGGTTGTATGTGTCATTGCTATACCCATTCAATATGTGAAACGATTAACTCGAACTGTGTCTCGATGCCGGTGTCGCCGGTCTTAACGTCGCGTTTGTTGCCTGTGAATTCGCAGTTGCGGATCACGTGGTTAACGAGGCCGTCGTTACCGGTTGGCAGGTAGGTTACCACGATGTCGAAAGGGGCGATATCGGTCAGGCGTTTGCCCGGTCCCATGGTGGCCAGGATCGCATCCGTTTCATAGGAGTGCAGGGTGATCGAAGCCTTGGCTTCGTACTTTCCCATGCCGCGACTCACCGGGAATTCGCCGGCGCCATAGTTATTGGCTTTGTTCTGGGTGTCCTCGTAAGAGATGGCTGAGATGCCGGTTACGGTCCGCCCGAGGATATTGGTCCTGATGCTGGCCCACGCATGCCTTGTTCCGTTAATATTTGGGATCATGATAAAGGTTGTTTAAAGGGGTTAAAAAGGATTTGTAAAGCCAATTGTAACGGTGATCTTGGAGGCTGATCCGGTGGGAACAACCCAGAAGGAGATTGCCAGTTCGTTGGTCGAAAGGACATCCTGATCAGGATCCATGTACACATCGATGCCGCTCACCTCTTCTCCGCGAAGCATCTCCTCTACGGCCCGCCTTCCTGCGCTTTCCCACGATTTTACAACCTGGGCCGGCAGTTTTCCGGTAACGGTGTCGATCAGTACCGGGCTGTCGAGTTTGGGAAGCAAAGCCTCGCGGATCAGGCGAACGGCCTTGTTGATCACCTCTGAGTTCTCACTGTAGGCATAATCACTTGTGAGGGCGGTGCAAGCGTGGGTGTTGTTGAAATACAATCCCGCCTTGCCGGTGTGGATCCTGAAAAAGACAGCTCCCTTTTCGTCGATTGAAGCGAGTACACCATCAGATAGAGTCTTTATGGCAACCCCGCCGATGGCCGATACCGTTAGGCTTCCGCCGTACATGTTGAACTTCTCCACCCAGGAGAACTTTTCGTTCACCTTTGCCAGCGACCGTGCGCCAAGGGCAGTGCCCAGGGCGGCATAGGTGGCAAAGTTGGCGTGTGCGTTAACTGTCGTTAAAGCCTGTCCGCAGATAACCTGCACGAGTTCGGAGTTCTGGACTCTGAAGTCAAATAACGGGGATGCTGTTGCACTGTACCCTTTTCCCTCGAGGATAATGCTCACCGGCCGGTGCAACACATATTCATCCTCGGCCAGTTCCTGAGCCTTGAGTATAGCTGCTGCTGTGGCCGTGAAGTCGGTAACCGGGGTGGTGGGGTTATAAGCCACACCCAGGCGTTTGATCGCACCCTCGGCAGATATTAGCAGCTTTTTGGCATTCCCTGCCTCGGTTTTGTCGCACATCTCGGCGAAGGTCTCTGTCTGGGCAACCAGCATGATGTACAGATCGCCCGAAGGGTTGATGCGGAAAAACTCGGAGATATGTTCGTACACCAGCAAATGGTTGGTGGTGTCGTAGTCGGCGTCAAGTCCCAGTGCAACAGCGTCGGTTAGGGACCTGAGGCGATAAACCGTGCTGAGCTGTGCACCGGCGGTTACCGCGATGCCGTTTACCAGCAAACCGCATATCTTATCTTCACTCGGAGTGCGGCGTCCAAGGCCGTCACTGGCTTTATTAATGGTTAAATCGTTCATTGGTACTATGTTTTAAAATGTTACTTTTTGGTTGCCTTCTTTACCGGGGTTTTCTTTACCGGGGCAGCCTTTTTCGCCACAGGCTTTTCGTGGTTGGCTACCTCACTGTTGGCTCCGCCATTGACCGCTTCAGGAGTCGGCTCGTGAACCGGATCAGGAATCACCTCAGGGGTTGGCTCAGGGGTTTCTTCGGTGGCCACCGGAGTTTCTTCAGAAGTTACTTCAGGCGTTTCGTCCTGGGTAACTTCAGGAGTTTCTTCCGGAGCCTCTTCAGTCTCCTGGCGGGTAATCTCAATGGGCTCACCAAGCGACTGCTTGCGGGCATGATCCCTGGCCAGGCTTTTGGCCGAAACAAGAAAATATGTTCCATCGGATGTGGCCAGTATCACATTTTCTTTCGTATAGGTTGCGAAGACCTCTTTTGCGCCTTCGATCAATTCTTTTTTCAGGGTTGACATAATGTTGAATATTTGGGATTATTTTTCGTCTTTTAGCTTCTTTTTGGTCATCTGGTAACGGCCCATGCTTTCGATGATCTTCTCTACGCCACGCGAGGCAAAATAGAAACTCATGATCATCATTCCCCACTGCCCGAGCAATTCCACGTACTTTTCATTGATCTTGAAAACAGGTACCGTAACGCCTCCCACGATCTCACGTCCCATGTTACCATCCACGATCGAGAAAAACGAGTACATAAGCAGAATAAAGATCAGTACCAGGGGACGGATGTTCTTTGAAAGCCAGGAATCGCTGTTCATGTCGATGCGAAGCCGCTCGGTGAGTTCATCCTGCATCTGCTGCTCGGCACCAAGCATAACGTTGGTAAGTGCCTTCTTGGCCTCTTCACGCTCGGCATCCGTGGTTACGAACTTATCGATGATCCCGCCGACCTGGCCGATCAATCCACCCGAAACAAGACTGATTATTTTATCTATAACTGGCATGATTTCTGGTATGTATTGTTAACCCGGTTAATCCAACCGGCGCGATACTTTGCGAATTTTGGCTTTTCTTCAATAAGATCGTTATACCAATCCTTCCTTGCCTGCATGTAGCGAAGCGATATGTTATCCAAAAAAGTATTGGCTGAGGCGATGGTCATTGGTCCCATTACACCATCTGGCTTTGAACCGCAGACATTCTGCAAGATGGTTACAGCAGCTTTTTTCCCTGCATTAACACAGTGATCAAATACCTGAAGAGATAACTTCTCGTTAATTAACTTATCCAACTGCAGGGGATCCCAGAAATACTCCCGATAAATCTCTTTGGCATCTTCCGGGGTAAGCAACCTGATATCATCGATGTCGATATCTCCATCACCATCCAGGTCAAAGTCAATGTCTCCTGTCTTTTGTAAAAAGCGAAGGGATACACCAAGTTTGGTGGCTCTTCCAGGATCATCCTTATCGTTAACAAAGCCACCTTCGTTGACAAGGATAACAGGTATCAGTCTATGGAATTTTTCAGTCATCATTTGTTATCAAATTTCTTTGAGGGTGGCGGTGGTGTATACGGTATGTTGAAATTCTTCATGATCAGATCCAGTTTCCAGTCAACAGCATTGAATTTGATTTCCACAACATCTGCATCTGCCTTGTCCCGTTCAATTCTTTCAAATCTTTTATCGTACTCTATCCTTTGCTGCTCGTTATTCTTTTCAATATTGGCCGAATTAGCAGTCAGGGATCCATATTGAATTGCTACTCCTGCTATCACGGAAATCAAAGGGAGTAACAACATCCAAAGTTTTAGTCTTCGTAAATCTCTCTCTGTCACCATGTCTGCCATTCACTTTTAGTTTTTGAAGCTGCTTGGTTTTTTGTAGCGCGGGCGGGACTTGAACCCACGGCCTCCAGGGTATGAACCTGGCGAGCTACCATCTGCTCTACCGCGCGGGACCTTCAGTATTTTTCTGGTCGCTGCCGACCGATTAATCAGTGATGGATTTACACAGCTTTTTAAAGGCCGTACCATTCCATATAAAGGAGTATGTCCAGGTTTTTCCTGTAGCTATAGTATCATTCGTGCTGTCAAGATTGGTTCCCCAGGTAATTATTCGTGACCTGGTGTTGCCTTTGATCTCAAAGACGAGCATATCTGCCGGTACCGCGTAGGTTGTCACCGCACTGAAGGTGACATTGGTATCGGCAGCAAGGGTATACAGCGTAAGCGACATTCCTGCTTCAGGTGTCACGCTGATGGTGGTAGATGAGGTTAAGGCTGTCTTTGCCTTATACCCCATTTTGTACGCCTTGGTCTGGGCGTTTGTCGTACCGATTGCTGCAACGAGAATCAGGCCGACTGCAAGGATGAGAAACTTTTTCATGGTCGTATACAGGGGGTTAGAATTACTAAACAATCGTGGAAACGATGGCACCGAACCCGGTCACCTTCTTGGGCAGGCAGATGTGGTATACGCGAAATCCTACCACGCTCTGGCGGTACTCGGGATTGGTGGAGGCGTCCTGGTAGAACATCTCAGCATCACCGCGGCACTGGAATGCACGCTGGTTGTAGAAGAAGAAGCTGGCGTCCTGGTCGGTGGACGGGGTGGAGGCAGCGCCAAAGGTTTTCTTGGTGAGCACACCACCGGTGACCTTGTAAATCGGGTTATTCAGGTACTGGTAAATCTTGAACCCGTAAAGGTTCAGTACGGTACCGGAGGCAATGTCCTTGTACTGTTTTGCGAAGACCTCATCTGTGCGCAGCAAATCTTCGAAGTGGCGGTTGCAAAGAACCAGGATACGTCCCTGGAGTGGGATCTTCAAATCGTCGCAGTAACGCTTGGCCGTGATGAGCTCGGCAACCTGAAGGCGTTTGCGGGCATAGGTTCCGGCGTCGGATGCGCCTGCGGTCATGATTATCGGGGTGTCGCTTGTACTCACGTTTGGGGCAAGACTGTGTGCCGACTTGTCGGCGGTTTTGTCCTCGAGCACCAGGCGATGGCCTTCGATTACACTGCCCATCTTGTCATACGACAAAGCATAGAGTTCGTCGCGTGTAACCCGGGTGTTCTCCGTGTCGAACTTATCAAGTCCAACAGCAACATCCTCGTCCTCACGCGAAACAATAGGTATGGGATAAGTGGTATTGTTGATCAGCACCTCGGGATCAGCACCCACGTCCACCATGTGCACGGCATTGTTATTGACCAGGTCATTGCGCGAAGGGATTTCAGAAAGGAAGGTCTTTTCATGTCGGAATGCCTTGATTAACTCTCCAGTCCAGATCTCCTTAAGCACCCCCATTGCCAGCGAACCCTGGGGTGCCAGCGGAAGGAAACTCAGTACAGCACATGCGCCCACGCAGGCCTCCATTGAAAAACCCGTGGCCGCGGCAATTACCGATCCGGTAAAAATACTGATCAGCAGGGATAAAATGATTGAAAGAATGGTTTTCGTTTTCATTGTTTCGATTATTGATTATTGATTTTGGTTAATTGTCGGTTGGGAGCGTATATGCTCTAAGTGCACTTAGTCACGTGGGGCTTCGAAGCCGTAATGGTCGCGATACAGTTTGCGATAATGCTCAGGTTCTTCCATCTTGCATTTCTCAACGGCATTATGTCCTTTATCACAAAGGGTTTTCCAGTCGTCCTTGTCACCATCAGGGGCTTTTGATCCCGGGGCGATAACGTCGGAGGGTTTTACCTGGGGATGGATTGCAGATAGAACGGCCTTGCAGGTTTCGAAGTCATTGGATGCCATCTTGAGGAATGTTTCTTTTTTGTCGGCCGTGATCTTCTTGCTGGCGATCGCCTCATCAACGAGAGCAGTTGCCTTATCGTCGTTGATCTTTTTGAGGGTGGTTGCGAGCTCGGTGTTAGCCGTCTTCGACTGTTCGGCAGCGGCGAGGATTTCGCCGATCTTGGCAAGGATCTGGTCCTCGGTCGAATTGTCCGCAAGACCCAACTTGATTGCGATTGATTTCATGTTTTTTTGTTGTTTGATTAGTGGTAAAATTTCGTTGTCTTCGCCGTCGGCAAGTTTAATCTCCTTGCCATCACGATATAATTTAAGCGCGTTGAAGTTGCTCCCCACGTCACATATACTGCACTCTTTAAGGATACACTTGGTAACGGTTTCGCGGGTCTGTCCCGGGAGCAGGTATTTGGGATCCATGGAGGTCTCGATGATGTCAATCCCGATCGAGGCCATATTTAACATGCCCTGGTCAACCTTGCTCTTGATCTTCATTGCATAATCATCCGTGGCATCAAACTCAGGCTCCATGAACATGGCATCACCCTCCACCGTGCGGTTAATCCATTTGCCCGGTGGCAAGGGATCATCCTTGCTCCATGGCCGTATATGCATAAAAAGCATAACGGGGTTCTTATCGAATAAGGCACAGTCAATCCCTTCTGTCAAAATGCGAAAGCCATGAGAATTGACTGAGCCATCGGTTACGCGGAATTTTGCCACTGGATAATTTTTCGGCAAAGATGAATCGTAAATATCCAGTATGCAAGTGGGTAAATTTATGATAACATGATAATTGCACTTTATAACATGATATCAATATATGATAAATATACATTATTGTATCCGCCCTCTTTTTGGTTCATCTTTGCCGAAAAACTTCAGGTATCCATGGCAACATCCAAAGGCAACGAAGCGAAAAAAGAGCTTGCTTTCCTTCTCTACATGGCAGGCGAACAGCAAAAAGACATTGCCTCGCGAATCGGCGTGAGTCCTACCACCATGACAAAGTGGGTAGAAAAAGGAGGATGGAAGCAGAAGCGGGCAGCATCCACCATCACCCGGGGCGAATTGATCAATAAAACCCTGATGCAGATATCCAAGATGCTCGAGGGTGACAGCGCCGATTTGAATGCCGACAAACTCTCCAAACTTGCTTCGCTCATCGAACGGCTGGATAAAAAGAGCTCTCCGGTGATGATCATCGAGGTGTTCATCGAGTTCGGCAAGTGGATCCGCTCCCTGGCTGAATCCAATCGCGACATTGACCTGCCCTTTATTCAGAAGCTCACCCGTTACCAGGATCTGTTCGTTACCGAGAAAATGAATGTGTTATGATAAGAGATAACGAGGCATACAGCCGCTGGAAGGAGTTCTGTCGCGTTGTCCAGGAGTCGACCCGGATCGACATCGTTGAATCTGCTGAAGTATCTCGCAAACGCATTCAAAATCTATTAAAGGATTACTCCGCCTTCGTTGACTATTACTTCCCGCATTATGCAAAAGCCAAGTGCGCCGGCTTCCAGATCGAGGCTGCTAATAAGATAAAGGCTGATAAGAACATCTTTGCCGTACTGGAATGGCCCCGAGAACACGCAAAAAGCGTTCATGCCGATGTTATCATTCCCCTTTGGCTCAAAGCCCTGGACGAAATGCTGGGAATGGTTATCGTGGGAAAGAATGAAACCGACGCCAATAACCTGCTCTCTCACCTTCAGGCTGAACTGGAGATGAACCAGCGATACATTGCCGACTTTGGCATTCAGCAGAAATCGGGATCCTGGGAAGAGGGCGAATTTGAAACTACCGACGGGATCCTCTTTAAGGCATATGGTCGCGGCCAGTCTCCCCGTGGAATTCGTAACCGCGAACGCCGGCCCAATTACTGCGTGGTGGATGATATCGACGACGATGAAATCGTACTCAACCCCGACCGTGTCGATAAAACCGTCAAGTGGGTGATGGGATCCCTCTACGGATCGCTCCTGATCAAGGCCTCCCGCATGATCGTGGTTGGCAACAGGATCCACTCGAAGTCTATCCTGGCTCATATTGTAGGAGATACCGACGAAACAAAGCCAAAACGTCCCGATATATGGCACTCCAAAGTGATGGCCACGGTCGATGGAACCTTCACAGGTGAACCTACCTGGAAGGAAAACTACACCTCCGAGGAGCTCCAGATAAGGTTTCGCCGAATGGGGTTCTACCTGGCCGGTCGCGAATACTTCCACAAAGCTGCCGTAATTGGCAAGATCTTTAAAAACGAGTGGATCCATTGGGACAAGATCCCGGCGCTTAATAAAATGGAGCATATCGTAGCCTATTTCGACCCATCATACAAACCCAAGACCACCAACGACTTCAAAGCCGTGAAGGTATGGGGCAAGATCGGCCTGAGGCTATACAATATAGATGCCTTTGTAAAGCAGTGTACCATCACCGAGGCCGTTAAATGGATGTTCGACTTTTATGAGAGCCTGCCCGACGAGGTTACTGTTGACTTTTACATGGAGGATGTCTTCCTCCAGGACATGTTCTTTGAGGATTTCGAGAACGAAGCACGTATCAGGGGATATTTCCTTCCGCTGCGTGGCGACAAACGCCAGAAGCCCGATAAATTCATGCGCATCCAGGCCATTGCTCCGCTTTGGGAACGTGGTTATGTGACTTACAACATGGCTCGCCGCACTTCAGCTCACATGATCATGGGCGTGGATCAGACCCTGGCCTTTGAAAAAGGCAGTTCGATCAACGACGATGGTCCCGACGCCGACGAGGGGGCCATCTGGATCCTCCAAAAACGTGTACGCATGGAAAACTGCGGCGCATCGATCGGCAAACGCAAACACTCAAAAACCTGGTAAAAATGGCATTCTTAACCGAAGATGATTACAAGACCCTGATCACCCCCGACGATCTTGACATCGTTGATCAGAGCGACAGCGCCGCCCGTGCGCTTGCCGAAACAATGGCTCAGGACCAGATGACCGGCTACCTTAACCAAAGGTTCGACTGTGCGGCCATTTTCACGGCCACCGAAGAGGATCGCTCCAGCGAGATCATTATGCGGATGATGGATATAGCGCTTTATCACATGCACTCTCAGCTGCCCGGGCGCATGGGCCTTGAAAACCGCCGGCTGCGTTACGAAGATGCCCTGAAGTGGCTCAGCGAAGTAGCCAAGGGCAACATCACACCGGTTCTGCCATCGCCGGCAGCCGATGCAACCGATCCCCTGCCTTGTAACTGGGGATCTCAAACTCGTCAGAAATACGATTGGTAATCCCTATAAAAACATGGCACCCAGAACACAAACCAAAACCATCGGCTTTAATACCTATACCCTGGCCGATAAGAAATCCGTAGCCAAGGCCACACAGATCCTTATCGACCTGGCCATTAAAACCCGAACCCTCACCAAGAAGGATATCGACTTCTGGCGCACTGCATGGCAACTGGCTATCAACGTTGAGAATCCCCGCCGCAGCCGGCTCATGGATATCTATGTCGATACGGATATTGACAGCCACCTGAGCGGAGCAATCGGCAACCGCAAGATTCAGACCCTGCGCAAGAGCTTCAAGATCGTTAATGCCAAGACAAAGGCCGAAAATCCTGATCTTACGCAGATACTCGAGACATCGTGGTTCAAACAGTTCGTGAACCTCGCCCTGGACTCTATCTTCTACGGTTATTCGCTCATCGAATTTGGAAACCTCATTGCCGATCCCATTACCGGGATCCCCATGTTTGAAGAAATCAAACTGGTTCCCCGCGAGCATGTAGTGCCCGAGTACAACCGCATTATCCGCGACCCGATGGATGAATGGAAAAAAGGTTATGATTTCACCATGCCTCCCTTCAGCGACTGGAGCATCGGCGTGGGTGATCGCAAAAACCTGGGACTGCTGCTGAAGGCCTGCCCGCATGCCATCAGTAAAAAGAACATGGCAGCATACTGGGATCAGTTCGGTGAAATATTCGGCATGCCAATCCGGATCGGTACGACAACTTCACGCGACCCGAAGGAACGAAGTAAGATCGAAACGATGTTAGATGAAATGGGAGCCGCAGCCTGGGGACTCTTTCCCGACGGCACCACGATCGAAATCAAGGAGACCACCCGGGGCGATGCCTACAACGTGTACGACAAGCGAATCCTTTTGTGCAATGCCGAAATGAGTAAGCTCATCACCGGCAGCACCATGACCATGGATGACGGATCCAGCAAGTCGCAGGGTGAAGTGCACGAACGCGGGTTTCGCGACCTGTGCGATCAGGATGCCGACTTTGTGCGTGACCTGGTGAACGGAAAGCTGCTTCCATTCCTTCGGATTCACGGGTTCAAGTTCGACGGCCACCGGTTCGACTGGGACGAATCAATCGAATATACTCCCGAGGAGCAGCTGTCCATCGATGAACTGATGCTGAATAACTATGAGGTGGATCCTGCCTATTTTGCCGAGAAATACAACATCCCCATCACCGGCAAGAAACAATCCTCCGGAGCATCCAATTTTTTCGACTGAGCCCCCCGCGCGGGGGCATGCGCAAGAGTGTGCTCGATACCTTGTATCATATCAAAGGCGGATCGGAAGTAAAGCTGGCCGATGATCCCTCGGATAAGAAGCTCATGGGAGAACTCTCCCGGGCATGGGCTTCCCTGGTCACTAAAGTTTACCAGAAAAAGATACCCGGGGGCAAAGTAGACCCCGAGCTGACCAGGACTACTGGTAAAATTTACATGGACGCGGTCAAACGTGGCCTTAAGATCGATGATCAGGCGATAGACTACGCTACGGACGACGGGGAGAAAATAAAGGCACTGGAGCGCAACGTTTACCGTTTCTCGGCGGCAAAGAACTTTCAGGAAATCGTTCAGCTCTCCCGGCAGCTCAGAGACGAGCAGGGAAAGCTCAGGTCGTTCGATGATTTCAAACTTCAGGCGGCAAAACTCGGGAATGAATTTCATGGAAACTATCTGCGTACCGAGTACAACCAGGCTCAGGTTACTGCTACCCGAATCGCTGACTATAATCGCATGGCTGGCATGAAAGACATTTACCCTTCATGGCAGTACCGTACCCGCTCAGATGGCCATGTAAGGGATGCGCACTCGGCCCTTCATAACAAGATCTTCGCTGCCTCCGATCCGGTGTGGGACCAGATCTATCCTCCCAACGGATGGAATTGCCGGTGCTGGGTTGACCCGGTCACCTCCGATCCTCCCCCCGAGAGCCAGGGACAACAGGTAATCGAAGAGCTGAAGGAAACAATTGTTAACGAGAAAACCGGCCAGAGTGAATATGACCGCATGGTAAAACAAGGATTTAACGTTAACCATGCCAAGACCGGCACGGTTTTTTCAAAAAACCATCCCTACTGGGAAGGTGTGCCATCGGCCGCCATGGCCGATGCCGAAAACATGGGCCAGCATCAATACACCAGGGTGTACGATTCTCATGGCAAGGGGTGGGTTGATCAGCATGCCACTACGCCCAAGAGCGACCTGAAGTCGAACTATCCCACATGCAAGTTCCTGGCTGATCAAAGTGAAAGGGTAAGAATGCTTCCGGTTTACAACACCCCGGGGGAGCACTACCCCGACGTGATCCGACTGGATAAGAGCAACTCGCTCTGGGAAATCAAGGCACCGGTGACCAAGAACGGGTATGCCGCAGTTCGCAATTCGATCAGGGTAGCCGTGAAACAAAGGGCAGAGAACCTGCTCATACACTTGAGCGATGAACATACAGCCCAGGATATCATTAACGGAATCGACTACATGAAACAAGAGCTGCTCAAGGGATCTGTTCGCCGGCTCCAGGTGATCTGGAAGTCCAAACTCTACCCGGTCATCACCGAGGATCTGCTGCGCAAGGGATCCTACCGGCGTATGCTTGATAAAACCACAAAAGGCGGTCAGTGATGAACACGAACCGCCTTCTGCGTGGCGACAGGAATTTCTTCCCGTCTCTGCAAAGATACAACAGATTTTAACATTTGATACACAGCGTTTAAAAATTGTTTAAATGCCCATCAAAGAAGACGTAACGAAAAGACTTGAAACCCTGGAGAGGTTCTTCGATCGCATGCCAGATATCGTGGGTACAGAGGCCGTGAAGTTTTCGAAGATGCGGTTTGAGGAGCAGGGATGGCGTGATGGTTCATTTAATCCCTGGCCACGAAAAAAGGTCGATAACAATTACCCCACGCTCAGGAGCAAGAATTCCAACGGCCTGGCGGATACGATCCACTACCTGAAGGCCGGCCCCCGGTCGGTTATCGTTCGCGCCGGCGGAAGCCTGAAGCCTTATGCCAGGATCCACAACGAAGGGGGAGAGACCCACCCATCGGTAACACCCAAAAGCCGCGCCTGGGCCCGGGCCATGTTCCTTAAGACCAAGAACCCGATGTACATGGGCATGGCCTTGACAAAAAAAACAAAACTTACCGTTGTCATTCCAAAACGCCGGTACATAGGCAACAGCCGCGACCTGACCCAGGGCATTAAGAATGTATTATTAACCGACATCAAACGCATCATGTCATGAGAAAGACCCTTTATACCGACCTGATCACCCAGCTCAAGAAGATCGGCGTCACCACCGAAGTAACCACTGACGGTGTTACTGAAGATGTATTTACACAAACCATTCAGCATTTCGATATCTGGAACAAGCAGGTTGAATTTATGGCCAAGGAGCGGCCTTTTAAGTTCCCGGCCGTGTTTATTGAATTCAAATCCATCACCTGGAGGGAACTCAGCAATGGTGTTCAGGAGGCCGACATCCAGGTACATCTTCACCTGGTTCACAAAACCAAGGCCTCGGCAAGAGACGCCTCAGGGGATCAGGATGCCGCCCTGGCTTACCTTGACCTGCCCGATGCCGTTAACCTCTGCCTGCATGGCTGGCATACCACTTACAGCGGCCCGTTCGTCAGGGTGCAGACCCTGCCCAACCATGATCATGAGGAGATGATCCTGGAAACCGAAGTGTTCCAGGCTAAAGTTACCGACATGTCCGCTGTTCGCGATATGACCGAGGTAGAGGTAACACCCAAGTTCGATGTAGTGCTTCACGCCCGGACATAAAAAAACCCGCTCGGGGCGGGCTTCTATTGCTTTCCTTTTCCGCAACAGTGTTTGTACTTTTTACCACTGCCGCATAAACAGTGCTGATTCCTTAACGGAGGCTTATCTGTAACGATGGGATGATGTTGGTTTATCCCTTCAACAAAGTCAATTTTCTGAATGGATGGCATTCGAAATGACATCACTGTATTGCCCTGAAAATTCGTTATGCTGAAGTCTCCTTTTGTGATAACATCCATGCCTATGAGCATATCAATCGTGCCATCCGGTCCAAGAGAATCGCATTCTGCAACGATAATGTTAAACACTACATTCGTATTATTCAATCTGAGTTTGATGGCATAGGTGTCAACCAATTTTGAGGTATGCACCCCCATCACCTGGCGTTTCCCGAGTGGGGTTAAGTTAAGTTGACGCGCTACCGCATTGGTTATCATAGATGAGGTTGCTCCTGTGTCCCAGAGACCAAATGTCTTTTTACTGGCACCAGATACGATGTCTATTACATCTATCGGTGTACAAATCATGGATGCAATCCCGGTATTATAATTGGAAATGGCGTGGATGGGTATCTGCGTCATAAACTATGCGAAAACCGCTCTGGAGTGAAACGTAAGCGTGTAATTATCCTTTCCGGGCTGGCATTCCTGAACTAAAAAGGTGCCAGGCTTATGTATCTTACCGGTTTCAATAATAGCATCCTCAAGCGTATCGTGGACTCCGATCAATTCTTCACCTACCAGCACGATGAACTTTCCCTGGTATTTTTGTACAAATTCAGCCTGGTGATCAATATAATATTGAAATTCTTTCTCGAGCATAACCCGCTTTTTTAACAAAGGTAATATGAAATCTTAATTTTCCGCACAAACTTTACACAAAAACGGCACAAAAGTCTGAAAATTGTTTTATATAAACAAAAAACCCCACCTTCCGGCAGGGTCTTTCTCTAAAAAAATCGGGATAATTATCACTTACCCGTCATCAGGCTTTCATCGGGAAGATACTCCTCAATCATGGTCATGGCCCAGTAGATGTGCACATCGGTGATCAGTTCGCGGTCGGCTGCTTTTACCAGTGAGGTGAGCGAAATAATGCGGTTTTTAATTTCCTCACAGCTGAATTCTGGAAGAACCAACTCAGCCTTATCTCCTTTAATTTTCAGCATTGATGCCTCCTTTCTCGAAAAGTTGAAACTGCGTGGATGCCCGTTTATCCTCCAACTGATTCATGAACTTGATCCTGCGTTCACGGATCTCTGCCTGCTCCTTGCGCACGCGGGCCATGCGCATGATGTAGCCGGCATAGTTGCCGCTCACGCGAATGCGCTCGTTTAAGGTGCAAAACTCCTGCGGGTTCTTGCGCCGGCGGTGATCCTTGCTGCCCGAGGTGGTTGAAAAACGAAGCCGGGTCAGCAGTTCCAGGTAGTCGTAGTAGGGATGGCCCTCGATGATGACACCGTTAAGACCCAGCAGATCGGGGGCGACGGTCATGGAGTAGGAGCCTTTGCGGCGGAGGGTGGGCATTACTTCGCTTGTCACCCATTTGCGGAACCGGCGGGCTTCGGGTTTGTTTGATCTGAAGACGAGACCATAGAGACCAGATTCATTAACGAACCAAGTTGCTCCTTGACGACCTGCCAAAAGTTTAGCCCGTTCATCATCATCGAGCCTTTTAATTACTTTACTTGGATTTGTGTGATCAAGAATGTCGCAAACATCTATTGCTGCGAACCAGGGTTGATCTTCAAGGACGATTGTCCTTAACGGATGGTGTTCATCAAAGCTGAACACGGTGGGCAGAATACTGCCCTGCTCTTTGTTTGGTAGCATTGTACTTTGATTTAGGTAAAAAAAAGAGACCGGTCACTGCTACCAATCCTATTGCGGGGCAATAAGAAGAGCTCGGGACTTTCACCCGTGTGCCGGTCTGTTTCTGTTCTGTCTTTGGGAATGTCCCCATGATAATAGAATTGGTAGCGGGGCAAATATACAACAGAATAATCGAATATGACAAAGAGCGATGAAATTTTATTAACAGGGGGTGGTTAGTTCTACCCTTCTTTGGGTGGCTGCTCTTTTTTATGATCGTTGGAGTCAACGATCTCATTGAGAATACTGCCGAGCAAGCTGATCTGCTTTTGCTGGTTCTTAATCATCTCATTGATGTTGTAGTACCAGAGAACTACCGGGCGAAGTGCCCAAAAGACAAGAACGAAAATTCCGATTATAAACAGAATTCCGATCAACGTAAAAATTCCGAATGATTCTTGCATACTGTTTGTTTTAGGTTAGTACTGATTGTTTGCTAAATTATCAAAAAAGATTCAATTGATTTTTATCGCGGCTCACCATCTCGAGCTCCACGTGTTCGCCTTTGGCAATCTTGTCCAGGGTAGGCAGGTTTCGGCGTATGATGAGCCATATACGATCTTCGCTGATAAAGAACTCATCGAGCGACAGGTCTCTTACCACATCGTCGAACCGGCGGCGCCTTACCTCGGTCTCCTCATGAAACCGCATGATCAGTTTCATATCGCGCCGGCGGATCAGCTCGGGATCGCGACCGCGACGGCGTTTGGGAGTGCCCTGAAGGGTATGGATCCTGGAGCGTTTCATGTTACGCGGTTTGATGGTCTATTTCACGGGTGATATAATAACACAGGTTTTGCTCATAAGGGTATCCTTCGAGCTCCATATCCCGGAACATCCCAAATAATGCAGAGGCTTGCGACATGTCGAGGCGGAGCATGAATTTGCTTTTTAACTGGAGCTGCTTTGGTCTGATCTTTTTTTCATACAGCATGTAGATTTGAAAAACCCGCTGCTTATCATCCATGCAGATCAAGGGACGGTGTATGAAGTAATGCTGCATGAGCATCACGAGTGACTTTAACTCCGAAGACGATAGCTTCAGGTTGACTTTTTTTGTCAACATTGCAAGTTCTAATATTCGTCCCTGGCGGTTTGTTGTCAGTTGTTCCATAATTCGGCATTTAAATAGGTTTCAGCGTATTTTTTAAAGGTACCCGGCAGTATGTGCGACTCGTACACAGATATGAATTTGTAGGCCTTGTTTCGCTGGGTTTCTGTCATTTTATTCCACTTGCCGATGGCCCTCTTTTTTGATGAGCGGATTTTCTCGTCGTATCTGGCCCAGAACATGTCAAAAGTGATCTGTTCTTTGAGCTCGGTCAGCTTCGCCGTTTTTGAATTCCCCAGCAATTGTTTAATATCTTCGATCCTGCGGGGAAGTTCATTGACCAGCCAGTCCATCTGATTTTCGGATAGTGTTGCCCCTGAAGCGTCGTACATCACCAGGAACCCCTTTGCATCAAACGACAGTAATACTTCCCCGATGAACTGGGAACTTGTCAATGTGAATTTCGTGTTATCGGCGTTCATTTTACCGGAGTTAGCGTTTCCTGTGACAGGTTTTCAAACTGAACCACCAGCTTCTGCAGCTCAGCATAAAAATAATCGTTGAGCGGCTTATGCAGATAGCCATACTTAAGCATCCATTTATCCAGGCGATCGAAATCCACCTGGTGTTTCTTTTTCTCAGTGTCCCATACCACCCAACCGATGGTGTAACAGAGCGAGAGGATCCTGCGGCGCATCTGCTGACCTTTATAATCAACCCCGGAGAGGGTGGTGCCATGATCCACAGGAGTGATCTTCTCCAGGTGGCGGACAAGTTCATCAACCTCCAGGTCACTCAGCTCCGCGCTGTTGGTTGTACGACCATCGGAAAAGCTCGCAACCAGATCATGCCTGTATTTCTCAGTGCTGGTATCATGAAAGAGCTTATAAAGCCTCCGGTGACGGCCGATGGTGTGTTTCATTTTATTCTTTCGATTTCAATGGTGCAATCATTGCCCAGGGTGAACCGCCCGCCGATGTACGGGTGTAGCAAAAACCGAAAAGGCAGGATCCAGCGGCAGGCAGGCATCGCCAGTGGAAGTGACCAGAACAGGTTGCCCACGACCGACATCTTATAGTACGACTTCGACCGCTCGATCGAGCATATGTACCATAAATCTGGTTCTATAAAGCCGAAGGACTTCTTTAAATTCTCATTTTCTTGCGGTGAAACGCCATTTAAATAGCAGTACATGCCTATCTGCATCCCCAGTGCCGTAACCATGAACACCAGCCGGCATGAGTTGCGATGGCCCAGTGGTTCGGAAATACCGAACACCTTGCTCCAGCCATTGATCACCGTGGCCGGATCGTACATGGCCGTGCGACTGATCTTAAAGCGGAACCTCAGATCATTTCCCCACATGATTCGCATTGCGAGGATCTTGTTTGCATAATGCCTGCCGGCTTTGATGGTGAATTTCATAGCGGTTATTTTTTGTTTTTGGATGATATACGCCATATGGCGTATATCGGCACATTATAAACAATAAATTTGATCATACACTCTGAACAAGGTATCTTCACAATACCCTTTTTGAAGTTCAAACACACAGGTTTGAATCCTGGCATATTGAAATGTCTTCCGGGGTAGTGCTGTTATTGATTTTAGGCCGAACCACTTCAGGTACCTGAGGCGAACATCAGAATCTGATATCGTAAACCAAGGCATAAGAGCAATAATATGATCTGACATTTTCATGCACTCAGTAAGAACGTAGTAACCAAGTCTCATCCCTTTATGTTCAAAATCATCCGGTACCCCATAAGCATATTTTGAACTGAACGGAGGATTCATGACAACACAATCAAAACGATCCTTCTGCAGTGCGAAGAAATTATCAGGCGCAGTCACTTTATAATCTTCCAAATAGCGTAATATATTCCCTTCTCCTGGTGTTGGCTCCAAAACAGTCCGGGTACCAGGAGGAATTAAACTGCACATATATTCTGCAACTTGTATTGGTGTTTGAAAATCCATTTTTTTTTAAATTTAAATGGTGCATAATGTCCTGCAACCGCCATGTTGGCGGCTGCAGCGGTTCATTATGAGTAATTATTGAAATGATTCTACATATCCAGGTCTTTTAATGGGAGCTATTGCAGGTAATGAAGCCAGGTGTGTTCTTGCCGACTCATATGTGCTAACCTTCCGTGGACTATTGGTAATAGCAACATTAAGTCTTTGCTTTCGAGTAAACCGTTTATTTCTGCGGTATGTTGATTGATTGCACCGACGAGAGCAGTACTCAGCACGAATGTTTTTTGCGAAAAACTTCCTGCCACATTCTTTACATTTCTTTTCCGGCAAAGGCTTGGAACACTCGTTGGGATTATACTGTTCACGGTGATACCAACGATTGTAACACTTTTCAGAACAGAACTCACTTGACCTGGTGTGCAAAACTCCACATTCCTTGCACTTTCCACGCTTTAATCCGTTGTAATATATCAAAAGAATGAAGTCATCCAACTCTTTTCTTGTCTCAAATTTAAATGTGATTTCAGGCATATTATTTACTTAAAAGTGGGTAAGCTCAATCCCGACTGGTTATTTTAAAAAATCATTTTCGGTTTTAATACTTTTTGAATCTAAATCTCTGTAAGTAAAATCTATCTTAATTTCCTTTCCATACTTTTCACGCATCAGCTCTTCAATAACCTTCAAATCATCGGTTGTTTCTGGCGAAGGAATATCATTACCTGCATGCTTATTAATGATAATTCGATAGGATAATAATTCAATTCGGTGTGGCATGTCAAGTATTAAGAATCGAGATTTCGTGAAATATCGGGATCCATCCCATTAGTGTTATAGTGCTGAAAAATTAAGTTCGATCAATTGATAACTGCCATCTTCGGCACGTTCCCATATACGGAAGTAGGTTTTGGATCCCGGACGACGGATCCCGTCGGAAAGAATGTTGATGGCCTCCTGGAATAGTGGATGGCTGATCTTTGAACGATATTTCATGAGTTGAAATACCTTCTTTGTATCGATCTTGCCCCGGCTGGTGGAAAATGCATCGACGACCAGGTCTTTCACGAATTCCATCTTCGAATTCAGGTTCTCGCTCAAAAATGAATCAAGTTTCTCCTTTGAGGCTTTAATGGCCAGGTCGTCAAAGTCAATCCGTTCGGAGATACTCACTTCGATCTTGATTGAGCGGTCGAAGTTGAACCATGTAAAGTTTCCTTTCCCATCGGTTTTCGCCTTGTATTCCTCCATGGCCTTCTTGTATACATCTCCGCAGAGACGTTCCATGCGTTCTTTGAATTCCTGCAGTTTATTGTTAACTGCTTTTGCA
>Ga0247842_10003989_pt1 | contig 19019 bp, 21 predicted proteins | sample LaCruzMarch2015__3_FD_192411 | JGI IMG/M metagenome (GOLD analysis project Ga0247842, IMG submission 192411) | Freshwater microbial communities from meromictic Lake La Cruz, Castile-La Mancha, Spain - LaCruzMarch2015_19m | ecosystem: Environmental > Aquatic > Freshwater > Lake | place: Spain...
TCATTCCCGCATTATCCACAAGAAACTCATTCGCAGGACAAAAAAACTTGCATCCTCTTTCTTTACACATTATCCTGCACATTTCCTGAAGCCGTTTATTACAAGCAACTCCTCCGCCAAGCAAGAGTTCTTTCTTGCCAGTATGTGCAAGTGCTCTTTCTGCAGCTTCAACAAGCATTGCAAAAACTGTTTCCTGAAGTGAAAAAGATAAATCTTCAAGTTTGTATTTCACACTTTTCAGCATTTGGTCTAGTTTTGTAAGCAGTCCTGAAAAAGCCAAGTCCATTCCTTTGATAGAATAAGGAAGTTCAATATAGTTTTTGGATTTTGAAGCGAGTTCTGCTATTTTTGGACCTCCGGGAAATCCAAGCCCGGCATAACGGGCAAAAGTATCTATAAAATTTCCTACACCTAGATCAAGTGTTTCTCCAAAAACTCTATATTTACCGGAGGCGTAGGCAATAATTTGAGTATTTGCTCCAGAACAATAAAGGAGAACAGGGTCACGAGCTCCTGTAATCGCACCAATTTCTAGGTGAGCAATGCAGTGATTAACAGGAACAACAGGAATATTAAGTTTTCCTGAAATTTTTTTAGTAAAATGTAATCCTGCAAGAAGACATGGCGCAAGTCCAGGCCCAATAGACAAAGCAACAGCCTTAATTTGCTTCTCATTAATCCCTGCTTTCTCAATCGCTTCTTCATAAATTTTCTCGCATATCTCTCGATGATGTTTTGCGCTTTCAACAGGGATTATTCCTCCTTTTTCTGTGGTATACATATCCTTAACATTCGAGAGGATTTTACTTTTACTGCAAACAGCCACGCCGAAGGTGTGCGCTGTTGATTCTATGCCCAAAATTACCATTTTCCTATTATCATTGCATATTTTTTAATTTCTTTAGGTATTAAATAAAAACATAAAACATTTTTTTTATATTCTGGGGGACTAGTCTTAATTCTAAAAACCCTATTGGCATATAAATCTCTTGCAAAACCTCTTCTTATTGTTTCTCTGTCTGTTTCTTTTTCTTTCTTTTCTTTAAACTTCTTAGAAAACTTGTACCATAAACCAAGATAAAAATACATGAATCTACTCATTTTTGTATATTCTACAAAATGAACAAATTCATGAGGCAAAACACCAGAAATCTGCTTATTTGTCGCATCTTTATATTTAATAGGGTCTATAATAACTAAATATTTTCCAAAAAAGGTTCTTTTTGCCCACATTGAGGCATTCTCGAGTTTTCTAATCTCAAGATGTATTTTAATATTCTTTAATTCTGGAAACCTCTTTTGCACATTTAAAATAAGCTTTTTGCATCTTTCTTTTGTTAGTACCATATTAATATACTAACCCACGCTATATTTAAATATTTAATATCCTTCAATAAACCATGACAATAAAACCTATTTGTAATTTCTGTAATCAGGAGTTAAATGAATTCGGTGCTATTTTATTAAGCCCACCAGACGAAAGAAGCAATGTAAAGAAGTATCATGTTTGTAAAAGATGTTATCAAAGAATAACTGAAAAATTAAGATAGATAAAGTAAAAAAAGAAAAAATAATAAAACGAAACTAAAAAGAAAAATTATCTTTTTTTCTTTTTCTTTCCGCCTCTTGCCATTTTAGCCTCACATACGTTTCCTTTTCCATCTACGTAATAAAGGTATCCAGGCTTTCTCTTAACAACGTTTTTTACAAGAACTGTTCCCATTTTTTTAACCTCCTTTTTGTATTTTTTTAAACTCCCTCGGAGTTTTTTATTTTTATAATACTTTTTAGGAAAACTAGTATTTAAATCTTTCTAATAGCGACGAAAATTTGGATATTTCTTTGGTGTCATTGAAGGGTAATTCCAAAAGTTTGTCAAAGTTTTTTCTAGGGGCAAGATTTAGTTTCCATGGCAGGACAATTTTAGCGTCGATAACTCTGCCATTTAAGAGCCATATTGCAACAAAGTTTTTTCTACAGAAAAATGAGTGAATTGATATTTTTACCGGTTTTTGAAAAACAAAAAGCAAGTTCTTGGGATTTTTCTTGAACATTAGCCCAATAGTTTTTGAAAAAATGCTTTTACAAATTTGACAATCCCCTATAGCAAAAGATTTTTTTTGAAATTTAAATCTGAAACCATTTTTTTTCTTTTTCATCATTAACTCCTGTTTTTAGTTTTAAATATCTTCTATACATCTCTTCAACACTTCTTCTATGTACCATATTATGATGAACAAAACCCCCTCCAAAGGACTGGGGAATATGCATTATCTCATGAATAATAACTTTATCCTGCTCTTCTTTAGACATCTTGTCAAATCTCTCACTTATAACTTCAATAAGATAGACGGCTTTTATTCCCAGAGCAAGTTGCCAGATTTTTGAAAGGGCATGACAGCGAGCAATTGTTCCCCTCGAACCGCTTCCTCTGCTTCTTATAGCATAAACTCCGGAAAGCCGGACATGTTCTGTATTTTCCCCAAGAGTTTTCACTATTTCATAAACTCGAGTCATAATATCTTCCGCTAATTCGTATTTTATACCCATTTTTTAAAAATTCCATCCGGCATTTTCAAGAGATTTAAAACAAACACCTTCTTTAAATCTTCCTTTTACTCCATATTGATTAAGCTGGCCAAAAGCTCCGCCTAAACAACCATTAAGAGAAAAAACTTTTGAAATATCACCATAAAGTTCTCCACCAGCAAATTCAAATTCTTTAGAAATACTTAATATTCTTTCAGCCATATTTTTCCAACAATCAAATAATAAACCTGCCTGAATTGGTTTTGAAGTTTCTGTCTCTGTTTTGATCAAATAAACTCCATTAAGGCTTCTCCATGAAGATAAAAGTTCTAAAGTTTGATTGCTCGCAGTGTGGGATTCAAACAGAAATAAATTTCTTTCAGAATTAGACATTAAACAGCGCATATTGGGGATATATCTGCCACTATCTTTTAATTGGCTATGCTGTAAATATTTTTTACCATCAAATCCAAAATAAAATGGATGAACTACAACCAATCCGGGAAGCTTGGAATCTATCTGCTTTCCCTGAGGAAAAAAATTCCTTACTTCAGATTCTTTTTCTAAAATTAAGTTAAGCAGCTTACAAACTCCATTAGGTTCATTGTTAATCATTTTCAAAAACTCCTAATAAACAATCTCCAGCGTCTTATCCCTGCTCGTAAGTCCAGATACAATCTTTATCTTAAGTGCAGGAACACCAAGAACTTTTGACATCAAATTAAGAAGTTCTATGTTCGCCTTATTATCTTCAGGAGAAGATTTAAGATAAACCAGATAATGTCTTTCTCCAAAGTTTTCTATTTTCTGCTCAGACGAATTTGTTTTTACGCGAACTTGAATTTTCATAGCCCAAATAAATCAGAAGTCTATTTAAACTTTTATAAAAGATATTCTAAGACACATAAATCCTTATAAATAAGTTTTGAATATTAAAACAATGGTGACTACTAAACATTATTGCGGAATTTGTAAAAGAGGATATTCAAGGGCTCGAGAAGCAAAAAAATGTGAAGCTCGGGGTATTACAGGCAAGGAAATACAACCCGGATTAACTCTAATAAGACTTGATATCAATGCAATGAAGTTTTATGAAAAATTATTTGTTATTCTTGGAAGAGAAAAAAGGTATGCGAAAAGAGCAGAGTTAGCGCATTATAGAGTTTATCGAGTGGGATTAATAGATTTTAGCAATGGCGAAGGAGAATATGATTGGGACAGATGGAACTGGCATATTAAAAAATCACAAGATATAGAATCAATGTTAAAAGACCAAAAGCTAAGAGTCAGCACAAAAAAAGAACTTGCTCAACTTACAGACTATTTTCAAGATTGGAGAATCAAAATAGCCACTGCATTAAAAAGCCCTGCTTCTGGTGTAGAGCCGTATAAAGGTTGTTTAGAACCTGAAATTATTAATACAATAGAAAAGTATAATCTAACACTTCATAACAGAAATCCTTTTAGATAAAAAACTATTTCACTGCAATCTCTAATGCATCCCTGTGCTTTAGTTTATAATCTTTACCAACAGCCTTTCCTGTTCGAGCATCTATAGCCTTGACAAAATTCTTTCCAATATCCGTATGAAGAGAAAAGGCAAAATCAAGAGCACTGCTTCCTGATGGAAGAAGAAAACAATCAGGGAGTATATTCCCCTTGCTGTCTGCAAGTTTATGCGCTCCTGCAGGGAATATCGCTAAATATTTTAAAATGTCAAAAACAGCACTATTCATAATTTGCTGAACTCCTGTCGAACCATAAACCTCAAGCACATTTTTTCTTATTGTTTCAAGAGCATTTTTCTGTTTTTCATTAAGCTCTTTTTTAATTTCAAACCTATTTTCTCCAGGAACATAGCCAATAAGCCCTGCTTTTGAAGCTTCCCTTAATGCGAGTTCAGAATCAGCAGAACAGGGAATTATTTTCAATTCAGGATATTTTACTCTCATTTTTTCTATATTTTCTTTTGATTCAGCAAAATCACATTTATTCGCTGCGACTATCATCGGCTTTCCTATATGCCTTAATTCATGACAAAACTTCAAAAGCTCATCTTCATTCCAAGAAACTGCTTTTTCTGAATTAAGTTTTGATTTGTTTAATGCTCTTTTAACAATATCTTCATCAATCTTCAAGCCAGAAAATTGTTTTGCAACTGCTTTAGCAAAATTTCCAGCTTCGTTAGAATTTGTTATTGCTTTTGAAAAAGTTTTCCAAACCTTTTTTAGTATTCCTAAATACCATAAATCCAGCTCTTTTTCCAAAAATTCAATATCCTCGCAAGGATCATGCGTTCCTGCTTTTGCAGGTTTACCTTCTATTGTTGTTCCCCCGCTGGCATCAACAATTTGTATAAAAACATCTGCTTGTCTTAAGTCATCAAGAAATTGATTTCCTAACCCCTTTCCCTCACTTGCACCAGGAACAAGACCTGCAACATCCATAAGCTCAACAGGAACAAATCTTATATGATTTATGCAAAATCCTGTCCGAGGCATACATTGAGTCTTAAACTCCTTGTCTATGCAGTCAACTTTTACATAACCCATGCCATGATTAGGTTTTATTGTTGCAAAAGGATAATTTGCTATAAGCACATCTGAAAGAGTTGCGGATTTAAAAAAGGTTGATTTTCCGCAATTTGGTTTTCCTATAAGTCCGATTAACATTTTATTTTTTTATTTTCTCCCAGATTTTTTCAATTTCTTTTATAGAATCTTTTAAATTCCCGTGATTAATAACAACAAAATCAGCCATTTCAAGAAGCTTGCCTGTCTGCTGCCCCATCGGATTACTGGTATCAAAATTATCTCTATCATCAACTTTTAAAAATTCTCCCCATGTTTTAGGATCAGAAGGTTTTGCTCTTTTCATCATTCTCTCGAACCTCATTTTTTGTGGAGCATCCACTCCGATAAGAACAAAATTTTTAACTTTCTCCCTCAAAAATACTGCCTCTCCACTATTTCTGAGACTATCTATGATATAATTCTTTTTGGGATCTAAAGCGATTTTATCAAGGAACATTTGCATAATAATTCCAACTCCATGTTTATTTCTAAGCTCATCTGCAACGTTCTGCTGATTTGTTCTGCTTATTTCAAGTCCTCTTTTCTTTAGTTCTTCATTAATTAAATCAGAAGATACAAGATAAACAAATTCTTTTTCTCTAAGAAAACTCATAAGTGTCTCTTTTCCAGCGCCAATTCTTCCGCACATGCCTATTATCATAAAAATCCTCCTACCCGTTGTGGAATTTTTAGGATACTCAGAAATGCACGATTATTGAAAAATATTTCTGATATCATAAAACTTTCAACAGAAAAACCTTTAAATATCTTGTTAAGTCTAAAGTATAATACGAGCCCTTAGCTCAGCTGGTTAGAGCACCGCTCTTATAAGAGTGTGCTTCGTTAGAAGCATGTATCTCCTCCATTAATTTGGGGAACTAAGAGAGGCGGGGGTCCGAGGTTCAAATCCTCGAGGGCTCATATAAACTATGGCATGTAGGTATAGTCTGGATTTGGGTCGAGGAGAGAGGTTCAAATCCTCGAGGGCTCATATTAGTCTCTGATTTCAACCTCGCAAATTTTAGACAGAACCAGTTTTCGGTATCTTTATAAATCATTTTTATCTCTAGAAGATATGCTCCTGTCGTCCAGTGGCCAAGGACACGGCCCTTTCAAGGCTGTAACCCGGGTTCGAATCCCGGCAGGAGCATCCTACAATTTTGTCACTTCGATGAGACTCGGTTGTTTTTTACCTCGATTGAATCATGGATGGAGCTAGTTTAAAAACCTTGTCATCGGTAAAACTGCGTTATTCGTCGCTGTAGAATTTATTAATTCTTATTATTAATTTTCTTCGTATTCTTCTAAAAGCTTTTTCCCTTTTTCAGAATCAAAGTCTACAAAGTCTATACTTGGCTTTTCTATATCGACTTTTCTGAATTGCTGAAGCCGTTCATCAACGGTATATCCCTTAAATTTAGGTAGTTCTTTAACCATTTGAAGTTGGAAGATTCGATTTAGACCTTAAATTTTCTCGCTTTAATTTCCAAGATGTAACATTGAATAGTTTTCCATTTTGTTTCGCTTCTTCAAATCCCTTTTTCAATGCTTTTTCTTCATCAAATTCAAATTCTGTTTCGTCTCTGTTTTCTTTTACCATTTTTAACCTCCTGTATTAAATTTATTTGAGTATCTAAGTTTTCTTTGAATATCTTCTAAGATTAGTTCTATTCGAGTTAGCTTAGAGTATTCCTTTAATTTAGACCTGCATAAAGCAGAAATAGAAAGCCCTGTTTGTTCAGCTTCTTTTTTAAGAGATTCAAAGACTTCTGTTTCAACAGCAAAATGCAGTTTAGAATTTTTGTTCATATTTCTTATCCCCCTTACTTTTAATAATAAAATCTAATATTCTTTTTAATCTGGCGATAATCTCGTCAGGATCAACTCTATCATATTCTAGTGGCAATTGTGAGTTACCTTTTTCCATCAGAATTCTCCCCATTAAATTTTTTAGTTTCATTACCCCAACAATCCCATCCTTTTACTGTTTGTCTAGAAAAAAGTTCAATTCTAGGAAGATCACCCAATAGTTCGACTATTTTCTCCCTTATTTCATCTGGTTTTCTAGAATGCTCTCTTAATGGAGAGAGAATGATTTGAGATATCTTATTGGATTTTCTTTTTAGCTTGCCTCTAAATCCTAAAACACAAATCTCAGCATTAGCTCTTGTCCAATTTCCCAGACCAAAAAATGGCTTGCCATTAATCTTATTTGTCTTAATCCAGTTAAATGCAACAGTTACATACCTAAAACCCCATTTCTTAACAGTTTCTAAAGCTTCTGGCAGTATTGGAAAAGTAACCCATAGAAATAAAGCGCAATTATCTGCAGCAATCTTATCAATCGGAAAATTATAAATATCTTTTATCGGCACAGTAGGATAATGTTTAATATCTCTTCCGTATTTCCAAGGAGGATCAGCATAGATAATGCCGTATTTCTTTTTTGATTGTATTTTCCAATTCATAAAAGATAATAATATCCCTTTTTTAAATAATCCCGAGTGAGTTTTTTTATAAGATTTATTTTAAGAAAAATCTTAAAATTTTTCTCACTCGGACATATAAAAGCTTCTTCTAGGTGATTGTAATCATGGAAAATTGCGTCCTATGCGGAAAAGAACTTGATGAATTTGAAGATGATGTCTGCAATTCGTGCTACCGCATGATGAGGATGAAATATCCAAAAATTAAATGTTTGGAGGAACAAATAAAATGCCACAAAAGAAACGCAAAAAAGCTAAAGCGATAGTGTTGCCACTTGCATTATTTGTCGCTATGTTTGTTCTGCAGCTCGTTTTGATAAGAGCAGCAGACACAGCAACATACGACCAAATCTTGCAGCCAGTACAGGCAGTTTACGACCTAGTCAAGTATGCTGTGACCATAATTGCAGGATTAGTCTTGCTATTTGCAGGAATAACATACATCACGGCTGGCTCTGATCCCGGAAAGAGGGAAAAAGCCAAGAACATGATAATGTATGTTGTGATTGGACTAGCAGTAATCTGGGCAGCACCGCTTATCGTGAAACTCGTGATGGGGGATTAGAAATGATAAATAAACTAGCCCTATCCATCATAGCATTAGCTATGCTCCTGCCCTCGGCTATTGCATTTAATTGCAATAGTTTGAGTGGAGGAGATTTACAAGTCTGTAATTCTATTCAGAATACCAATCTTAGCCAGACAGATAAAGATATGCTCATTTCAGATATATTCAACACAAATAAAACAACTCCTGATTTTGATTTTGTTTATCAATGGAATACTAATTTGAATATCCCAAACAGCCCTGATGGAAAAACTTATTCTTCAGGAACTATAAATGGTGCTTGGGTTAAAATTATCAGCTTAATGCCCTCAATAATTGAAAACAATACTCTTTATTCTTCAAATACCGGGAAATTGCTGACTGCTTATAACTATAATTATCAACTTCCATCTGGAACTGATTCAGGAGATTGTAAAACCTATTATTCTTTATCCAGCAAAAATGAGAAACTGAATGTTTACATAAATAACAACCTTATAGGACAGAATAAACTAACTGCCTTTACTAATTTAAACCAGGAAAATCTTAATTTTAAATCAGAATTAGTAATTAATCTGAAATATAAAATAGACCATTACATAAATAAAAGATATAGATATTACTATAGATGCGAATTTTCCAGTACAGAGTATAAAACAGATAGCTTAACAATTAACGATCAATTAAATGCAAAACTCTACCAAAACAATCCCGCAAGGTTATTTAAAATAACCGACAAATATTATGGGATAACCAGGGGAGTTTTAGAAGCCAGTAATTACTCTAATTTAATTCTAAGCTTTAATAACTCAGAATACGAATATAATAAATATATTTATTCATTAAATTATTCTTTGCCCCATTATGCCTTAACAATAAAGGCAGAACCTATAGAAGTTATAACCTTTAATAATATCCATGTTGATAGGAAAAATTCTAGTTTTTATTTTACTGTTGCAAATGCTTCGAATTGCAAAATACAACTTAATGACTTTTTCAATTCAAGAATATTTCCGTGTGATTTAAGTTTCAATGAGATTAACTTCTCAATAAAAACTGATAAGACTAATTATTTTGATAATAATACGATTAAGGTCTATATTTCTCCGGATAATCTTCTTGTAAACCTAACTTATGCAAATAAAACTATAATTGTAAGGAATTATGCAGAATTTAGCTCAATTCTTTATGAAAATAAGATTTCTGCGAAAGTGGGAGATAACGAGCAGATGGTTTTAATTAATGTGAATAAAAAAGAAGATTTTGACACTCTATACCAATTATGTGCTTTATTCTTTGTAGGTTACATTTGTTATAGAACAACTAAAGTTTATGCATTTAAAATCTTAGGGGCAACATGAAGAAATATATCTCTTTCTTGCTACCATTATTACTAATTCCCCTAGTAAGTGCTGATTGTGGAATTACCAATCTGGCTAGTTGTATCTCCGAGTCATTTTTTAATTTTCTTTTAAGCATACTAAATGCTCCTGTCCAGCCACTATTAGACGCAGTTTATAGTTTATTGACTCAACCAGTAAATATCAATATCTTTTCAGCTATTTGGGGAATTATTGTTTATATTCTGTCATTATTTTACGGAATTCTTTTAATGTATGTCGGCTTTAAATTCATAATTTCTGGGCATTCAGTAGAAAAAAGAGAAAAAGCAAAATCAGACTTAGCAAATATTCTAATCATGATCGTTTTAGTGCAGGCAAGCTTTTATCTATACTCTTTATTGAATCAAATAATCTCTTCTGTCACAACAGTTACTTTAAATATGGTTCATCAGAACTTTTTTCTTTTAACGATAGATAATGTAACTAATATTGGTTTAGAATTAACATTTCTCGTTCCTTATCTGGCGAGTATAGTAGTTACTTTGATATTATTGACTCTTAGATATATAATCGTAAGCTCAGGAGTTATTTTATTTGCTATTGGAATATTTTGTTATTTTTTTGAGCCTTTAAAACATTATGGAAAGCTTATCATTAACTTCTTAATTTCAACTATGGCTATAACCTTCTTTTATTCTATTATATTTTTAGCATCTTCAATGCTTTTAGACATCCCAGTATTTCAAAACTTCAAAATTCTTGTTATGATTGGCGCATTTACATTTGTAAACTTAGCAACTCTCATAATTGCTCTTTTTGTTACGGTTAAATCTGCATTAACAGTAGCAACCCCTATTATGAAAGTCGTTTCAGTAGTAGGGGCAGTTACAGGAGCCTGAAATGTACGAAATTCCTCAACAGCTAGAATACAAAGAGAAGATTGTATTCGGTTTAACTTTTGAACAGTTGATATATGCCTTAATCTTTCTTCCGATAGCCTTAATCTTCTTTAGAATGAATATCCCCCTGCCCATTAAAATATTTTTAATATTTATTCCTGTTTCTTTGGCAGCAGGTTTTATGTTTTTTGATTTGCTTTCAAAAATAAAAGACTGGTACTGGTGGTATAAATTTAGAGAGATAAAAGAGCATGAAAAACTAAAAAAGCTTTTTGGAGCAGAAGTTAGAGAAAATCTCCTTATTTTAAAATGAAAATTTCCGCATTATCACAAAAGAAAGAGAAAGAAAAAAGAATTGCCATCTTAAAAGTAGAATCAATCAACTATTCAATAAAGCCTGAAGAAGAAAGAAAAGCTATTATTTACGCTTTTCAAAAATTCTTAAATTCTTTGGACTTCCCTATACAGATAATAATGAATACAGGCATTTTAGATTTGAATGCTTATCTTAAAGCTTCTGAGAAGAAAGAGATAGAAGGCAAGATTTTTAAAGAAATTTATGCAGAGTATGTAAACTTCTTAAAAGAGACTGTTTGGGATAATAGCATCTTAAATAAAAGTTTTTACATTGTAATTCCTGAAACTACAAACATAGAAATCCAAATTAAGATATGCAAAGAAAGACTCAGCAGTTTAAATTTAAGATTCTTTGAATTAAGGGGAATGGAATTAAATTCGCTATTATCAAAATTCTTTTCAGATAGATTATTGCCTAAAAAGATAGTTAATAGTATTGATTATGCTGAAATTGACGGCGTATTTCATAGAATAGTTTATGCTTATGGCTATCCTAGAATGGTTGAGTCAGGATTTTTAGATAAACTGGTAAGTTGCTCAGGAAATTTTGACTTATCTTTGCATATAGAACCATGTTCTATTGAAAATACTTTAATAATGTTAAATAAGGAACTTCAAAAGCAAAGAGCAGACCTTTATGCAGCACAAATCAAGAATCAATTAAATCCCAGTTTAGAGATAAAATATGCAGATACTCGTAGAATTCTTGAAGAACTGCAAAAAGGAACTGAAAGATTATTTAATATAAGTTTGTATATTGATTGTAAAGCAAACTCACTAGATAATTTAAACTTGCTAACAAGAAAAATAGAATCTGAGTTAAACTCTTTATTGATTATCCCGAGGCAAGCCAATTTTAGAATGATTCAGGGATTTAAGTCTTGCATGCCCTTTGCAAAAGACGAGCTTAAGATAAAGAGAAATATTACTACTTCCGCTTTATCCGCATTCTTTCCTTTCACTTCTTCTTTCTTTAAATTTGATGAAACAGGTGTTTGGCTTGGCTCAAATAAAAATGGAATCCCTATAATCAGAGATATTTTCAAGCTTTCAAATGCTAATGGTATTTGTCTGGCTACTTCGGGTTCAGGAAAAAGTTATATGGCTAAACTTCTTATTTCGAGGTATCTATTAAGTGGTGTAAAAGTTTTAGTTATAGATCCTCAAGGGGAGTATGCAAGGCTTGTAGATAAGTTTGGAGGAGAGAGAATTGATTTAAGCGCTGATTCTGACACCATGATTAATCCTTTAGATTTAATGGGACATGAATATAATGAAAAGAGACTTGCTTTAATGGACTTAATGCCCGTTATGCTTGGAGATTTGTCAGAGCCTCAAAAAGCTTTTTTAGATATAGCCATAACACGAGCCTATGAAGCAAAAGGTATAAACAAAGAGCCTGAAACCTGGGGGGAATCGCCCCCAATCTTAGGAGACCTAGTAAATGTATTAATTCGCATGGAAAAAGGCGCCACAAGCCTTGAAATAACCTCAATTCGGAGTTTAATTAATAGGCTTAACATGTATGTTAATGGAGTGTTCTCCTTTCTTAACAAGCAAACAAGCCTTAATTTTAATAATAACTTTGTATGTTTTGATATAGGAAATTTGCCCAAGCAAGTTAAGCCTGCGATTATGTTCTTAGTTTTAGATTATATTTATACTAAAATGAGGCGTTCTTTAGAGAGAAAGCTTTTAGTTATTGATGAAGCTTGGAGCTTATTAAGCAGAACAGAAGACGCAGGTTACATTCTTGAAATTGTTAAAACTTGCAGGAAGTTTAACATGGGCTTATTCTTAATAAATCAGGAAGTTGAAAATATGCTTGATTCGCAAGCAGGAAGGTCTGTCTTAGCAAATACTTCTTATACCCTTTTATTGAGACAAAAGCCAGCCATGATTAGAAGTGTGCAGAATGTTTTTCATTTAAGTGAAGCAGAGAAAGTCTTACTTTTAACAGCCAGACCTGGAGAAGGTTTGCTTCTTATGGAAAATGAGCATTCTGAAATAAATATTACTGCATCAAAGAAAGAGCATGAGATTATTACCACTAATGCTGATGAATTATTGACTCTAAAAAAAGGAATAACTGTAGAGCAAAAGAAAATTCCAAACAAAATAAAGCAAGGACAGAAGGCTTATTTGAAAAGAGAGCTTGGAGAAGCTGAATTAAAGTTTTTGTCTACAAGTGGATTCAAGGAAGTTAAGGAAAAAAGTATCTTGGGAAAAAATGAGATATATCTTGTTATTGAAGATAAACATGAATCTCCAAGTCATATAATCTGCATTAAAGAAATATTGGATTATTTGAAGCAATTTACACAAGATATTCAAACATACAGAACAGTAAAGCCCGATATTGTTTTTAATGTTGGTAAAAAAGAATATGCGATTGAAGTTGAAACAGGAAAGATGAATAATCTTGAGAGATTGAAAGAAAAAGTTAGAAAGCTTAAGAAATATTATGATGATGACTGGTGTTTTTTTGTTACAAACAGAAATCTATTCAAGTATTACTCAAGATTCGGCAAAGTTATGACCAAAAGAACAATCAAAACCAAACTTGATAAGGTTTTCAAGAAATCTGATAAATAGCCAATTCCAGCCACTGCACATTCTGGATGTAAATTGGCTTAATCGACGCTAAAATCACCCAAAAACCCAAACCAGCCACTGTCGAATATAGAGATTCCAGCCACCAATTAGATAGTAAGAATGTGGAGAAATAAAAAATATCCTCCTCATTGCGAGATTATAGAGTAGTTTTTTCCTTAACTAACCACACCAAAATAGGCAAGGCTTCCCCATCCCTTTTCAGCTTTCTTATGAACTTTTCTAGCCCATCATATTCATGAAAGAAAGTCATCTTATATCCAAATGCAGAACCTCTTTCCTTCAGCTGCGGAAATTCTTCTATTACAGGTTTTCTTAAATTCATTAAACTCCATGAATGAGTGCTCTCCATATAAGATAATTTTCCTTTTGTTTCCAGTTTGTTTCTTTGGGGTCTTAATGTTTGTTCTTCCATTTGATGTGAATCATCTCTTTTTCACATCGCTCTTTTTTTCTAATGATTTATCTTGGCTACAGCAAGATAGATCCTTTTTTATATAAATCTTGAGTAGAATTAATATGCTAAAGTCTACTATTTAGTAGAACTCTTATTTACGATGGTAAGCCATAATCCTTCCTGAATAGTCAGGAAATTTTTCTTTGATTCAATATATTTCTTAATTTTTTCTTCATCCTCTTTTGTCCATATATGGGATTCCTCAAGAGTTAGCTCTATTTTGAAATTATTGATTAGCTCCTCAATAGATGGAAAGACATATCGCGTAAATAATACTTTTTGGTCTATATTTCCAAATTTTTTAATCAAGAAATCGTTCATCTCTTCTTTTTTCATTTTAATCTCTTCCATATTTCTCTTTCTTATTAATTGAAGTATCTTTATGTATTCTGTCTCAAAATAAGCATCTAGAACAATTATCATCGCTTTTTTATTCATAAGGGGCTCGAGGTTACGAATTATTTCTTTATAATCTTCTTGATAATGAAGCCCCATCCAAGAAAAGATAATTACATCGAACTTTTTATTAGCTTTGAATTCTTTAGCTGTTGAGTGGATGAATTCTATATTTTTGCTTTTAGAAACTTTCTTGCAATAGTCAATATGGCTTTGCTCTTTGTCTATTGCTGTAACATGCTTAAAATCTTTTGCAAACTTAAATGTCAATCTTCCTGTTCCTGTGCCAATTTCCAATATGCTTGCATTTTTATCGAATTTTGACATTATGATCTTCCTTACCTCTTCATACTCTTTATTTTCAGGGTCATAATACTTGGAATACCAATCATCCAGCTTCTTCATTATCCAAGCATCAATAATTTTATCAATCTTAGAGATAATCTTTTCTTCAGAATAACTCGCCGATAAAGTATTGTAAATATCAAACTTGTTCTTAAAGAAAAGTTCTTTTGAATAATTTTGCACAAGTGAATCGGATATTCGCTTGATATATGCTATAAATTCACTTTTAAGGTAATATTTCTTATCTTTCTCGAGAACAATCTCTTCATCCAAGAATTCTTTTAGTATCTTGAAAGCATGTTTATAGCCTACATCTGTTCCTTCAGATATCTCCTTGATGGTTTTATAGGGATTTGTAACTAAATATTTTAGCACTTTCTCCTTTGTTTCTGAGCCGAATAGAGAGTACATATTTATTTAAGAAACATTTTTTTAGTCAATTTCTTCGAGGTAATCAAATAAACAATTAATACTATTATAACAATCAAAGCGATAATCACTATCGCCCATATTGTCTTTAAAGGTTTGGATGATTCCTGTATCCCCTCTTCAGCACCAGTTGGCGTTATCTCTGTTGTAGGTGTTATTGACTCCAGAGTTATGCTCTTAACTATTAATTCTACCTTAGTGCGGCTGGTAATATTCTTTAGTGTAATACTGACATCATAATACCCATCATTATTCAAGTCAAACTTCATTTCCTCTCCAAGAGAGATTGTTGCTTTTTGGGGAATGCTTTGAATCAGAATAGTAATATTATTGCCTGTTACATTGAGTAATTTTATCTGGAGCAAAGTTAGTTTATGATAAGAACCATTAATAATAAATCCTAATGTTTCACCAAGCATGAATGATTTCCTGTATCCTTTTAAAAGTTCTGTTTCGTTTATTTTTGAATATATCCCTCCCCCTCCAGTCTGGGGTTGAGGAGATAAAGAAGAAACTGCGTTGATTGTCATTTCTCTATTTGTGCTATTTCCTACATTTACAGCAAGGTCAGTGCAGTTAATGCTCCATATATGTGAGCCTATGCTCAATGAAGAGTTATAAAATCCATATACAACATAATTGCTTAGATTAGTAAGAGTATTGATAGCAGTGCCATCAAATATCAATGAACAACTTGAAATACCGCTTGCTTCTACAGTAACATTGAATGTAAAGTTATATTCAGTTACTTCTGATGATACTTTATCAGCAGGTGTCTGAAGAGTTATTGTTGGAGCAACAGTGTCAAGTGTGACATTTCTTGTTTCTGTATTGTTCACATTGCCTGCCCCATCCGTTGCAGTAACATTGAAGAAATATATTCCATCAATTAATCCGGTTATATTTACAAAATTAGGAGAACTTAAAGTAGTTGTTGAATTAATTAATGTTGTTGAATTGTACAGGTTAATTGTGATGTTAACAAGATTAGCATCTGAAGCAGTTGCGTTAATCACAATATTTGTTCTGCTGAAATAACCAGTTAAATGTGTCGGATTTGTGAAGTTTATGCTTGGATTTATTGTATCAATTGTTACATTTATTGTTATAGAACTATTACAGTTTCCTGCTAAGTCGCATGTTGTTGCATTGATATACCAGATTCCATTAGCTAAACTGGTATAATTATACTGGGCATTTGTCATTGAAGTAGTATTCTTGATTGTTAGGTTAAGAGATTTTGTTGCATTATAGAAGGTTATGTTAGTATAAGCAAAGTTTGTATCGCTTGAAGTCATGTTTACAAAGATGTTTGTTCTGCTGATGAATGAGCCATCTGTTTCTGTTCCTGTTCCGAAATTTATTGTTGTCGGGTAGATAGTATCAACATTAAAATAGATAGATGTTGAATTTGTATTTCCTGCAGAATCATTAGCATAGATAATTACATTCGTTAGACCATCTAGGAATGTTGCGGTTATGTTTATTCCACATACTATTGTTGTATTTGATGCTCCAGAATTATTAGTCCACCAGCATGATTGAAGGTTTGTGTCATTGACTGTATAGTTTATTCCTACTGATGCTGTATTAAACCATGTTCCGTTGGTAGGAGAGATTATAGCTATCTGGGGATTTATGAGGTCTTGTATTGTTAGACTATAGTAAGAATAGCCTACATCAGAGTAATTCTGATTTCCTGTTACATTGGCTCTGAAAATATAACTTCCGGGTGGAAAAGTTACATTCAGACTATTGTTAGCCAAATAATCATTATTATTCATATCAAGCCCAACTATTCCTGCATTTGTAGCAGCAGAAACATTTGCCTGTTGTGAATACTGCAAAGTTAAATTCACTGTTCCCCCGTTTAATTTAAAAGTTAATACGGGAGTGTCTTTTGCAATATGGCTCCATCTTGTTATAGTCAGGGCAGTGTAATTCTGCGTCGCCAGTGCTATTGCTGTGAAATTATAATCCCCTGCTCCTAAAATCCTGAATAAATTATTCTGGGCAGTTATATCTGCGTCATTCTGGTATAAAGTAAAAGATTGTTCTATATTTCCCAAGGTTACAGAAACATTTGTCTGAACTCCATAAACTGCTGTTTGGTTTCCAGCAGTGCCGTTGATTAACAAAGTTAAAGTTGATGTTGCTTGTGAAATAGTAAAATCTGATTCATTACTTATATATGTATAATTCTGATTATCATTTCTTATAACTGTAAAATTATAACCTCCTGCTCCTAAACTTTGTTCTGAATTGTTTGCTATTATTGTCCCGTTTCTGTAAAGAACAAAGTCTGAATTGCAATCCGTATATACTTTAAATTTCGCTGAAAATACTAAAGGGGAAGTTTCATTAAATAAAACATTGCAAACACCGCTATTGTTATTGATGATTATGTCTTTTGTTATTGAGCTGGCAGAATAGTTTACATTTCCGGCTGTTGAATAGTTGAATGTCTTGGTTCCTGCTCCGTAAACAGCATTTGTAGGATTAAGTGAGCAGGTTAATTCAGATGGACAATTAGCACCTGCAACATCAGAGGCTGTTCCGTATGTTATTGGAGTTGTTCCAGATATTCCGAGAGCAAAACTTGAATTTTTAGTTATGGTAATATCAATTGTTTTGCTGCTTCCAGTGTAGTTTGAACAGCCGGCTGTAGAATAATTAAATGTTTCAACACCTGCCCCATAGACCTGATTTAACTTGTCAACACTGTAAATACAATCGTCGTCTCCGATATTTGTTTCTGAACCAGATATATCAGTAACAGTTCCATATTCTATTGGGGTTGTTCCTGTTAAATTCATACCCTGCGATGAGTCCCCTTTATTTATTGTGAGATTTAAGTATGTTTCAAATGAAGAATAATTTTGATTGCCAGACACTGAAAAATTATATAGATATTCCCCTGCACCAAAAGTATAGTTTTGACCTATATTTATTGATGTTCCATTTATATAGATTGAAACAGGCGTATTATTAATGCCACTATAAGATGCATTTGCCTGCTGAAGATAGTTTATAATTAAATTAGAATTAACTCCATTAAGCAAGGGCGTAATTGTTTGTGATGATTTGTTTACGGTTATGTTGTAATATGAATACCCAACATCAGATATATTTTGCCCATCGCCGGAGATATTTGCCCGGTACATGTAAGAGCCAGCCCCCAGTGTAATATTATTTCCATTTTCACTTAATGTACTTACTCCATCTCTTTCCAAGTTAACTGTTCCTGCACTAGATGTTGCGGTTATATTCACCTGCTGAGGATATACTAATGTTAGGTTGGAAGTTCCTGAATTTGCCAAGAAGGTTAAAACCGGAGTAGCTTTTGTTATATTTGCATATAATTTAACAGAAATATCAGTATAATTTTGGTTGCCGGTCACATTATAATCAAATTGATAATAATCTGCTCCAAGCGTATAATTTAATCCTCCAGTAATAGCTATACCATTTCTATAGATTTGTAATGTTCCAGCATTTGTATTGCCTGAAGCATTAACCTGCTGCGGATAAATTATTGTTATATTGTCTATGATGCCATTTAAATGATAGTTTATAGTGGGCGTATCCTGCGTAACATTTACTTGATAAACCGTGCTATTTAAGTTTCCAAAAGTGTCATTTACTATTATATTAATTAAATAAACTCCGCTTCCAATTGAAGTAGAATTCTCAAGCCAACCACTTTGGTTTATAGAAAAATCTGAAGTCCAGTTTATAGACCATCCTATTGGCAAAGATAAGTCATCATTCGCTTCAAATAGAACTCCAAACCCCTGCCCATATGTCATTGTTGTATTGCTTGGTATGGCAGTAAAATATGGAGAGATGCTATCAACAAAGAACGTAACGCTTGAACTATTCAAATTCCCAATGCTATCATTTGCATACGCGTAAAAAGTGTTGCTTCCCTCGCTGAAGTTAAAGTAAGTTAGAGCAGTATAGGTTATATTAGCTGTTCCATTATACCACCAGACAGATTGTGCGTCAGATGAATTTGTCAGGTTGATAAGAATGTTTTGCGTTG
>Ga0247842_10003992_pt1 | contig 19011 bp, 23 predicted proteins | sample LaCruzMarch2015__3_FD_192411 | JGI IMG/M metagenome (GOLD analysis project Ga0247842, IMG submission 192411) | Freshwater microbial communities from meromictic Lake La Cruz, Castile-La Mancha, Spain - LaCruzMarch2015_19m | ecosystem: Environmental > Aquatic > Freshwater > Lake | place: Spain...
ACTGGATCTCTTTAATGACAGTCAGATCCTGGGAGAGGAACCGTCCGAGACTGCGCCCTTTCACATCATCCATGTGATCCCTGATTGTGGTGGGAGTCTTTAAAGGGGTTTCATTTCCCTTTTTTTCGCCGCGATGGTGCCGGCTGGTTCGATCCGGGGACTCGCCATTCTCTGTGGATGACCGGGCTCTCGGAAGTTCGATCGGGAGTTCAGCGGCATTTTCAAAATACTGGTCCCGGACATATTCGACCGGCACCTTGTTCCGGAGGGTTTTTATAACCTCCTTTTTCGTCATGTCCTCAACGCTCTTGCCACGGGGGGAAAATGAGACATAATCGATATCTGCGACCTGCAAAAGTTCCTTCAGGATCAGTTCCCCGCCACGGTCACCGTCAAAAAAAGCGGTGGTTGTCTTTTTCTCGCACATGTCGATGACCGTCTTTGGGATATTTGTCCCTTCAACAGCAACCGCATTTTTGATGCCGTACCGTAGCAGGTTCAGGACATCCGCTCTTCCTTCAACGATGATTATCGCGTCGGAATCCAGAACATTGGGACCCGAAGGAACCCTCTCTTCGCCAACAGTACCGATCTTTTCGATCCGAATGCTCTGTCGGACATCCTCAAGGAGATCGTCGCTGTTAATTGTACCGTCTTCGAACCGTTCGAGTAATATCTCTTTTGCCCGGTTAACAATCTTTTTTCGTTTGATGACGCGAATGTCCTCAATTGATTCGACCATCACACGTGCCACGCAGGGACCGACGCGGTCGATTGTCTCAAGCGATGCGGCAAGAATTGCTGTTTCAGCACGGTCGAGCGATGTGGAGATCAGGATCTCCCCCTTTGTCTCTCCCTTCTTGCTCTCTATCTGGACGTCGATTCTGCCCACACGTCCTGTTCTCTGGAGATCTCGCAAATCCAGGTCTTCGCCGAGTAACCCTTCCGTCTGGCCAAATATGGCTCCTACGACATCGGGTTTCTCGACCACCCCCTCTGCAGTGATGCTAATGTGAACAAGGTACTTGGTAGTATCCGGTGAATACACGTAAATGCACCCCCATCGATCATGCGGTAATGGTTAAGCCTGATCATAGGTATAATTTATATATGTTGTGTAAAATTACTTAAAGTGTAGGTTAACCATTTCTTAAAAAGGCACGGGATAACCGGGAAGTGAGATTTTTTTATTGAATGTGCTGCAGGTAAAATGTTCATTGTGAACGCGTAAGCTGGGTCTGTTCATCGGCAGTTCCTCTTAAAAATGGGTCCACCTTTTCCTATAAAAATGCCCTCGGCATTTTCATTTTGTAGGCTTGTGGCACGCGAGCATCATGTCCGTTTTCATGTTCCTGTACGTTTGTATCACATGGCGGAATTATGGTTACTTTCCTTCCTGCAGGGCACGGAGCTTTTCAGTTACATACGCTTTTGGCAGTCCGGTGATGCTGATCTTTTTTTGCGATACCGTCATTCCCGCAATGATACTGACAGCAGTTGCCGGTACTCCCAGTGTCTTTGCGACAAGGGCAATCACTGCCTTGTTTGCCTTCCCCTCGCTGGCAGGGGCAGTAACCCGGCACCCAATAGTATTTCGCCATTCATTATAACCCGCAGGAAATACATTGGTTTTTGCCCCGGCAGTTACTTCGATTGAGATAACCGTGCACCCGTGGTCTTCGAAAAGTGCATCAGGAATACCGGACATCATGGCACCAGAAGGAATATGTCGCCCGGCATAAACGCACATGGATCATAAGTGGCTGCTGCCTGTTCTTCACCTGTGAAAATAACCCTCAGCCGGGCGATGCCTGTCGCGCAACCGGGTTGTCCCATGGATCATATCAGGCGTCCGCCAATCGATCACCCGGGGACCTATGGCTGCGCTATATCGGCACCATTTTTCATCAGTGTTCCGGCTATTTAGTATTTCCGGACATGCTATTGCTGATCATACGCTGTGCAGATAACGTCGAATTGCGTTATGAATTGCCAATGTAACCATTCCCGGGAATCCATGCCGTTTCGCTTTTTGTGAAATCTCCGTCTTTATATACGATTGTACCATTCAGGATTACTGTACCGGGAAAGATGGCAAAGTGACCCGCAAAAGGAGTCCATCCACATTTACTGTGCAGCAAATCAGGATCGATACGGGTGACTTCTTTTGGATAAATGGCAAAATCTGCGCGACTGCCCGGTGAGAATCCCGCAGGAGAAATCCCGAGCAGAGCCGCAGGGACAATGGATGTCTTGTTAATCACATCACTGAGAGAAATTGTGTTTTTTTGGACTTCGGCAAGAAGGAGCGGGACCATAGTCTCCACACCCGGAATTCCGGAAGCTGCATTATTGAATAATGTGCGTTTATCCGTGAGTGTGTGAGGCGCATGGTCAGAAGCGATCACATCGATCCAATTCCATCGTGACCACAGCTTTTTACGCTCGCGTTCACTTCTGAGCGGGGGGTTAACCTTGGCAAGAGTGTCATCATTGCTGAACTGTTCCCGGGAGAGGAATAGATGATGCGGCGTTACTTCAACGGTGCCCGTTGCGGCATCAACAGATTCTGCAGTACTCAAATGACAGAAATGAAGCCGGCAATTGGTGGTGTTGCACGTTGTTACGTTTTTTATTGCCTGTAATTCTCCTGCAGCGGATCGTATGGTATCGTGAGAGATAAGATCGGGATCCTCCACAGTTGTCACATCCTCTGCGTGGATGGTTGCAAGTGCACCGAGTTTACCGATGCGCTGGAAGGATTGCATGAGTGCCGGTTCGCTTAGTGCCTCCCCATAACTTGAGGGTGCATAAAATGTCTCGCCAAATGCCATCGCACCGGCAACCCACATTGCTTCCAAAGGTGTATCCGGGGTCACCGCGCTATTAATTGCATACCGGCAGAGTGAATGTGCCTGCGCTTCGATCACCCGTTTCCGGAAAAGTTCCGGTGTGGTAAGGGGCGGGACGGTGTTTGGTTGATCCACAACGACGGTTACACCTCCGGCAAGAGCGCTCCTGCTTCCACTCGCCCAGTCCTCCTTTGCGGACTGGGTGCCGCCTCGCATATGTACATGCATATCAACTGCGGCAGGAAGTACGAACTGGTTCTTACAATCGATCGTTTCTCTTAACGGAGCTGCCGAACCAACATGAACGATATGACCTGCCTGTATCGTCACATCAGCAATCCGCCCTCCGGGAAGTGCCACGTTTTTTAAGACGAAACCGGGGAGATTTCCCATGCAGATAACATTCTCTCTTAACCATATAGACGTGGTGATTCAATCCTGTTCACAGGTATAACCGGATCGAAATGATGTGATGGATACGATACCTTTTCTATCGGATCCCAGAAATATTAGTACAGAGTGCCGGATGAACCAGAATCATTTATTGGGGCATTCAACCATAGTCTGAACCGGTACCATTTGGGGGTATAATGGATAAAATTTTAAAAATTACACTTGGGATATTTATTGTCGTGCTTATCGTGTTTGCGGCTGTTGTTTCCTATACGATGTTTATTGATAATGCATACCGGACCTCGCTTAACAGTACCTATTCCTACTCCTGTTCAATCACAACTGATTCAGTATTATCCAATGTCACATTCTTTATTCCGATCCCAGCAAATCCCTCAGGATATTCACTGGTTGCTGCGCGGATCGGCGCACAGGATATTTCCGGAATCCCCGGTGACTGGACCGCTGATCTTTTTGATACCGGAAAAGCGACGTTATTAAAAATAACTGCAAAAAAAATTTCGCCTGCGATTCTGAATGGACCTGCCACACCCTACACAACACAGTTTTCTGTCGATGTGAAATCCCCAACAGTGATCAATACGCTCTCACCCGTTGGGGATGATGCAGTGTTCCGTCCGGTTCAGGCAGTGAGGAACGTCACGTGTCCGCAGGACGCGGGAGTTTTTACGGGATCACCGAGCTGTATCGATTACCTGACTGCGATCTACGCAGATTACTCAGCGGATCCCAATGCTTCACTATCCATCAGTTCCCACATTACCGGAAGGAATGAGTGGAAGATCTTTGAACCGCACTACAACGAATACCGGAACGAAATTAATGTGCTGATGTTTGGGGACAATCACGGGTGGGTTACTACAAAGGGGCGGCTTGAATCCGGAATAGGATTCTATGATGCACCCGTCCCGGCATCCTGAATATTTTAAGAAAACGCCGTTTTTTCGATGGAAAAAATTGCACAGACGTATTGACATTCGGTGGGGAGCGGATATGGAAACGAAAAGGGATGGCAGGCAGCGGGCATCAGTTCAATCTGGTATCGTCGTAGATATTATTCAAAAGCAGGATCAGCGGAGCGGAAAAAAAGGCCGGGGGATTGTGCAGGAGATTCTGACCAGCACCAGTTTTCATCCTCATGGCATCAAGGTGCGCCTGAAGGATGGGCGCGTAGGGCGGGTTACCGAAGTGTTCAGCATAGAATCTGCCGAAGATGGCACATAATGTATTTATGCCGATCTGAATATGGAGATGACCCAAAATGTGTGAATGGCAGGCAATGTAACCGCTCATTCCTGTTCTTGATGTACCCGGATAATGCCAGGATCTTCCTTTCGTTCTCGGGAATTGTCATTACAAAAAGGAGCCGGGGTTTATGATCGCCATTTGTGACCGGATACGCATGGCACAGGACTAAAAATGATTCCGGTTATTTCATCGCTTCGATGATTGCTTCTTTTACCTGCTCATCAGTCTCGCTCTGGAGTGCTTTTGCGAGTGCTTCGTGAACCTTCTTCCCGCCGATCACACTGAGTGCCCGGACCGCCATCATCCGGACGAACCGGTTTTCGTCTTTGAGAAGGATAATCATAGGCGCGAGCGCATCGGAATCGCCAAGTTCCCGCAGCCCTTTTGCTGCCATGTACCGCACGTGTTCGCGATTATCTTTTAGACCCTGTATCAAGGGTTTGACTGCTTTTTCATCAGCGATTTTTCCGAGCGCTTCTGCAGCACGGTACCGGGTCTCCCACATCGGCTCCTTCATTGCATCCGCAAGCGATTCCACCGCCGCCTTTCCGATTGCAGAAAGGGCAAGCATCGCCTGTTCACGCACGGATTTGTCAAAATCCGCGAGTGCCTCTACGAGCGGCTGGATGGCGCGTGGGTTTTTTGCCTTGCCCAGCAGGTACGCGGCATATTGCCGGACATCCGGGTCTGTACTGTCCCGCAGGGCATGCACCATGCCTTCGAGCCCCTGCTTCTCCAGTTCTTCTGCCCCCTCCGGTTTTTTGGGTATGTTTGGGTCTGTCATGATAATCCGATGAAGTATCGGGTACATTCTTATTTAAGTGCGATCACCGACAGCCGGTGTAACCGGAAACGAATTGCCAATGGCTAAATAAATCCAGACTGTTGTTTTCATGGGTGTTTTAAAAAAAACCTGATGACCCCTACCAGTTCAGGCGAGCCAAAATAAAAGTCGGCTTGCCGACTTTCATGCTAACCTCCGATGAGCTGACGACAGTTCAACCATACGAGCATGAAAATGGCAAAGCCATTTTCATATAAAAGCCGACGCTTGTCCTGTGATAACTTCAAAAAATTTCGTAGTTTACCATTATTTTATATAAATCGGTGTAGATGTTTTCTCATGAACAATAAGATCATTGCAATCATGATCCTCTGCATCGGCATGGTCGTTGTGACTGCCGGTTGCATGAGTCTTTACCCGGCGAGTTCGGTTCCCCCGACTTCATCGCAGGATATACGGCTTTCTGAATCCAAGATGACGTATGCCGGCACCGCTGCATACGTGCCAGTGCCAGCAGCAGCGCCTGATTTCCCTGCATCACCCGGAGGGACCGGTATCGACACAAAGATCATTAAAACCGCATCCCTGTCCCTGGAAGTAAAAGACGTTCCCGGATCAGTCGCGGCGCTCAAAACCATCGCCACAGATAAAGGCGGTTATCTCTCATCGACAAACATGCAGAAAGGTTACAATGACCGTCTCTCTGCGACCGTGATCATACGTGTTCCCGCAGCGGAGTTTGATAATGCGCTTACGAGTGCAAAAGCGCTTGGGACGGTCAAATCGATCTCGACGCAGGGCGAGGACGTGACCGAGAACTATGTCGATCTGACTGCCCAGAAGGCATCGTACCAGAACCAGCTCGCCCAGTATAATGAGATCATGAAAAAGAGCGAAAAAGTCGAGGACATCATCAAGGTGCAGGAACAGATCGATCGCGTCCAGACTGAGCTCAACCGGCTCGATGGCAGGCTGAAGTACCTTGACAGCCGGATTGACCTTTCGACAATCACCGTAAACCTGCAGGAGCCGGAACCGGTCGGTGGCGATACCGGGCATAACTTTGTTGCGACCATCAATGAAGGAATTGCCGGGTTCCTCGGTATGATCGATGCAATCATTATCCTTATCTTCACGCTGCTTCCGCTCATTATTATCGGTGTTATAGTGTATGGCATCTACCGCTGGAGAAAAGGGAAAAAACCGGTTGCGGCACCCATACCGGCAGCAGAAGCGGCAGAGAAAAAATAAACAATCCATTTTGTGTGTGTCTGAAGAAAAAAAATATGTAATTTTATCATGGAGCACCGGGTGTATTTGTTGCCGGATTCGTGATATTTACCATAGTCATGTTTGTAGTTGGCTAATTAGGAGTCTTTGCCGTTGTGTTAACTGGGACAGTTGCCACCGGTGATGAGGTTGTCCCCGATGCCGTAACCGCTCCACTGACCACCGGAGGTTGTGCGATACCGGTGGTCGTGTCGACCGAGATGGTCACCTTGCCGAATCCTGTGGAAGTGATTCCCTTCGTGAGCTGTTTACCGTCTTTATAAATCTCCACAAGGATCTCGTGGGCGGATCCGTCCAGTTTCCAGAACGATGCCTGCACGGTCCCTGTTGCGTTCTCAACTTCATAAAGCCGTTCTCCGGAATTCGTCACTTGCCGCGATGTGTCAGGCGGACCATAGGTGCCTTTCCAACCGCCGAGATAGTTTACGTGGACATAGACCCCGGTTGCCGGGATTACGAAGGGAGTTTGTTCGGGACGGACTATTGTGACTGCGGGGGCGGCAGTTATCCTGGCGGTGGTTGTACCTGAAGGTTCCACCGTGCCGGACGTAAATGGTGTGACGGCGCCATTGCCTGCGCCGGTTCCCGGTTTGAGAAAAATTACAACGCCTGCAACCACTGCAATAAGGATAATCACAATCACGCCAATGGCAATAAACATCCCATTTCGACGACGGGGTTTTTGCGGTATCGGGTGTGTGGCAGTGGGCATTGATCCAGGTACAAGTGGTGCAGGTGGGAGGTCTTTGGGGGAGAAGAGCCGGGGAATAAATCTGCGGGGTGAAGGTTTTGTTTGGGAAAGTACCGGTGATGGTGTTTCCGGTGGAGGCTGCGGGGTTTCCGGTAGTCCCGCTGGTGTGATAGCAGGAGTCTCCTGTTGTGACAATTCCGGCTGAGAACCTACAGATGGGGGTGTTGGCTGGATGGTGGGCTGCGGTTCGGGTAGATGGACTCCTCGTAACGGGTCGTGTGGGATTTTTATCGCTGATCGCTCAATGAGGGGTTCAATGGACTGGATCTCCCGGTCGAGAGGACGCTCCTTTTTCCCGGGGACGGTATAAGTGGGTGCAGGTTGTGAAACAGGGATCTGCGGAGCGGAAGACACAGGAGATATTTCACCAGATATGACAATTTTCGTTCCACACCGGTTGCAGAACTCAGAACCCTCCGGCACCCGGTTCCCACACCGTGTACAGAACGTGCCAAACGAGAAGGCAGGAGAATCCGCCAACGGAACTGCCGGTTGCGGTGACACTGGTGTAGCACGTTCAATACTCTTTTTTTCCGGGTGTATGGTGTCCATCTCTTTTTTTGCAGCCGGGTGTGATACGATCGAAGATCCAACAATCTCAATTCTCGGGGACGTAGTGTCTTCAGCCTTTTTTTGTGCCGGTTCAGTGCCGGAAATCGCTTTACGGATCTGCTGCCCAAAGGAAGTGGAGCTGTAATCCCGGATCAATCGTATCCATTCGTCCCGTTCTTTTGTCCTGTTCCCGATGGACTCACGGGAGAATGTCAGGATCACCTGTCGCGTGACGCCTTTATTTGCGACGACAGACAGCGTCATAATCTGGTCGCGGATTGCATTTTCACCCGGTTGCACTTCCTTTATCGTGGAAAGCGGGATCTCTTTTGGGGGCAGGAGATTTTTTGCCCTGTCAACAAGGATAATCCGTTTGTCTGTAAGAATCCCCTCAAACGGTATCGATTTGACATAAATCCCCTGTGTCCGCACGAGAACCGTCTCGTCACTGCGTAATTCCGGATCATCTATCATTCTACTCTACCACACTATTCTTTCAAATGTGAGACGTTTGCGAAGAAAAAGATATTCGTAAACAGATCGTGGATGTAACATCTTTAGAGCCAGGCATGGAATACCGGAGTTTCCCGGCAGTTAAAGGGAATAACCAGATTATGCAGGAGCAGTTTTTGACTCACGGGGAGACGGTAGCAGGCAATCGTCTTGTAAAAACATCTGAACCTCTAAACGAATCCGGACACTCCAAAAACCTGTAGTAAACTGATATGCCGATAAACCGCGTGCAATAAAAAGGAAAATTTGAGGGTATTAAAATACCTGAAGTGTGGACACGTCAGAGCGTAATGTGAACGTATTTTTTGTCGCACTCAAATTGTGTGTCCGAGGCACGCGCCTCGGGTATGTGCTCTTACCGTAAGAATGCGATGGTCTCCGCCAGTGCCCCATTACGGATTAGCACTTCTTTGAGCTGCTTTGAAGCAAGCATCTGTGTTTTGATCTCTGATGAGAGCGTGACCCCACACTCTTTTGCGTGCGGATCTTCAGGAGAGCAACTGATGAGCTCGCCCGAAATCCCCTGATCGAAAACGCATTTGATGATATGGTTCTGGACGAATGTCAGTTCAGTCATCATCTGCTCACCGGGCACTTTTAGCGCGGCAAACATAAACCGGATTGCATCTTCAAGAGGATGTGGAAAACCCTCAACTGAGAGTTTGATGATGCATTCAACCTCAAAACGTTCGTTCTGCACCTTTTTTATCGCTGAGTGCTCAATGCTCATCATCAGCACCCGTTCAGATGGGATCATGTGAATGTGATGATCCTTGTCAAGCATTGCAATACTGTTTCTATGCATATGTATCTCCCTTTCATGATGTTCTGTCTCCGGGGTTAAAGTGCTTGTGCCCCAATTGAGGCGAATTTTCTTTTGCATTCTGATACAGAATCATGCACATCGCTCTCTGTTACCCGGTTGGATGTGTATGGTTGTGTTATAAATGAAGTGATAAGGATAAAAAATATTTGACCTGATACGATAAAATGACCATCCAACACGTTTTTGGCATTTATCGCGTATCATACCATTATGCCGAATGGCTCCTGTGCTATTGTGTTTACAATATTATTGATCATTGGTTCAGCCGGCTGCATGTCGAACCAGTCTCCGCAACCCATACCACAGCCAACATCTCCAGTTACCGCACTCCCCCTCACGCAGGAAAGCCCGTTTTCTACGATAAAACCAGCTGAATGATGGAAAATTTCACTAAAAATAAAAAACGCCCAGGTCGGAATTCGAATCCGAGTCGTTTGCGTGACAGGCAAACATGATAGGCCGCTACACTACCTGGGCTTTTTGTTAAACAGTTATCCCGCCTCCCGGATTCGGACCGGGGACATCGCGGTAGCTGCGCAGTTACCTATAACGGTAAACCATACTACAGCCGCGCACTCTACCAGGCTGAGTTAAGGCGGGGCACTGCGCTATTAATGTAGGAATAATTTGGTATTAAACGTATCGTTGAATGCGGCGATAATTGGCGCAAACAGAAAAAAATGACACAGATTTTGGGTTTTATTTATATGATGAGCGTGTCAATAAATTATTATGACTGCTCGCAAGGATGTTGCGGGGGATTGCCTTCTTCACCGATAGCCATGCTCGTGAAGAAGTGACTATTTTTGACACCACGCTCAGGGATGGAGAACAAACCCCGGGGATATCTTTTAACTTTGAACAGAAACTTGAGATCGCCCGTCAGCTCTCTTCAATTGGCGTTCACATAATCGAAGCCGGGTTTCCTGCATCGTCAATCGCCGAGAAAGAGACTGTAGCTGCCATCAAAAAACTCGATCTTGAGGCGAACATCTGCGGACTCGCACGCTCAGTCAAAGCCGATGTTGATGCCTGCCTTGACTGTGATATGGACATGGTACATGTCTTTATCCCGACATCGGATATCCAGCGGGAGAACACGATCAACAAAACCCGGGTGGAGGTGCTCGCGATCACGGATGAGATCATCCGGTACGTCCGCGGGCACGTTAACATGTGCATGTTCTCACCCATGGATGCGACCCGGACAGATGGCGATTACTTAATTGAGGTCTGCCAGACCGCGGCAAACGCAGGAGCAACGATTATCAATATCCCTGATACGGTCGGGGTCATCTCACCCTCCGGCATGAAGACGTTGATCTCACGGATCGCCCGCAATGTGGACTGCCCGCTTGATGTGCACTGCCATAACGATTTCGGGCTTGCGGTTGCAAACACGATTGCCGCGGTCGAAGCCGGCGCATCACAGGTACAGGTGACTGTGAACGGATTGGGAGAACGGGCTGGTAACGCAGACCTAGCCCAGACTGTCATGATCCTGGAATCGATCTACCGGATCAAAACCGGGATTAAAAAGGAGCGTCTCGTAGAGACGTCGCGCCTTGTCTCCCGGTTCTCGGGTATCAACATCCCACCCACCCAGCCGGTAGTCGGTGAAAATGTCTTCTCCCATGAGAGTGGCATTCACTCACACGGTGTCATCAAGTGTACCGACACCTTCGAACCCGGCATAATGACCCCCGAGATGGTCGGGCACCGCCGGCGCCTTACGCTGGGTAAGCATGTGGGGAGGCACGCGGTACGCCAGATGCTTAACGACACCCTTATCGATCCTTCCGATGCCCAGCTGGACATGATAGTGGAGAAGGTCAAAGCGATTGCCAACAGGGGAAAGAGGGTAACCGATGCGGATCTTTACGAGATTACCGAGAGTGCGATGGGTATTGAACTGAACCACAAGATATTCGACCTGCAGGACATCGCGATCATGACCGGCAACCACATGATTCCAACTGCGAGCGTAAAGGCAAAAGTTAACAGCAAAGAACATGTCTTCTCTGCGGTTGGCAACGGTCCTGTCGATGCCGCGCTCAATGCGATCCTGGGGATCGTACCTGCCCGCATTCAGCTCAAGGAGTTCAACATCCAGGCAATCAGCGGGGGCTCGGATGCGATGTGCCATGTCACTATTGCAGTTGAGGACGAGAATGGGCATATCTTTGATGCGAGCGGGAGCGGTGACGATATCGTACTGGCATCAGTCGAGGCGCTTGTTAACGCGGTCAACCTCATCAACCGGGTAAAATGACCGTGCTCATTTTTTCATTCAATTTTTAAACGGGTATTACGGATCGCAACAAGAATTTTCAGCGCAGGTTCGTATCCATATACTGCTGCACGGGTTGACAGTTTCCCGATTACTTCATCGGTTGATGCAAGATAGCGTTTTGTAAACCGTCCGTTGCGGTTTGCCGAATCCAGAAGATTGTCTATACGGTCGCAGATTTTAACCAGCGTCGCCTCAGGTGGCGCATCCTGAATCCGGTCGAGGCTGTCGGACAACCGTGCAGTTTTACCTTTGATGGTATTTTTTTTCGTCAGTGCATCCACTATGGCGGAAATATCCTCCTTCTCATCCGCCAAGATCTGGAAACTGTTGATGACCGCCTGCGTCTTTATTATCCATTCCGGTGTGCAATCTTCGTACACATCGTGAAGCCATGCGGCGATGATCGCACTATGCGTACCTCCGAACCTGCTCACAAGACCTGCCACTCGTGCGGGGTGCGTGATATAAGGGGTTTTTTTATCCTTACGAAACTGCCCTTTATGAGCACGTGATGCATGATCACTCGCGATCTTGATGGCAAAGAGGCAGTGAACTGGATCCTGGTTCAAAAAATCCACACGTGCTTGCATGCGAAAAAAATCTGACCGGGAACCTACATGTGTCTTTTGTTTTTGAATTCCGGAACGCCCATTTAAGAGGTGGCAGCGGGCATCACAACCGGTAGTTTAGGATCAACAGATCCCCATAAATGAAATTTTTAGATGATCTGTAGTTACTCACACGAAACGTCGATGAAGTAAAAAAGTTATGCCGCACTCGGGGCGCTTTTACCCTCGAGTGCTGACTTGATCTGTGCCTGGAGCTGCTCGAACTTGCCCTGGAGCATCTTCTCCTGCTTTTCGAGGGACTTGATCCGGATCTCAAGGGTTTCCACCTTCTCTTCGAGTTTCGTATTCACGAGCTCCTTTTTCTTCTGCACCATGACAGTGCCGACGCTCATATACATCGGGGCGTCATCGGCGGAATCCTTGATCTCTTCCTGTGCTCGCTTTGCCTCGCGCACCGCCATCTCGTACTGGTTCTTTTGCGAAAGGACTGTCTGAAGCTGTTGCTGCACTTGTTGCAGCATCGCAAGCTGATTCTGGATTTTGGGTGAAATGTTTTGCATAATGGCTCTCCTGATCATGTTGGAGTTCCCATCAATAAAAATGATTCCGATGAGGATCACTGTCATAAGATCTCCATTCCTGTGGAGTGCACCATGCACACAATCAGCAACCGACCGGGAATAATACGTATCCAGAGAAAATGGGTACAGTTCGGGATTATGATCCCGCATGCAATTACCGGTTTATAAAAACGAAAGGAATGCGCTTCAGACCAGTTGCTGCATCTCATCAGCAACGTTCACAAGCCGGAGATACATGTTGAGTGCCGCACGCATTGCGGCAGCATCCTGCGCCTTCACGTTGAGCACAAGTGTATCGGTACCTTCAAGCCAGCAATGTGTTGTTGAACGGGGATTCACCACATCGGAGAGTTCCGGTGCGAGCGCCTGATAAATTCGTTCGGCATAACTGGTTGTGAACCGGAAAAGCGCTTCGTGTTGCGGCAAAAAGGAGTTCCTCAAAGGAGTATGGGAAAAAGACTATAAAAAATGGATTGCAGGCAGGTGCCTGCATTCCATTTAGCGTGCCTTGAGCTCTTTGATGGCAGCGCCGCGTTCCTTGAACAGGATACGGTGACCACAGTAGGGGCATCTGACATTCACGTCAATCTCAACCTTCTGCTTGCAACGGGCGCACTTGTATGAACTTGCCATTTTCTATCCGGAATGACTATAATTTTTTTTCAACTTTGCGGTCAAGAGTGCGGAGTGCAATCTTTAAGGCGGGTGTCTGTGGCTGGTATGCCCCACCGGCAAATTTGAACCCACACTTCCGGCACTCCCAGATGCCGGTACCTTTTCGCTGTACAGCATCCACGTCACACTTCGGGCAGCGGTGGAGTGCACGCGAGATCTTTTCCATTGCGGCAACTCTCTTACGTACAAATCTTCCGTACCTGCAGCCGAAACGCCCTGCGCTACCAGTTACTTTTCCCTTTGCTGTTTTTTCTGATCCTGCCATGATGCTTACCTGATGGTTGCCTTATAATTCTCCCATCGATATGTCTTCTTACATTTGTCTTTTCAATTAATATACTTGATTGAGGATCTTCACCTGTCCATCACCTTTCGAGAGCTTGTTGATCAGGTCGTAGAAATCTCCCTGGGTGCCGGCAGGAATCCTGACAACGCAGACCCATGAGCCATCCTTCTGCCACTCATCTTTTTCCATCGTTGATGCTGCCGCAATGTCGCCATATGCGCGTGCAGCATTGTCTGCCGGGATCCTGATCGCGAGGCGTAGTTCCTCAAAACGGATCGGGAGGATGGGACGCAGCGCTTTTACCGTCTCTTTAACGAGTTCATCGACATGCTTGAAGGGATCGATGTTCACGCGGGCTTCCTCCATCGCCATCTCGATCCGATGAGGCGGGTGCGGATGCCCGGTCTGGGGATTGATGGCGTTCCGGGCGATGAACGTGACCACCTTCCGGCGTTTGTCCTCGATCATCTCCCGGCGTTGTTCCGCGGTAAGATGGATCTCCCCTTTCTCAATAATTCTCTTTGCGACCGCTGCAAAGTCGGTTGTATGAAAGACCTTTTCAAGAGATTCATCAGACGCACGCGTTCCGCGCGACGCGTTGCCGAAAACATTCAGGGCGGCGACCACATCTTCGATATTCAGGTTTTCGCCCTGCCGTACACGTGCCGCGAGGTTCGGATCGACAAGGATCTCAAACCGCTCGCCGAAACTTTCGAGCCGGGCGACTACAGCATTCTCAAGAGAGATCATACGAGGTCACTGTTTGAACTGTTCAACAAACGAGGCGACTTCGTCTTTTGTCATCTTCCGGAATGTTGCAGTTTCCCGTTCAATTACGCCAATCTCCACGGTATCGACATCGAATTTCCCTTCTGTTGCAGAGTGCAGTGCCTTTAAACCAAGGAGGATTGCATCTTTAATCTCTGATTCCGGATTATATTCTTCCTCAAAGACCTTCATTGCGGCAGGTCTGCCGATGCCAATACCCGTTGCCTTGTATTCAAGAAGTGTTCCGGAGGGGTCGGTCTCAAATAACCGGCTTTCCCCATCGCTCACACCGGCAATCAGGAGCGCGGTGCCGTATGGGCGAATACCGCCGTACTGGGTGAGGGTCTGCATGTGGTCGCAAAGTTTTTTCGCGAGCGCATCAACCTCTATCTGTTCATCGTAGGAGACCCGGTTGATCTGGCATTCGACCCGCGCCCTGTCGACAAGCGCCCGTGCATCACCGACAAGCCCCGACGAAGCCACGCCAATATGATCATCGATCTTGAAAATTTTTTCAATTGATGACGCTTCGAGCAGTTTCGAGTTTACTCTCTTGTCAACGATAAGGACGATGCCGTCTTTTGCCTTGATCCCGACTGCGGTCGTCCCGCGTTTCACCGCTTCACGGGCGTATTCCACCTGGTAAAGTCGCCCGTCGGGCGAAAAAACGGTGATCGCCCTGTCGTATCCCATCTGATATTGTGGTTGCATTTATTTTTCCTCCAGATCCTCTGTTGTCAGAAACAATCGATGTGTATTTTTAAATCCCTTTTCAATTACATCAACCTTATGACCGTCACACTGCACAATTTGGAATGCCCTCAAGTCAAACGTGCATTCCTCCGTCTCTGCGGGTATATCTCCAGTACTTTTTGGGAGATGATGTGCCATGGATTTTATCCGGTCACGCAAGCTTTCGATCGTGCCGGAAGTTGCGATAACCCGCAAGACAATCTGGCAGTCACGGCAGGTAAAAAGGGTGGAGAGTGCAATTGCACACTCACGTTCAGTCCCCCTGCGGCACCGCAGGATTGCGTGCCCGTCTTCGATAGAGATCACTGCCGGTTGCATAGCGGCAGTTACCACATCCCCCCAGAGGGTGGTCACCGATTCATGTATTGCATAATACAGATCCTTTCCCTCAACAGGTATCCCACATGGCTCGATCCGTGCGAGAAGATAGCGCCGTTTTTCCCGGAGCGTGGGGGGACGAACACTCATGAGATCACCTTCACCGCGGTCTCTTTCGGTGCGGTAATCCTCGCAACCCCGGCAAGTGCCTGTTCGACATCTGCGATATCCATACCAATGATTGAACAGAGTCCGGAAACCTCACGGACGGTGCGCATATCAAGGACCGAACGGGCAGATGATGAGATCGTGAGCGGGAATTCAAAGCGGCGGTACAGGGTCATCAGATCGAGATAGCGGTGGATCGCCTTCTGCCGGGTATGCCCCCGCCCGGATATAAGGGGGGAGAGGTCGAGATCGATTGCAGTTCCATTATCAGCAACAATCTTTGCTGTAACATGGTCGAAGGCATACTTCTCAACTGCATGGACCCCCCGCAGGATATGGATGCCATTCATACCGCCAACCGCCCGGTTAAATCCGTTATCACGTGCCTGGACAGATACGATTACACCCGATTCCTTGTTTTGTTTGATCCGGTTTATGACATCCTTTGCTGATGTGTCGGTAAGTATCATGCCGGAAAGAATTGCCACATCGTTGATCTCACATGCCGGCGTTTCTGCAGCGATGATACTGTCATAACCAAGCGCATGCGCTTCGAGCGCTAGTCTGCGGATCGATGAATCACCGGCTGGGTACGGGTACACGCATGCGTCGGTAATCTTCATGAAGATACCATTGCAAAAAAAAGGATAAGATTATTTGCCCTGGTTCGCGTGGGAACGGATACTCGGGCGGGTCTTTTCGGTACCCCTGCCCCGGGTTCCCATGCCGCGTCCCCGACGACCGGCAGCGGTCTTGCCGCGCTCTGCGCGCCCGCGGTGGACGGTGTTGCCGATCCATGCAAGATTGGGATCACTCTTGATTACCGGGTGGTGCCCGTCAACAAGGATGACCTCGTAATATTTCAGCTTCCCGTCCTGCCCCACCCAGTAGGAGTTGAGCACTTCCATGTTCGGGTACCTGCGGGATGCGCGCTCTTCTGCGATCCGCTGCAGGCTCTTTCCCGGTGTGATACGGTTCGTACCCATGTTTGCAGAACGTCGTGCACGGACATACCGTGAGCGTCGACGCCCCCCGCGGCGAACCTGAACACGGACAACTGCAATACCTTGTTTTGCCTTATAGCCGAGCGACCGTGCGCGATCGATCCGGGTGGGGTGCTCGAGCCGGGTAACGCTTCCCTCGCGACGCCATACCTGCATACGATCCCAGAGGAGGGCTTTCACTTCGCTCTTGTCAGGTCTGTTCCATGCCTCCCTGACATAGGCATACATCGATTTTGACATTCAGACTCACCTCAAGGTTCAGCCCTTACGGGCTACATTCCTTTCAACGGGACGAATCCCGTATTCCCATAAAATTGGACTGGCGGGGTATTAAAGTACACCGGCACTATCGTGAATACAAACCATTGCTGCCACAGGAATTATACGCCCTTACGCTTCTCCACTACATGAATACCTTCAATCCGTGTTACCGGATACTGCCCGTTTGCATCTTTCTCCGCGGATTTCACCATGTCCCAGATGGTCAAAAGGGCGACTGATACACCGACCAGCGCTTCCATCTCGACTCCCGTCTTTCCGGAGGATTTCACCCGTACGGTTGATTCAATATATTCTGTGCATTCAGTGAAATCCACGGTGATCGCAGTGATGGGGATTGAGTGACACATCGGGATGAGTCGTGGCGTGTCCTTGACAGATAGCGTTGCCGCCACCCGGGCGGTGGCAAGAACGTTGCCTTTCACGACAGTTCCTTCACGGATTGCCGCGAGAGTCTCATGGCGTAAAAAGATCTTTCCGCTTGCTACCGCTTCACGTACCACGTCTCCTTTCGCGCTGATGTCCACCATCTGTGCCCTATCGTTTGTTATATGGGAAAACCCGACCATTCACACACCTTTTCTTTTGAATAATTCCGCGGGGATACGGTCAACGATGTCGGATGCCAGCATACCCTCCCCCCGCTCCGCCGCCACGCGTTGCCCGGCACTCCCGGTCACATATGCGGCGATGCAGGCTGCCTCAAACGCCGGGATGTGGCAGAGAATAGCTCCTGCCACACCAGCCAGCACGTCACCGGTCCCCCCCACGCTCATCGCGGGATGACCGGTCCGGTTAAACCGGACACGCGTACTGTCCGTGATAATATCCACATGCCCCTTCAAAAGGATGGTGCCGGCATACCCAACCCCCCTTGCAACACGTGCCCGCCCAATTGTATCACCGGGTAGTTTACGTTTGGTCATCCGTTCGAACTCTCCGGCATGTGGCGTGTAGATCGTCTCTGCACTGGCAATCGGCAGCGGGAGCCGGAGAGCATCGGCATCGAACACCGCTTTTTTGCAGTGCGGTGCGACTGCCATGACAACGGTATGGCTTTCAGTTCCAAGCCCGTTTCCGCATACGACAACATCAGCCCGTTCTGCAAGCGCGATCAACCGTTCTGTGTGTTCATCAGCAATCCGTTTTCCATCAAGATGCTCGTAGATAAGGTCCGGGATCGGTTCAAACACCGGCGACGCGATCCGGACGATATCCGCTCCCGCCCGAAGCGCCCCTAGTCCTGCAAGATAGGGTGCTCCCTGGTACGGACCGCCACCGATGATGAGCACCTCGCCTCCGACCCCTTTGTGACTCTTGGGATCACGGTGCGGAATGAGCGTCAACTCTCCCGGTCCGACAATGCATTCCGCATCAACCGGAATCCCGATATCAACAACAGTTGAACCTGCAACCTTCGGGCGATGAAAAGCGCAGATCTGATCAGCACGCATGCCGGGAGTGGGGATATCAGCCGCGATGATCCGTGCACTCGATGCGTTCGCCATCGCAACGCACAAAGCAAGCGGCTCAAGGATTGTACCTTGTGCACCGATGCCGAGCAATGCATCGATGATCACGTCCGCTTTATTGAAGAGCGGTTGTAGTGCCGCAAGGTCATCACGGGATGAAAACGGGTGGAGCATGACCCGGCAGCGTTTCAGTGCAGCGAGCTGGTGTTCGCACGATAATGTTCGTTTTCCGGAATCAAGATAGCAGACGTCAACCTGTACACCTGACTGGAGATAACGGGCAGCAACCATCCCGTCCCCCCCGTTGTTGCCCCTCCCGCAGATAACGAGTGCCCGCGCCGGCTTGGTGGCACGCGCGAGTTCTGCAAGCGATTTGCCTGCGCTCTCCATCATCTGGAGTTCAGTCACCCCAAGAGCAATCGCGTTTTTGTCCACTGCCCGCATCCTACTGGGGGTGATAATCCCCGTCTCAAGAAACCCTTCGGTCAGCTCCGGTCGCATACCAAGTACATTTCATCTGTATGAACTCCCTAAATAATATGCAATGGGTTTTTGCGATGATGTGAAGGCAGCTGCAGAACAGATCGCGGCAGCTCCGGAAATAACCATCATCTC
>Ga0247842_10003994_pt1 | contig 19002 bp, 19 predicted proteins | sample LaCruzMarch2015__3_FD_192411 | JGI IMG/M metagenome (GOLD analysis project Ga0247842, IMG submission 192411) | Freshwater microbial communities from meromictic Lake La Cruz, Castile-La Mancha, Spain - LaCruzMarch2015_19m | ecosystem: Environmental > Aquatic > Freshwater > Lake | place: Spain...
ACATCAATTTTAGTATGTGATACAAAATTGCACCTAACATTGGCGGCAATAGGAAGATGTGTGCAATCATGGTCGTTAGAAAAGTTGAAAATCACTTGATTTCTAGAAAGTGCCCCCCCAAGCTGGAGAGTCCGGGACGCTGTGGTCCCTCATCCACGAGTACACCATCAAGTATGCTACCATGCACGACAACGTCCTGGTGAGGATTGACGAGAACCGTCGCATGATCCGGGAGATACTTCAGAGCAATGAGATGAAAGCCCTTGGTGTCCTGGAAAAGATCAACGCAATTCAACAGAATGATTCCGCGGAAATCAAAGCAAGGCTCCAGAAACTATCTGAGGAAATCTTCTCCTGTCCCGAACAATCCCGGTCCTCGATTGATAAAGATCTGAGGGTCAAGCCGGAACATGGTTGCTTCCTCTCCTTTGGCAGCGCATCCAAGCATCTTGACTTCGCTTCTCAGAAGTCTGAAGAGGCTCAGAGGATCTTCGATGATGCCATCAACAAGAAGATGGAGTTCTTCTTAAGCCCTGGAATTAAAGAGAGGCTGAGGCAAGGAGAGAACGAGCCTGAAATCGCAGCTCTGCTAAAATGCCAGAGCCCGAGCGAAGTTAGGTCTTACCTGACAGAAAGCTGCCTTCGAGATTCAACCTTAGTAGACAAGATAAACAAGTATCTGTTGAGAGTTTTAGTCAAATCGGTACGCATCTCGGACTTCAAGCCGATCACCAGGACAATCGAGCGAAATCAGATCGACGGCCTGGTCTCTGCCTTCAAGAAGTTCCTGGAGGAGCAGTTTGAAGACGATGATCCCGATTCAAGGCAGATGCTCCAGTTGGAATGAGGTGACAACATGCTGAAAGATTGGGTCTTATCAAAGCTTGAAGATGTAAAGGATAGTCCTCGGGTTCTTGTAAGCGACCCCTTGCAGCTCCTCAAGCCTGACAGCGTCATCAATGAGTTTGCCACAAGTAATGGTTTCACCGCAATACCTGCCTCTACTAACCTTGTCTTCCGCGAGCTTTATGATGCGGCCAGTTCTGATCCGGAAACGCCGAAGATACTTCTCATTGATCGAACTCCAGAGTCTCGGAAGGCTAGGTCAGCGATAAACAAGGCTCCTCCCCTCTTCTATCCAGATTTTCTGGCCAAAACACCCCAGGAGGCCAGGATACGACTGGATCTTCGCGAGTTCCTGAAAGAGAAAACAGGGGACCCAAACTGGCCTGCAGAAGCTAATGAATCCCGCTATGCGAGGTTGATCGTCAAGAATATCGAAGGAACGCTGCGCGCTCATTCCAGCCTCCGGACTGCAGACGAAAGACGTTTCACAGATCATGACTTCAAGACCATTGTCGCCTTCGCAACCCTCGGCGTGCCCGAAAAAGCCTTTAAAAAGCTCGATTCAAGGGACCTCTGGACGATAGGACTTTTAAAGCATGAAGAGCTGAGGGTGCTCGAATATTTGGCTGCGGATATTATCAAGCCCATCAAGGACCAGTTCTCGCATGCAGAACCTCCCTTCTGCTGGTTTGGCGATCATGATCCCGAGAGGGTCATCAGAGCTTTTTATCTGTCTGCCATCCTGGCCCAGCACTTCGACAACTGGCAGCTAATGCTCGCCAACATCGACCCGTTGTTGAAACCATTATCCAACATAAAACTGGAGGTTCTGAAAGAGGCAGCTCCGAAGCTGGTTGAGCTGGATTTCCTACAGGCCGACTCTGACTTGAGCGACTTGGAGGAATCTCTCTCCCAGGAGTCCCTGAAACTCCTGCTCATCGACCAGATGAAGATAATGGATGCTAAGAATTTTGCCTCTGTGATTGAGAAGGAAGAATATTCAACTTTTCTCAGATCTCTGGCACTTCTTGCGGCTCTTGAGGATCTTCTCACAAGTGAAGCGAGCCCGACCGAGCATAGAAAGATCAATGAAGTAATCTTTGGTGGTCATAAAGGTGCCAGGTTTGTAGATCTTCGGGAATCGAGCTCCTGGTCAAATCTCAAAACGGCATACCATCTGGCCTATGAGATCCGTCGGCTTAGAAGCTCTCTCTTCGAAGCTCTCCGTAAGATGCGGGTTACCAAGGATGATTTCGCTTTCGAGTTTTTCCGCGATCTCTGGAACAAGAAGGAGATCAATCGACTTGAATACAATCTCTCCCGCTTGGCAAGGCTGGCAGAAGGCCAGAAGCTCTTGCCCTGTTCCAGCGATAGGCTGCCAAAGGTATTCCTGGAATCTCTTGATCACATAAAGCAGCGGATACAAGAGGTCACGGAGAAGACAAATGATCTGCTGGACGAAATCAACCTTCGCTTCCAGGAGATGGTCAAGAAACAGTATCCTTCATGGATCGAAAAGGATGGCGATGTAATCCTGACCAGCCAGATCCTGAGAAGGTGTATCAAACCCCATTGGGACCCTGAGAAAGAGAAGGCAGTCCTGTTTATCTTCGACGGCATGCGATATGATATCTGGGATGAGCTCTTTCGTCCCATGCTGATGGGACGCATGGATTTGATCAAGGACTATCCAGCATCCTCGCTTCTGCCATCCGAAACTCATATCACAAGAAAAGCGATCAGTGCTGGAGCCAATCCGGATGAATTTGATTCTCGTCGTGGTGAAGATGATCTTTTAAAAGAGGCGCTGGCACGCGAGTTTCGCTATGCGGGCCAAGTTGATGTAGTAAATCCCGATGGAGCCGGCACTGGCGAAACCGTGCACTATCGAGCCGGGAACCTCGATGTTTACATATTCGAACTCTGTGATAAGGAGTTGCACAAGATCAAGATGAAAGAGCTCTCCGATGGCAGACTCATTCCATCAAGGCCGATAGCTTTCATTTATACGCAGCTCATCAAAGACATATTGAAGAACGAAGTTATGGAGATTGTCCGCGGCCTTTCGCCCGGGACGAAAGTATTCATAACCGCAGATCACGGCTTCGTTCAGGTGGGCCGTGAGCCGATATGGTTCAATGAAGAGGATTTGAATGACGAGTACGACTGCTCCTATTTGAACTGCAGGCTAAAGCAATCTCTTCTCTTCTCAAGGATTCCTGACCGGATCAAGGAGAACATGATAAGTTTCACCCCATCTCAGCTTCGAATGCCCAGCAAAGAGGTTATCATTTCAGACCGAAGAACGAACACTAAGATAACCAAAACATATCAATCGATCGTGTTCCCTAAAATCAGATATTATTTTAGCAGAAAGGGAGGTCATAAGCCTGATGCCTTTACTCATGGGGGAATCTCTATTCAGGAGATGATGATTCCCATGTGTGTCCTGCAGGTCAAACAGCCCGATGCCGGTGAGCTGAAAATTGAACTGCATGGACCCAAAGAGGCTGTCGAGGGTGAAGAGGTTGAATTAGGCATAATTCTGAGCCGTCCTGATGATCGCGAATCGGCTCAGGACCTGCGTGTTGACATTGAGACCAGCTACAACTGTGGCCAAGATGAAATGGCATTACCCCTAAAAGTGGCTTATTTGTCTGCCTTGTCTGAGAAAGTGGTCTTTTATCGATTTGTCCCAGACATGACTAAATTGCCTCCCTCAGAACGACTCAAAGAGGATATAAAAGTCATTATAACTGTAACTGTAAACTACAAAGAAGGCCGCAGAGCGGCACGTAGGTCACTATCCCATGAGTTCAGGATCAGGATCAACTCCGAGAAGATCATTAGGCGCATGGGCAACTTGGGCAGCATCCTGGGACTGACTCCAAGAGGCATGAGGTAACTAAGCATGAAAAAGCTATGCGATAAATCGTGGGTAGGAGATGGAGTGCTGTGAATACAAAGCTCAAAGAGGTTTTCAAAGGCAAGGTCGTCAATAAGGCTCACACCCTTAACACAGGCGTTGACGAATTCCCACGATATGTTCTGGAGTACCTCATCGACAATTTCTGCTCAGAAGAGACTTTCTACGCAGATATGGGCAAAGTTATTCTTCGTTTGAAGGAGAATTTTGTCCATGGTGCTGAGGCGGAGAAGATACGCCATTTCATAAGAGAAAACCGCCATCATACTCTAATCGCTAACATGGAAGCCCGGTTGGTCGAGACAGAGGATAAGTACTGGGCGTCTATCTCTGCCATAAACGAGAGCTTCGTTAACATTCCAGAAAGCATTGTCAATCAGTATCCCATGCTCTTATCTGGGGGCATGTGGGGGACCCTCGAACTGACCTACGATGAGACCGAGATTCATAACAAGAAAATCCGTCCCTTCAAGATCGTTGAGTTCACTCCGTTCCAGGTCAGCGTCATAAATCAGCAAGATTACATCGATAAGCGTTCCAGATTCGCGACGGATGAGTGGGTAGACGTCCTGGTAAACTCATGCGGTTTGAATCCGGATAAGTTGACCCGTAGGCAGAAGCTTCTCTACCTATGCAGATGCATCCCCCTGGTCGAGACAAATGTGAATCTTATTGAGCTGGGGCCGCGCGAGACAGGAAAGACCTATCTCTACAGGAACATCTCTTATTACGCCCATGTTCTATCAGGCGGCAAGGCTACTCCTTCCCAGCTCTTTATCAACCTCAACACCGGCAAGATAGGGGTTGTAGGGACAAGGGATTGCGTCGTTTTTGACGAGATAGCCAATACGGACTTCACGGATACCAAGTCTTTCGTAAGCATCATGCAGGCCTACATGCAGGACGCCAAGTTCAGCCGCGGAAAGAAAGAGATACTGGCCTTCGGCAGCCTGGTGTTCGTTGGGAATCTGGATGTCCAGGGCAATCTTCCCCATGAAAAGTACTATCATCTCTTCGAGCCACTCCCGGACTTTCTTCAGGTCACCGCCTTTCTGGATAGGATTCATGGTTATTTGCCCGGCTGGGAGATCCCCAAGTTGACACCAGAGAGCTATGCCAAAGACTATGGTTTTATCACGGACTACTTCTGCGAGATCATGCATGAACTCAGGCGAACAGATCCTATGAACGCTATAAGATCCCGCTTCGAGCTTGTAGATAGAGGAGGAACCGGTAGAGGAGTCTCTGGCCGAGATCAGCGTGCAATAATGAAGCTGGCATCCGGACTTATGAAGCTCATTTATCCGGATGGCAAAGTAAGTATCTGCAAATAGCCTAACCATTGATCTCTCTGAGCTCGTCCTTTAATGATTGAGAGTCGATCTTCCATCCACTTAAGAGGCCGAAGAGACTCTTTTTCTTTAGTTCAATGTCAACCTCTTCCTCCTCCATCAGGTCCAGCTTATCAAGAGGCTTCAAGACACGGTTTTCATATTTTGCCTTCACGATCATCCAATCACCAAGATAAAATAGCCGCTCAAGTTTAAATATTTAGCCCGAGTCGCTAATATCTCGACCACCTGCGGAAGAGATGCTCAGACTCACTCTCGCTTCAGCTCATCGATACCGATAAATTAATATCATTAGCCGAGCTATAAAATGAAAGGTGAATGAAAAGCCTATGTCCACTGCAAAGCTTGATGAAAAGGGCAGGATCGTACTCCCTGCCGATTTGATAGCCCGGCTTAAAATGAGTCCCGGCGACGAGTTTGTCATAGACGAAGCCACAAGCGAGTCGATACTCTTGAAGAAGAAGGACTTACGAACCATATTGGAAGGCGTCATAAAAGAGGCCCGGAAGGTGGATCTCGATAAGCTTGAGAGGGATGTCGAGGAAGAGGGCAACAGGATTGCACGAGAGAAGTACAAGATTTTTGCGGGATGTAGTTGTTTTAAAGATCTCCGATGAAGTCATAGTCCGGTGCGAGCCTTTTTTTCAGGAGGGGCAGGAGCCCGGAGGAGACGGCGGAGATGGCCCGCGAGCAAGGTGGCATCACAATCGTTCGGCGGGTCTATGTAGATCAGATCGATCTTGCCCCGGAATTCCTTGAGCAGCGAAGCCATGACCAGCTTGTTGTCTCCCCAGATGAGCCTGTTTCGGAAATCATCATGCATGGTGGTCTGCAGTTCGCCAAGAGTTGTCTGACCGGATGCCAGGGTCTCGCTCCTGGGCATGTCCACGGTCTCGATCTTCTGCCCGGGGCATGGCTGCCCCGGCCTTCGTCCCACGCTGCGGCGGCGGCCGTACTCATCGTACTTGCCATCCCAGACCAGGCTATGTCCTCATTTGGGAGAGAGGATGAGGGTTGTCCGGGCAAAAGCGAACGGGGTCAGGCATGGGGGCGGGCCTTTGGGCGGGGGCTGATGGGGGCGATTGGAAATGCGAGGCAGGACTTCAAAATGAGATTTGGGGACTTCTGGCTCAGTGTCAATTGCTATTATCCTCCCGATGATGGCTTTGCGTCGGCAAACGGGAAAAAGCTTTTGCATGACTGCCCGCCAAGGGGTTAACGTTTATATAAAAAGAGAGCTACGATGAGTGTAATGCAGAGGCTAATCGCTTACGTCTCCGGCAAGGTCCAGAAGACCGGCTACAGGGCAAGAGTTGTCACCATTGCTCAGAATTCCAGGCTGAAAGGATATGTGCAGAACCTAGAGGATGGGCGCGTGAAAGTGGTGGCTGAAGGCGAGACCATTGACCTTGAGATCTTACTCCGATCGCTTGATATCAAAAATACACTAATCCATGTGGTCGATATCAAGAAAGAGTATTCTTCTGCAACAGGCGATTTTGAAGGTTTCTTCAAGGTTGTATCCAGCGGAGGCGAGACGGATCAGAGGCTTGATGTAGCAGCAGAAAAACTCACAGAGTTAATCGTTGTTAATAAAGATATTTTAATGGAACTAAAAGCCAATCGTCAAGAGCTGAAGGAGACGCGAGCAGATATCAGAGACTCACGGGATGCAATCGTGAGTGAGATTAAGAGTTCACGGGATGCAATTGTTGGAGAGGTCCGTGAGTCACGGGATGCAATTGTTGGAGAGGTCCGTGAGTCACGGGATGCAATTGTTGGAGAGGTCCGTGAGTCACGGGATGCAATTGTTGGAGAGGTCAGTAAGTCACGGGATGCAATTGTTGGAGAGGTCAGTAAGTCACGGGATGCAATTGTTGGAGAGGTCAGTAAGTCACGGGATGCAATTGTTGGAGAGGTCCGTAAGTCACGGGATGCAATTGTTGGAGAGGTCCGTGAGTCACGGGATGCAATCGTGGGTGAGATTAGAGAGCTGCGCTCTGACATGAAAGAAACCCTTGACGAGAGGTTGATGAGAATAGAATCAGACGTCTCTCAGATAAAGGCAAAGGTCGGCTCTTAAATAGGATCCATATCGAGGAAGACGGAACACTGTTTTAGGAAGGAATCAGGTCGATGTAGATCAGGTCGATCTTGCCCCGAAAGTCCTTGAGCAGCGAGGGCTTTGCCCACAGTTGTCGCTCCAGATGAGCTGGTTCCGGAAATCATCATGCATGGTGGTCTGCAGTTCGCCAAGAGTTGTCTGACCGGATGCCAGGGTCTCGCTCCTGGGCATGTCCACGGTCTCGATCTTCTGCCCGGGGCAGGCCGCTCCGGCCTTCGTCTACGCTGCAACGGCGGCCGTACTCATTGTGCTTGCCATCTGTGGCCAGGCTATGTCCTCATTTGGGAGAGAGGGTGGGGGTTGTCCGGACAAAAGCGAACGGGGTCAGGCATGGGGGCGGGCCTTTGGGCGGGGGCTGATGAGGACGATCGGAAATGCGGCGCAGGACTTCAAAATGAGATTTGGGGACTTCTGGCTCAGGGTCAATTACTATTATCCTCCTGATGAAAATGATCTTTTGCAGTCCTATCAACCTCCGGATTTGCGACCTGCATGCACTAGATGATGGAAATCATTGATGTCCATCATCTCAGCCATTAGTATCGAACTGCTTATAACCCAAGGCAGCCATGGCTTTGCAGAAATTGCGGTCAATGGAGGAGATTTAAGTTGTTTGGAATTGAGTTTGTGCCCGATGAATCGGTCTTGAAGATCGGCTATATGGCAAAGCTGGCAGAGGATGCTGGATTTCAAAATATCTGGATCACAGATCATTATAATAATAGGGATGTTTGGACCACCTTAGCCGTGCTGTCGATGATGACCAATAAGATCTTGCTGGGAACGGGCGTTACCAATCCCTACACCAGGAATGCGGCCATCATCGCCTCGTCCATTGCCTCCATAAACGAGCTGTCCGGCGGACGGGCCATTCTGGGCATAGGCCCGGGGGACAAAGCCACCTTCGAGAAGATGGGCATCGACTGGGACAAGCCTCTCACCCGTGTCAAGGAATCGGTCCAGGCCATCCGTGCTTTCCTGGCCCGTGAGCAGGTAAACCAGTTCGGTTTCAAAGGCGCGCAGATGGCCTTTGCCACCAGCAAAATCCCCATTTACATCGGCGCTCAGGGGCCGAAGATGCTGGAGCTGGCCGGAGCCATAGCGGACGGCGTGCTCATCAATGCCTCTCATCCCGAGGACTTCAAGTTCGCCGTGCCCATGATCAGGCAAGGGGCGGAAAAGGCGGGCCGAAAGCCGGAAGATGTGCAGATCTGCGCTTACGCCAGCTTCAGCGCCGACAAAGATCCGGTCAAGGCCGTCAATGCCTCCAAGATCGTGGTGGCCTTTATCGTAGCCGGCTCGCCTGAGAACGTATTAGATCGGCATGGAGTAGGCCTGGATGAGGCGAAGGCCATCTCCGGGGCCATTGCCAAATACGACTTCAAAGCGGCCATGGCGGCTGTGACGACCAAGATGACCGAGGCCTTCTCCGTCTCAGGTGCGCCTGCAGACTGCCGGGCAAGGGTGGATGAGCTTCAGAGGACCGGCGTCACCCAGATCGTGGTGGGCTCGCCCATCGGTCCCAACAAGGAGAGCGCCATCAAGCTGATTGGAAAGCAGGTCATAGGCAAGTAGGTGGATTTGAAGTTCATGCGCGCACTCTACATTGGGCGCTTCCAGCCCTATCACCTGGGGCATCAGGCGGTCTTGGAGAAGATCGCAAAGGAGGTAGAGGAGATTGTGATAGTAATCGGCAGCGCCCAGGAGAGCCACACTCCCGAAAATCCTTTCACCGGCGGCGAGAGGATGGAGATGATCTATGCGGCTTTAAGCGAAAGCGATCTGAGAGAGCGCTGCATCGTCACGCCTTTGCAGGATATCAAAAGAAACTCGGTATGGGTCTCTCACCTGCAATCCATGGTTCCTCACTTTGATGTGGTCTATTCCAACAATCCTCTGGTGGTCCAGCTCATCGGTGAAGCGGGCATTCAGATAAGAAAGCCGCCCATGTACCGGAGAGACCTGTACTCCGGAACGGCCATCCGCAAGCTGATAAGGGAGAAATGCGAATGGTCCGGGCTGGTGCCTGCCTCAGTGGCGGCATTCATAGTGGAGAACGGCGGTGTGGAGCGTCTGATTTCCGTGTCCAAGAGCGACAGCTTTTAGCATTTGTCTTACCCAGGCAAAGAGATATAATGTAAGAAACAAATTATAAATGGATGAGAAGACTGACTGCCTTCATCTCAGGAACGGTCCAGAAGACTGGCTATCGAGCAAAGGTAGTAAACCTGGCAAATTTCCTTGGATTGAATGGATTTGTTCAAAACCTTCCCGACGACAGAGTAAAAGTTGTGGCCGAAGGTGATGAGTCTGCCCTGGAGCGTTTTCTCAATGATTTAAGGATCAAAGATTCTCTGATCGATGTGCAGGGCATCGAAATTAATTACACTTCAGCCAGGGGAGACTTCATAAGATTTGAAAAGATGGTTGCAGATGGTGAAACGGATCAGCGCTTGGACAAAGCAGCGGAACTGCTCAGTGATCTAATCGTTGTCAACAAGCAGATTGTCGCCCAATTAGTAATAAATAATGAGGAGATCAAGGGCGTCCGCGAAGAGGTCAAGGGCTCTCGCGAAGATATACGAGCCGTTTATGAAGAAGTGAAGGGTGTCCGCGAAGAGGTCAAGGGCTCTCGCGAAGATATACGAGCCGTTTATGAAGAAGTAAAGGGCGTCCGGGAAGAGGTCGAAGGCTCTCGCGAAGATATACGAGCCGTTTATGAAGAAGTGAAGGGTGTCCGCGAAGAGGTCAAGGGCTCTCGCGAAGATATACGAGCCGTTTATGAAGAAGTGAAGGGTGTCCGCGAAGAGGTCAAGGGCTCTCGCGAAGACATACGATCCGTTTATGAAGAAGTAAAGGGTGTCCGCGAAGAGGTCAAGGGCTCATGCGAAGACATAAATAAAAGCATCCAGGATGTCCGCCAGGAGGTCAATTCCGTTGGCGAGATGATCGCAGAGAAGATCGATGATGCTCGAGAAGAGATTGCAGGTGAAGTCAAAGAGCTTCATTCTGATCTAAAAGATGATCTAAAAGAGAGACTCGTCCGAATGGAGGCCGATATCTCGCAGATAAAAGCCAGGATTGGCCTATAAGAAATCTACCATCTGATTTCCCGCTACCTCCATTTTTTGTTCTCAATACTAAAAAATGCCCCGCATAATCCTATACGAGCGCGGATCCTTCCTCGGCAAGTCCGGCGAGCAGTTTCGCATCATCCGCAAGGACGAGCCGGAGGTGCTGATCCCTGCCAGGAAGGTGGAGCAGATCACGGGTTTCGGGCGGCGGCATCTGCGTCTCCTTGAGTAATTATTTATCGGTCAACAGCACATTATCCAATATTCGGTGATTTCATGAATTTTGAACACGTGGATGGAAAAGATAAAGGCCAGATCAGGCTCTTTGCCCTGAGCACCTGCATCTGGTGCAAGAAGACCCGAGATCTCCTATCATCGATGGGCGTGGCCTTCGACTACATTTATGTGGACCTTTTAAAAGGAGAGGAGAGAGCGAAGGCCGTAGCCGAGGTTAAGAAATACAACCCAAGCACCTCATTTCCCACGCTTGTCATCGGCGAGAAATGCATTGTAGGATTGAGAGAAAAAGAGATCAAGGAGGCTTTGAGTTGATGACGCAGAACTTTGTTGAGCCTACGATCGAGGATGTGGACAAGTTATACTCCCGTCTGGATAAAGATGCCAAGCAGGGTGGATACAATCTCAATCCGGATGCCGATTTTGTGAGAGGCCTGATAAAAGGTCTCCTCATAAACGAGAAGCGATACGGCTATCGTGCCTGTCCCTGCCGCCTGGCTTCCGGTGACAAATCCGAGGACCTGGATCTCATCTGCCCCTGTGACTACAGAGATGCCGATGTTACTGAATTTGGCACCTGCTACTGTGCGCTTTATGTCTCCAAAGCCGCCCTGTCGGGCAAGCAGGAGCTGTCTTCAATTCCCGAGAGAAGGCTGCCTTCAGAAGAGAGGGAGAAACTCCGGCAAAAGCAAAAAGCAGCAGCAGATGTGCTGGGAGCCGATATCGCAAAAATGGCCCTCAAGCTTTCCCTGCCCGTGTGGAGGTGTACTGTCTGCGGCTACCTCTGCGCCCGAGAGGCACCACCGGAGGTCTGTCCCATCTGCAAGGTCGGAAAGGAGCGATTTGAGCGGTTTATTTAGCTATGACCGGAAATAAAAAGGTTGAACTGAAGGTTTCCGGCATGGTTTGCGCCGTCTGCACGGCAGCAATCGAGAAGGCTCTGCGGAGTTTGGACGGCGTCGCCTTGGCTTCCGTCAACCTGGGAACGGAGACGGCATCGGTAGATTACGATCCTGAGAAACTCCGTCTGGCGGATCTGGAGAAGGCAGTAAGGGATGCTGGCTACGATGTGATTGATGAGAAGGCCGTGCTCAGAATAGGCGGCATGGTCTGCGCCATGTGCGTGGGTGCGCTGGAGAATGCCCTCAAAAAGCTGGACGGCGTAGTGGAAGTGCGCGTGAACCTGGCGTCTGAGAAGGCCTACATCACCTTCAATCCCCGCATGGTCGGTCTGGCGGATATGAAGAAGGCCGTTCTTGATACGGGCTATCAATTCCTGGGGCTCGAAGGCGAGGAAGCAATGGCTGACCGGGAGAAGGAGGCGCTTCAAAGGGATTTGGCAGACAAGAAGAAGCGCATCATCATCGGCTTTGCAACCAGCCTCTTTCTCATGGCTGTGATGTACCTGCCTGTGCACAATATCGTCCCTATGCAGTTGGCCATGGCCGTTCCTAATTTCATGAGCCTCTTCATGCTCATAGTATCGGCTCCGATCTTTGTTTATGTGAGCTACCCCATCTTTCGGGCCGCTTTACGGGCGCTTTCTAACCGGAATCTGGATATGGACGTCATGTACGGCATGGGCATTGGCGTGGCCTACGGCTCCAGCATTCTGGGGACCTTTGGAATTGTGCTCACCTCGGATTTCATGTTCTATGAGACGGCAGTTATGCTGGCTTCTTTTCTCACCCTGGGCCGCTATTTGGAGGCCGGGGCCAAAGGCCGCACCTCGGATGCCATCAAAAAGCTGGTGGGCCTTGTGCCCAAGAGAGCCACCATCCTCAGAGACGGGCGGGAGATCGAGGTATCCGTGGAAGAGGTGTTGGTGGGCGATTTGCTCATCGTAAAACCGGGCGAAAAGATTCCGGCGGACGGCGTAGTTACGGCGGGAGAGAGCTACGTGGATGAAGCCATGATCACGGGCGAGAGCGTTCCTGCCTTCAAGGAGCCGGGCAGCCGGGTAGTGGGCGGCACCCTCAACAAGAACGGATCTCTCCAGTTCTCTGCTACTCGCATAGGAAAAGACACCGTCCTGGCAAGGATCATCGCTCTGGTGGAGGAGGCGCTGGGTTCCAGGCCTGCCGTGCAGAGGATCGCCGACCGGGCGGTGGCCTATTTCATCCCCACTATCCTGGCAATCGCGGCGGCGTCATTTGTTTACTGGTATTTTGTGGCCCATAATACTCTTCTCTTCTCCCTCACCGCACTCATATCCGTATTAGTAGTAGCCTGCCCCTGTGCTCTGGGCCTGGCCACTCCCACGGCCATCACTGTCGGCATTGGCCGGGGAGCGGAGCTTGGCATACTCATCAAGAGCAGCGAAGCTCTGGAAGCCTCGGATAAGCTCAATGTCGTCGCTTTTGACAAGACCGGCACATTAACCGTGGGCAGACCGGATGTCACAGACATGACGGCTCTGGGAGTAGACGAAAAGGAGATGCTGCGCCTTGCTGCCTCAGCAGAGCGGCCATCTGAACATCCCCTGGCGGAGGCGGTCGTCCGCAAAGCCCTGGAGCGGCCACTCGTTCTGGCCAGTGCGGAAAGATTCGAGGCCAGGCCGGGAAAGGGGGTGCTGGCCTTGGTAGAAGGCAGGCAGGTAGTGGCCGGAAACAGGATCCTTTTCACGGAATTGGGCATCGAAATCGTTCCCGAGCTGCTCGAAAAGGCATCTGACTATGAAGAGCAGGGCAAAACCGCAGTGCTCATTGCCCTGGACGCCCAGGCCTGCGCTGTTCTGGCCATCTCCGACCGGCTCAAGGCATCGGCTCAGCAGGCCGTATCTGATCTGCAGAGGATGAATTTGTCTGTGGTGATGATCACTGGCGACAATGCAAAGAGTGCGGCTGCGGTGGCCAACCAGCTGGGCATAAAAACGGTTCTCGCGCAGGTTTTGCCGGAAGATAAATCCAAAGAGATCAAGAGGTTGCAGCAGAGCGGGAGCAGGGTAGCCTTTGTGGGCGACGGCATCAATGACGCTCCGGCTTTGGCCCAGGCCGATGTGGGCATTGCCATTGGCAGCGGCACAGATGTGGCCATTGAGGCCGGCGAGATTGTACTGATGAAAGACGACCTGCTGGCAGTCGTGGCGGCCATAGAGCTCAGCCGCAAGGTGATCTCGCGAATCAAGCTGAACATCTTCTGGGCTTTTGCCTACAATGTGGCCCTGGTTCCCGTGGCAGCGGGCGCGCTCTATCCGACATTCGGCATAACCTTCCGGCCAGAGCTGGCGGGTCTTGCCATGGCCTTAAGCTCTGTCACCGTCATATCCTTCTCGCTGCTGCTCAAAAAGTATATACCGCCGGCAATACAAAACAGGAACACAGGAGGCTAAAAAATGGCAATAGATCCGATCTGCAAGATGACTGTCGATGAGAAGACGGCCAAGCTCAAGAGCGAGTATAAAGGCAAGACGTACTACTTCTGCGCGCCGGGCTGCAAGAAGGCTTTTGAGGACAATCCGGCCAGGTATCTGGGGAGCTAGGCGCGACGTGGGCTGCGCTCGAAATTTTTTTATTGCCGTGATTTTTCCATCCCTTGAGTTACGCAGAGATCGAGGAACCGTCCATTATTGGCCAGCAGATTGTTCCAGCTCCCCTGCTCAACTATTCTGCCCTTTTCCAGTATGCAAATAATATCGGCATTCCTCAGCGTGGAAAGTCGATGGGTTATGATAAATGTTGTGTGACTGCCGTGCAGGCTCTCCACAGCTTCTTGAATACGCCTTTCACTCTCAGAGTCAAGGTTGCTGGTAGCCTCGTCCAAAATGAGCAATGCAGGCTTTCGAAGTATGGCACGGGCCAGGGCCAGACGCTGTCGTTCGCCCCCGGATAATCGCACTCCTCTATCTCCCAGAAGCGTATTCATGCCATCTGGCAGTCGATATACGAATTCATCGGCTGCAGCCAGCCGGAGTGCTTCTTTCATGTCTTTTTCGGATGCCTCTGGGCAAGCCCATAATAGGTTAGCGCTAACTGTATCATTAAAGAGAAATGTATCCTGCGAGACATAACCTATGAGTTTTCGCCATGCTTTGACGTGATCTTGTGTAAGCACCTTATCATCTACTAATATCGAACCTTTTATCGGCCTTATGAGTCCGATAAGAATGTCTGCCACTGTGCTCTTTCCCGAGCCCGAAGTTCCAATCAGGCCTACCGTCTGGCCGATAGGAATTTTCAAATTAATCCCAGTCAATATCGGTCTTTTGTCATAGGCGAAGTGGACATCATTAAACTCCACAGATCGGCCCAAAATTACATCTTTATTTTCTTGATATTCATTTTTAACCTCGGCTGCCTCTTCCATCTCCCTAACTGTCTCATCGAGTGATGAAAACGCAGGCATTAAGGCTATGAATCGCTGGTAGTTGCCCTGAATTGTCGCGAATTTGGGCATGAGCCTGGCAAACAGGAATAAGAGAATCAGCATGGATGCCAAAGACACATCCAGAAACTTCATGGAAAAATAAAGAGTTGCGCTTAAGGCTATCACCGAGCCCGTTTCGTAGAGGTTGGCGACTAATGCATACTGGTAAGAGACCTCGATATTCCCCAGTCCAATCTCTTCTGCCTGGCGGGAGAAGATCTCTGCATTCCTCTCCTCGGCACTATAGCTCTTGGTCGTTTTTAAGGCTGCCATATGCTCCAGAGCGGAGGCGTATAAGCTCTTGTTGGACTGGAAGATCTTGCGACCGGTGATCCTGGACCTCTCTGTTCTTTCGCGCAGCAATAGGACCAGGCATATTCCTGAGATCAGGGCCAGGGCGGTTGCCTGCGCGGAGAGGCGAATTGCCATTGTCACATAAACTAATGCGATGATTATGTTGGCGGCAAGATTTAGGATTTGAAATGTTCCGTAACCAACCCTATCCGCCTCTTGCATCAGAAGCTGGGTCAGGTCTGAGGACCTTTTCCGGGAAAGATAGAGGTAATCAGCATTGGCTAGAGCTTTATAGAATCTCACTCTTATGTGGGTGATGAAATTGTATTGAATTTTTGAGCTTAAGTTTGATTGCAGTCGATTGAGCCTGGACTGCAAGCTTACCACTGAAATATATAAAATTAGGATAATTTCTAATGTGGGCTTTATATTGAATGCTGAAAATGCATAGGCAATAGCTCCTGCAATATATCCTAAATTCCCTTGTCCTGTGTCCAGGCCGACAATCTGTAGCATTGGGATTAAAAGCAACAAACTGGCTCCCTCTGAGATGGCCATAAACACCATGAGTCCCATGACCAGAGCCACCTGGTTGGGCATGTCCCCGACCAGGGACCGAGCATAATTCAAGAATGGATTATTGGAATCTAGCGTAACCACTTCACAACCTTTGACCTGTACCTGTTCATGAGCCTTACCGGTCGGACCAGGCTATAGAACGGAAATAGAGCAACTGGAAGATCTATGATAGTCCAGTCTTCTTGCGTAGGTACGAATGCCCTATAAATGTAATACCTGAGCTTGTCCATGCTTCGTTCCCTGGCACGGATATAGAAGAGCTCCGTTTTTGTATCAGTCGGTGAGAATTTGGAGAAGAGTCTTTTCTCAACCTCGGTTGCCAGGAGTGGAACAGCTTTATCGACATCAGGTGAAGACAAATCCGGCGTGCCTGCACCCAGGATATCTCTGGCCAAAGAGACGGCAAGAAGAGTAGCTCTTTTTATTCCCAGGCATCCAGCTCGATTAAGCGTCTCATCCCAATTCAATTCCAACTGGCAAAGCTTGGCTATATCACAGATCCAGGCCAGCCTGCTCCAATAGTGCCTGGTTCCATGTTCAGATAGCACCAGCAAATTGTCTTCCCGTGAGAGGGTCAATATCTCTTGACCGAATACCTTAGCTTTCTCCGATCTTTCAAAAATATCCGATACATTAAGGTCGAACGAGTAAATTTTGGGTGCTATCTGCCAGTGAACCTCCAAAATAATTCCAAGTTTAGAATTTAAAAATTGACAATGGTGCTGGGACTTGAGGAATGCAGCTTCCTGATGTGCATTGAGTTTATCAATCATCAAGTAGCCTTTCTCAAGTAATGCAGCTTTGACGAGAGGAAAATCCTCTCTATAAATCAGCAGATCCAGATCGTCAAATTGTCTGTAAGATACATTACCATATGCCTGTATAGCGAGAAGAGGTCCCTTGAAAGGTATTGCTGGAACATCCAGGAATGCAAGGACCGTTCTCAGTTCGGCTGCAAGCTTCAGGCTTTGCAGGGCATTAATATCAAACTCTTTTTTTAGTGCTATTGGAGCCTGTGAAGGACCAAGTGCCATATATAAAAGCGGAACTACCCTGTTTCTGCCTGCGCTCTCAAGGATATGGCCCCAATTTAGACTGGAATGACTGTAATCCACCTTGAGTTCGAGATCTGATTTAAAGTGAGACCTGAGGCAATCCAGAATGAATTGATTTTCCGGGCTATATCGAGTCATTTTTCCAGATCCCTTTTAACGAGATCTATCAGATCCGGCATATGATCCAATGCATCTGCTCTGTATAGCCGCTTAATTGGCACTGTGCTAATGATCCTGGCGCAATTTCTGAGGTGTTCCGGCCCGCCCGCCGCCTTGAGCATCCCTACGGTGTAGTAGTTATTGACCATCTCCAGGAAGGCAGCCTGCGGAGGTATCGATTCCAGGCCATTCGCGCTGCCCTTCTTCAGCACATATATTCTTCTCAGGGGAATGCTTTTTTTATAAAACCCCCTTCGGGCAGAATATGCCCTCTTGTCCTCATCAGACCTTATCCTGGGCATGGTTTCAGGGTCCTGGCCCAGATATCTGGCCGACTGTGGCAAAAGCCTTATGTGGGGCAGTCCGGAAAGCACGACCGGCACATTTCCTTCCTTCTGGACTGCTATCTGGACGGCTACTATCTCATCTGATAATAGGCTGTACCCCCAGGTATGCATGGCGGCAGCTATTGTGGACTTGCCGGAGCCAGGGCTGCCCATGAATATGACCGCTTTGCCGTCGATGGCCACAGCACTGGCATGAAATACCAGAAGCCCTCTATGCTGGAGCACGGACGCCATGGCGGCATTGATAATTGAAAAGCGAAGAGAAGCCTCGTCGGCATTGGGCAGTGGATCGACAATTATCTCCCGGCCCTGTCGTACTGTGATGACTCCGGTGTCTTTTCTAGTAAATTGAATTTCATCATCAGTTGCCTTGAAAAAAGAGCCGTTTGCCTTGACCTCACCACGAAGGTCCGCCCTGCCAAACCGGATGGATACGTCGCAATCGCCGTCTCCTTCCATGAGCTCGGGAAGCACTATTTCCGATTTCAGGCATAGGCCGAAGGCTATATAGCTATAAACCATTTTTTTGATTTTTGCGAGCTGAGCTCTGCTTCTTTCCAATTGCCTTTTGTGAGACTCATCTTTTTATCTATAGGGGAACGATCCCTCTTGGTCATTGCTGCCAGGTGGTTTTGTAGTTTTGGTCATCTCAGTCAATGACCCATGCACGATTATCTTTGGTGTGCTATATGGCTTCATCTTATTCTCCTCCCTGTATGATAACTAAATTATAAAAATTTTATGTGAGAGGGCCTGATCTATCCTCATCCTTGTTGCCGCGTGCCTTACTCAAACCTTTTGTTATGGTATTTATCGATCCATGTACCATAATCTTCGGTGCGCTGTATGGCTTCATGTAATTCTACCTCCCCAATCGTTTTATTAATTAAGGCTCTGTTCTTTATGCTGGTGGCATTATGCCGGATCCCATTTCGTCCCCGTTCCCGGTAGGTTTGGGTAGCTTGGTTATATCAATTAGCGATCCATGTACAGTTATCTTTGGTTCGCTATACTGCTTCATTTTTCCCTCCTAATTGTTATCAATTTACAGTATTCTATAGAAACAAACCCGATCTATCTTCGTCCCTACTGCCGCGACCTTTTGCAGGGTCTTTTGTGATATCAACTAACGATCCATGTATGGTAATCTTAGGTGCATTATACTCTTTCATGCCAATATCCCTCCTTATGCATTCTTTGTTGTGTGACCACTCCCACGAATAAATTCGTAGGCTTCTACGGTTTTCAACCGATGGCATGTGATCCCATGCCAATTGTTTTTGTGGTTTTGTTCGCGCTGCTTGAGTCTTTTCAACTGCTGGCAGCAAACCAAGCAATACGATCCATGGGGCCGGGGCAATATATAGTTATGCCGCAGAATGAAAGTAATCTGGGCGGGGCACGATTCATCCCACCTCTGAAGAGGCAGAGATTCTCTGCCCCTGCACCCAGTAATTCCTAAATTTCTTATTTCGCGTCCTCTAAAGCATATTATTCTTTCGGTACATTCACATCGCTGTAGAGTCCCGAATGTTTGGACTTTATATACTCCTGCCCGCAAATTACATTCTTTACTAACCATTTAATTCAGTCTCCATCCGATTCAGGAACATTCCCAATTTGCATCCTTCCGGCAACCTTGA
>Ga0247842_10003995_pt1 | contig 18986 bp, 14 predicted proteins | sample LaCruzMarch2015__3_FD_192411 | JGI IMG/M metagenome (GOLD analysis project Ga0247842, IMG submission 192411) | Freshwater microbial communities from meromictic Lake La Cruz, Castile-La Mancha, Spain - LaCruzMarch2015_19m | ecosystem: Environmental > Aquatic > Freshwater > Lake | place: Spain...
TGGGCATCAACCGCGTTGTGGTTGCCGCCTGTTCACCGCGGTTATACGAGCAGACATTTCAGAATGTATTAAGGGAATCCGGCCTGAATCCATACTTATTACAGATTGCCAATGTAAGGGAGCAGTGCGCATGGGTGCATGAACCCGGCCATCAAGCAACGGAAAAGGCCAACCACCTGGTTCATGGAGCAATAAGGCGCGTGTCTCATCATTCACCTGTGGAGGAACAGTCAGTGCCGGTATTCCCGGCTACGCTTATTATAGGCGGTGGCATAGCCGGAATACAGGCCGCACTTGAAATCGCCAATTCGCAGCATGTGGTCTATCTTGTCGAGAGGGAGCCCAGCATCGGCGGCCATATGGCGCAATTCGATAAAACCTTCCCGACTCTCGATTGTTCCGCCTGCATCCTGACACCAAAAATGAATGAGGTTTCCCGCAATCCCTATATCAGGTTAATGACTTACAGCGAAGTCATGGAAGTCTCCGGATATGTGGGCAATTTCGCCGTCAAAGTTAAGCGTAAGGCACGCTATATTGATGAAGACAAATGTATCGGCTGCGGCATATGCCAGGAAAAATGTCCATGGTCAACGGCCAGCGAATTCGATGCAGGGTTGGGTTTGCGAAAAGCCGTCTACACGCCCTTCCCCCAGGCCATCCCCAATATTCCGGTCATTGACAGGGAACGCTGTGTATATTTCCTCAAGGGCAAATGCCGGGCCTGTGAAAAAGTCTGCGAAGCCCAGGCGGTTAATTTTGAACAGGAGGACATGTGTATTGACCTGCAGGTAGGTTCGATAATTGTAGCCACAGGTTTCGATGTTTTCGACCCGACTCCTATTGTCCAATATGGTTACGGCCGTCTCCCCAACGTATTTACCAGCCTCGAATTTGAGCGGTTGTGCAGCCCTTCGGGCCCTACCGGTGGACAGTTGAAACTGGTGAGCGGAAGAACTCCGGCAAGTGTTGCCATTATTCACTGCGTCGGCAGCCGTGACCAGAATTATAACGCTTATTGTTCTCGTGTATGCTGTATGCACTCCCTAAAATACTCCCATCTTTTCAAGGAGAAAACTGGAGGAGAAGTTTATCAACTATACATTGACATGCGCTGCGCGGGAAAGGGTTATGAAGAGTTTTACGAGCGCGTTCAGGGTGAGCATGTGCATTTCATCAGAGGAAAACTGGCTTCTATCGCAGCAAGCGTCACTGACGCCGAAGAGGATAATCTCATATTAACCTGCGAAGATACTTTATTGGGTAACCTGATTAATATTTCGGTAGATATGGTGGTATTGTGCGTAGCGCTTGAACCACGACATGACGCAGAACAGTTGTCACATATACTCCGGTTGGGCCGTAGCCACGATGGTTTCTTTCTTGAACGACATCCCAAGCTGGACCCGGTGGCAACCATGTCCGAGGGCATATTTGTGGTTGGCTGCTGCCAGGGTCCCAAGGATATACCCGACACAGTGGCACAGGCGTCAGCGGCATCGGCCCGCGCCCTGGCAATGATCTCGAAAGGTAAAATGGAGATGGGCGCAATTACAGCTTCCGTCGATGAAGGTGTTTGCTCCGGCTGTAAGGTTTGCAATGCTTTGTGTCCTTTCGGGGCTATCTTTTTTGATGAAACCAGTAACGTGTCGCGCGTCAATCAGGTCCTTTGCAAAGGCTGCAACGTATGTGGCGCCGCCTGTCCGAGCGGCGCGATTTCGACCCGTAATTTCAGCGCAATACAAATTCTGGCAGAGATTGAGGGGGTATTAGCATGAGCTTTGAACCAAAAATTGTTGCTTTCCTGTGTAACTGGTGTTCATATGCCGGCGCAGACCTGGCCGGCGTCTCGCGCACCAAGTGTTCGCCCAACGTTATGTCGATTCGCCTGATGTGTAGCGGCGGCCTGGAGCCGGCCTTTGTCCTCAAGGCTTTCAAAGAAGGCGCCGACGGTGTGTTGGTTTGCGGTTGTAACCTCGGCGACTGCCATTATATCGACGGAAACTACAAGACATTGATGCGCATGACACTGCTGAAAAAACTGGTCAAACAGTTGGGAATCGAAGATGAGCGGGTCCGTCTGCAATGGGTATGCGCCTCCTGCGCCGAGGACTTTGTTCAGGCTGTCAACACGATCACAAATGACGTCAAAGCACTCGGACCGTACAGCCAGATAAAGATAGAAGCCGAAGCAGAGGCCAGCCGTATTTGATATGGCCGCAAAGGATATTGTGTTATAGTAAACTAAAAGGAGTAAGGATATGTCAAAGTGGCAATGTGTGGAATGTGGTTACTTTATCGATGAAGCGAAACCTCCTGATATCTGTCCGGGATGCCGTGCCCATTGTACTTATACTGACGTAACATGTTATCGACCTGAGTGCGGTGGGCCACCTAATCCGGATCCGATGGTCATGACCCTAATTACACAACGAATCGGATTGATAGCACCGCTTCATCCGGGGCAATCGGGTAAAGCGGCGGAGGCAGTCGCTGTCGAGAAGGTAACAAAGGCAGCTTTATTTCAAGGCTTAAATGAGGAAGACATCAAGAAGGTACTGAGTATCGGACAAGTTAGGACCTACAATACGGGTGACACCGTTTTCAAGGAAGGTGATGACGCTGTACATATTTATATTGTTGAGGAAGGGAAACTGGCTGTTCAGACCGCAGAAAAACAGACGGTGTACACGGCCACACCAGGAGATGTCCTGGGTTGGTCAACGCTGGTGTTGCCATATAAACGAACCGCTTCGGCGATCGCCGCGGAGAAAGCCACAGTAGTAATTATAGACCAGGCCAAATTGCATGAGTTTTGTGAACAAAATCCACCCATAGGCTATAAGATTACACGAAATGTCGGGCGAACGATGGCTGTTCGGATGAGGACTGCCAAGGCGATGTCATCAGATATGGTTTACGGGTAGCTACATCTGGGATATGGCTCAATATCCAGTAGGCTACTGATAATGCGCATTTTCGTCATAACTGCGGGCACACGACATATCGCAGCCTCCGCTTAACGGGTAAGCATTACCTTAGATAATAAAGCACGCCATTAGCTTAGAGCGGATCAGTTGGTAAACAGCCAGTATTTCATACAATAGGTGTGCCTTTTGTTTTAAAAAGGAAGCGGATTAAGGAGAATATCTCATGAAAGACAAGGTAAAATTCTGGGCCAACCCGCATTTTTGGCTCATATTGATATTGTTTACATTAGTGACCGTGTTGCAGTACCGGGAATCACTGGGCTTGCTCAGCGGTACAGATTTGACGCTGGGGCTTAGCCGTCATGTTTTTGAGCGTATCCTCTATCTGCTTATTGTGTTTTACGCCAGTTTTGTATTTGGTTTGTGGGCGGGACTCCTCACCGTAGCCGCTGCACTCGTAGCAATGTTGCCGCGGGCACTCATACAATCACTCCACCCTGCCGATGCTATTCTGGAAATGTCGCTCGTCACAATCATCGGTATCGTTATCTGCGTCTACAACGATAGAATACAGAAATATCAGCAGAAACTGGAGGTAGTACAGGCTAAATTGCAGAATAGCAACCGCGAGGTCAAGGCCTATATGATGCGTCTTAAGACACTCAATATCGTGTCATCGGCTTTAAGCCAGTCATTGGATCCCAAAATTGTAATTGAGACCGCCAAGGACAAAATAGCAACTGTTCTGGCTATCGACCTCATACTTTTATTCTGCCTTGATGAAAAAGCCAAAGACCTTAAGCTTGTAGCTTATGATGGCATATCATCCGCACTGGCCGAAGAAATCGATCATATAAAGATCGGCGAAGGTTTTAACGGCCAGGTCGCGGCCACTGGTGAACCATTGATTGTGGAAGACGCATCATCTGACTCGAGACTAATCAGGATCGGTGTGCAGAAAGATAAAATACATCCCATGTTGATTGTGCCGATGAAATCAAAGGGCCAAGTCATAGGCACAATTTGCGTCGGTAACCGACACGACAGGAAGTTTCTCCCGGAGGAAGTAGAGCTGCTAAGCACTATAGCAGGACAGATGGGTACAGCCCTGACCAACGCGTATCTATTCGATGAAGCCAAAAGGAAATAGACCGGTTATACATGGCGGGCTAACAGAAAATACAGGGGCCGGGGATAAAACCGGCCCCTGTATTTGTGGGGGCAGGGATGCCTATGTGCTCGGCAACCATGCTTTTAATCAAATCCACACCGCGTAGAAAACTTTGAAGGCAGAGATCAGGTTGGGGCGGGTTTTCAAACCCGTCCGCCTGAACGGGCGCACCTGAAGGTACGCCCCTACGTTCGACTTTCTTATCTCCTGGGCTTTTTATCCACCCTCAACAGGAAGTATTCCAGGCTATCTTTTAATGCCAGCCAGCTTGCCTCGATGATGTTGGTGGAGCCGCCCACTGTGCGCCACTGCACCCTGCCGTTGGAAGATTCTATAAATACGCGCACCAGCGAGCCCGTGCCACTGCTGCCTTCAAGTATGCGTACCTTATAGTCGATGAGGTCAACTTTGGCCAGGCCAGGGTAAAACTCCAGCAGCGCCTTACGCAGGGCGCGGTCGAGCGCATTAACCGGGCCGTTGCCCTCGGCCGCTGTGTGCATCACCCTGCCCTCCACCCTGACCTTGATGGTGGCCTCGGCCAGGAGCTCGCTGCCTATGTCATAAACGGAGGGCTGCCGTCTGTGCCTCTCAACCACGACCATGTAGTCTACCAGATTGAAGGGTGGCTTATAGCCGGGCTGCGCCCGCAGCAGGAGCAACTCGAAGGACGCATCGGCATCTTCATACTGGAAGCCGAGGTTCTCCAGGTGCTTGACCTGCTGGAGTATCTTACGCGCCTCTTTACCTTTTGGAGGCACGTGGATACCAAGCTCTTTAGCCTTGAAGATGATATTGCTCTTCCCGGAGAGTTCGGACACCACTATTTTGGGGTCGTTGCCAACGGACGCCGGGTCGATATGCTGGTAGCTGTCTCCCCACTTGGCGATGGCCGATACATGCAGCCCGGCCTTGTGCAGGAAGGCATTGCTGCCGACATACGGCAGATTGGAGACCGGCGGCAGGTTGGCCACTTCTGAGACGAAGCGTGAAACGTCAGTCAACCGTGACAGTTGAGCTGCCGACAGGCACCTGATGCCCAGTTTGACCTGGAGCGCCGGTATGACAGAGCAGAGGTTGGCGTTGCCGCAACGCTCGCCGTAACCGTTGATCGTGCCTTCAACGTGGCTGGCGCCTGCCTGGACCGCCGCCAGTGAAACGGCCGAGGCCATATCACTGTCGTTGTGCGCGTGTATGCCCAGCGGGCAGCCCAGCTTTTTTACCGCTTTCTTGATTGCTGCCGACGCCTCAGATGGCAGAGTCCCGCCGTTAGTATCGCACAGAACCAGGCAGTCCGCCCCTCCCCTGGCCGCTGCCGCCAGGGCCTCGAGGGCATAGGCGGGGTTCGACTTAAATCCGTCGAAAAAATGCTCGGCATCGAAAAAAACCGTCAATCCCTTCGACTTCAGGAACGCTATTGATTCTTCGATTATGGCCAGGTTGTTGTCCAGGCTTGTTTCCAGTACGCGCCTGACCTGGATGTCCCAGGCCTTGCCTACGATGTTAGCGGCATGGGCGCCGGATTGAACCAGCGATAGCAGCCCGGCATCGCTGGACGCCGAGGTGTCTACACGTCGTGTGCTGCCAAAGGCTACTAATAATGCGTTCTTAAGCTTCAGACTTTTAGCCCTGGCAAAGAACTCCGTGTCCTTGGGGTTGGCCCCCGGCCATCCTCCTTCGATGTATTGAATGCCGAATTCATCCAGCTTCTGTGCGATCTTGAGCTTGTCGGCGACGGTGAAGGAGATTCCTTCCTGCTGTGCACCATCCCTCAGTGTCGTATCATAAATGTCAACGTGTCTCATAATAGCGGGCTCATTTTTTAATATTTCGCGCAATGAGCTTACCCATCTCTGCCGTGCCTGCCTGTTTCATACCGGCGGTTAAGATATCTTTGGTGCGGTAACCCTCCTTGAGCACTTTCAGTACGGCCTGTTCGACCGCTGCGGCCTCTTTGCCAAGCCCCAGCGAGTAATGCAGCAGCATACCTGCGCTCAAAATGGCGGCAATGGGGTTGGCCAGGTCCATGCCTGCGATATCCGGCGCACTGCCGTGGATGGGTTCGTACAGGCCGAATGCCCGGGTGGATTGGCCTCCCGGTATACCGGCCAGGCTGGCGGAGGGCAGCATGCCCATGGAGCCGGCCAGCATAGACGCCTCGTCGGTAAGTATATCGCCGAACATATTCTCGGTCACGATCACATCGAAATAGGCCGGGTCACGGATCAGGCGCATGGCGCAGGCGTCTACCAGCATATTATCCATACTGACCTTCGGGTACTCGGTCGCCAACTCACCCGCTATCTGCCGCCACAGTCTTGAGGACTCCAGTACGTTGGCCTTGTCTATTGAAGATAGTCTGCGGCGCCGGGAAAGGGCCAGCTCAAAGCCTACTCGCAGGATACGCTCGATCTCTTTTTCTGTGTAAGCCATTGTGTCCACCGCCCGCCTTCCCCTGGAGGTGCTCCAGCGCTTCTTGGGCCTGCCGAAGTAGAGGCCGCCGGTCAGCTCACGCACCACCATCAGGTCCACTTTGCGCACGACCTCCGGCTTGAGGCTGGTGGCGTCCTCCAGCACCCTGAACATCTTTACCGGGCGAAGGTTGGCGAAGAGTCCCAGTTCCTTGCGTATGGCCAGCAGCCCGTCCTCGGGCCTGGTTGCGGCGTTCGGGTCGTCCCATTTAGGCCCCCCTACCGCGCCCAGCAGCACCGCGTCGCAGTTGCGGCACATGTTTATGGTTTCCCGTGGCAGGGCGCTGGCAGATTGGTCGATGGCTATACCTCCGATCAATCCATGTTTGTAGGTGAAACGATGGCCGAAGCGGCTGCCCACTTCATCCAGCACGCGCCGGGCTTCGTTGGTTACGTCCGGCCCGACGCCGTCTCCTGCGAGGACTGCTATAACGAAGTTCAAATCACTTTGCTCCCGAGAGTCTTTTCCTGGTGTACTCAACCAGCCCGCCCGAGTTTATGATCTCCATCATGAAAGCGGGATATGGTTTTGACCTGAAGGTCTGACCGCTGGAAACATTGGTTATTGTTCCTGTCGCCGGATCGGCCTCCACCATATCTCCCTGCTTGATATTGTCCACGGCCTCCTCGCATTCCAGCATGGGCAATCCCGTGTTAATGGCATTGCGGAAGAAGATGCGCGCGAAGCTCTTGCCGATAACGCAAGAGATTCCCGACGCCTTGATGGCCACCGGAGCATGCTCGCGCGAGGAGCCGCAGCCGAAGTTTGCTTCAGCCACGATAACGTCCCCGGGTTTGACCCGGCTCAGAAAGTCCGGGTCGATATCTTCCATACAGTGCGCTGCCAGCTCTGCGGGGTCGTGCATATTGAGGTAGCGCGCCGCTATAATGGCGTCGGTATCTATATTGCTGCCGTATTTGTGGGCCTTGCCTTTGTGTGCCATTATTCCAACTCCACAGGGCCGGCGATCCTGCCCAGCACGGCGCTGGCCGCGGCCACGGCCGGGTTGGCCAGGTAAACCTCGGATTTTACATGGCCCATCCTGCCTACGAAGTTGCGGTTGGTAGTGGAAACACACCTTTCCCCTGCGGCCAGTACGCCCATATGCCCGCCCAGGCAGGGGCCGCAGGTGGGGGTGCTGACAGCCGCGCCGGCTTTAACAAAGATTTCAATCAGCCCTTCTTTGAGCGCATCCAGGTAGACCTGCTGTGAACCGGGCAGTATGATGCAGCGCAGGTGAGGGTCGATCCTCCTCCCCTTGAGCACCCGTGCCGCCAGGCGCAGGTCCTCCAGCCTGCCGTTGGTGCAGCTGCCGATGACCGCCTGGTCGATGGGAACATTACCTGCCTGGCTGACCGGCCGGGTATTTGAAGGAAGATGGGGGAAGGCTACCTGTGGCTCGATCCTGGAGGCATCGTATTCAATCACTCGTATATATTCTGCATCCGCATCGGCTTCGTACACCTGGTATTTATTCCTCGTGCGTCCTTTAAGGTACCGCCGTGTCGTGTTATCTACGCGGAAAAGGCCTGCCTTACCGCCGGCTTCGATGGCCATATTGGCCATGGTGAAGCGCCCGTCCATGGAGAGAGCGTCTATGGCTTCGCCCTGGAATTCCATGGCCGAGTAGAGCGCACCGTCCACACCTATGTCGCCGATGGTGTGGAGGATGAGGTCTTTGCCCCCGGCCCATTTGCCCGGCTTGCCGTGGTAAACGAACTTGATGGTGGGCGGCGCCTTCATCCAGATCTCTCCGGTGGCCATGGCCACGGCTATGTCGGTCGAGCCCATCCCCGTGGCGAAGGCGCCCAGCGCGCCGTAGGTGCATGTGTGGGAATCTGCCCCCACAATTACCTCCCCGGGCAGTGCCAGTCCCTTTTCAGGCAAGATGACATGCTCGATGCCCATCTCCCCCACCTCGAAGTATATCAGGCTGTGTTGCCTGGCAAACTCGCGCATCATTTTGGCCTGCGTAGCCGACTGTATATCTTTATTGGGGCAGAAATGGTCCGGCACCATTACGATCCTTGTGGGATCGAAAACTCGCGGGACGCCCAATCGCTCGAATTCTCTTATGGCGATGGGCGCGGTGACATCGTTGGAAAGCACCAGGTCGCACCTGACGCTGAGGAAGTCCCCCGGGCTAACTCTCTCCCTGCCGGAGTGCGCTGCAAGTATCTTCTCTGCCAGTGTCAATTTAGCTATCAACCTTTATCTTTTTCGGGCGCAGCTAAAGCAACGCCCCTACGAAGAGATTTCTGTAGGGACGGGCCTTCAGGCCTGTCCGTCGTTGCGGGCGCAGCTGAAGCAACGCCCCTACGAAGATGTTTCAACATTCACGTCATCCTTTAACCCTGGGTAACATTAAGACCACTACAGTAACCAGGGCCGCTGCCGCCGCAATGAAATAGAGCCCGGCCCCGGCTGCTATGCCGACGGCGGCTGTTACCCAGATGCTGGCTGCCGTGGTGATACCCATGACCTTGTCGCCGCGCATGCCGCGGAAGATCACACCGGCGCCGATGAAGCCGATGCCCGTGACCACGCCCGCGGCTATCCTGGACGCATCCACGTTCCCCGAGAATCCCATCACCGAGACCACCGTGAAGAGGGCCGAGCCCAGGCAGATGAGGATATGGGTGCGCAAACCAGCGGGCTTCTTAGCCCTCTCGCGCTGGAACCCGATGATCCCTCCCAGAACGACGGCCAACAGGAGGCGTAGGCCGGCCTCCATCTCAGGGCTCATCCCCATCCTCCTCCCTGTGGGACCTCTTGCTGACGAGCAGGCGGTTGAGGGCATTCATATAGGCCTTGGCGCTGGCCACGATTATATCGGTATCGGAACCGCGGCCGGTATAGGTGGCGCCCTCGCTCTCGATGCGGATAAGCACCTCACCCAGGGCGTCTATGCCCTCGGTTATCGATGATACGCTGAACTCCGTCAACGTATTGGGCACACGCACGATGCGGTTGATGGCCTTGTAGACGGCATCCACGGGGCCGGTTCCCAGAGAAGCGTCCGCCAGTATCTCCTTATTGGGCCCGGTCAGCCGCACCGTAGCGGTAGGCATGCTGTGGTTACCGCAACTGACGCCTACATGCTCCAGGTGATACACCTCGGTAGCTGTGCGCAGCTCCTCCCCGATGAGCGACTGTATGTCCCGGTCGGTGATCTCCTTCTTCTTGTCGGCCAGCTCTTTGAAGGCTTTGAATGCGTGGTTGAGGGCCGCGTCATCGAGCGTGAAACCGAGTTCCAGCAGCCGTTCCTTGAAGGCGTGCCTGCCGCTCAGCTTGCCGAGCACCAATGCGCTGGATGGTACACCCACCGCCCGGGGGTCCATAATCTCGTAGGTGCCGGCTTTTTTAATGATGCCATCCTGGTGGATGCCGGACTGGTGGCGGAAGGCGTTGGCGCCCACGATGGCTTTGTTCTGAGGTACTACGAAGCCTGTGAGCTCGCTCACCATACGGCTGGTTTTATATATCTGAGAAGTGTCTATGTTGGTGGCGATGTGAAAGAGGTCGTCGCGGGTTTTGAGCGCCATCACCACCTCTTCCAGGGCTGCGTTGCCGGCCCTCTCTCCTATACCGTTGACAGTGCATTCCACCTGTCTTGCCCCCTTGCGGACAGCCTCCAGGCTGTTAGCCACGCCCAGGCCAAGGTCGTTGTGGCAGTGGACGCTGATCAGTGCCCTGGAGATGTTGGGCACATTTTTAACGATGCTATCGATCAGCCTGCCGAACTCCCCGGGGGTAGAATAGCCCACCGTATCGGCAATATTAACCGTCGTGGCCCCCGATTCTATGACAGCCTCCAGTATCTCAAAAAGAAATTTGGAATCGGTACGGGTAGAATCCATCGGTGTGAACTCAATATCGTTGAGATATCCTCTGGCGTGCGCCACCATGCTCCCGGCCAGCTTGAGAACATCGGCCTGGCTTTTCTTAAGTTGGTAGGCCAGGTGCATGCTGGAGGTTGAGATGAAGATGTGGATGCGGCCTTTCTTGGCCGGCCTGACTGCCTCCCAGGCGCGGTCGATGGCCTCCCTGTTGGCGTGGCTGAGGGCGCAGACCGTTGTGTTGCTCAGCTCGCGTGCGATCAGGCGCACTGCCTCAAAATCGCCCTGGGAGCTGATGGGGAAGCCTGCCTCGATAATGTCAACGCCCAGTTTCTCAAGCTGGCGGGCGATCTCCAGCTTCTCCTGCGGGTTGAGGCTGGTACCTGCCGCCTGCTCCCCGTCCCTCAGGGTTGTGTCAAAAATAAGGACATGTTCACCTTTCATATTTACGTCCTGTCATAATGCCATTGCGGGGACATCTGAAACGGCTACTTCAGCCAGGGCATCATGGCGCGCAGCTTTTTACCCACCACCTCGATCTGGTGCTCGCTCTCCCGCCTCTTAAGCGCATTGTAAACCGGCCGATTGGCCTGGTTCTCCAATATCCACTCCCGTGCGAAACTCCCGTTCTGAACCTCCTCCAGTATCTCCTGCATCTCAGCCTTTACCGACTCATTGATTATCTGCGGGCCGCGGGTGTAATCGCCGTACTCGGCCGTATCGCTGACCGAGTAGCGCATGAAGCTCATGCCCCCCCGGTGGATGAGGTCCACGATCAGCTTGAGCTCATGCAGGCATTCGAAGTAAGCTATCTCGGGCTGGTAGCCGGCCTCTACAAGCGTCTCGAACCCCGCCTTGATGAGGGCGGTTACCCCGCCGCACAGCACGGCCTGCTCACCGAAAAGGTCGGTCTCGGTCTCCTCCTCGAAGGTTGTTTCTATAACGCCGGCCTTGGCGCATCCAATGCCCCTGGCGTAGGCCAGCGCCTGGTTCTTGGCTTTGCCTGAGGCGTCCTGGTATACAGCGATGATGGCCGGCGGGCCCGACTTCTCGGTGTAAAGCTGCCGGACCATATGGCCCGGGCATTTGGGCGCGATCATGGATACATCGATATAGTCGGGTGGTACGATCTGTCCGTAATGGATGTTGAAACCGTGGGCGAACATGAGCGTCTTACCCTTGGCCATCTGGTCGGCGATCGATTCCCTATAGACTTTAGCTTGCAGCTGATCCGGGACGAGCATCATGACAACATCGGCCTTCTTTGACACTTCAACCGCATCCAAAACGTCAAATCCCGCCTTTTTGGCGGCCCTGTGCCCCTCCGTCCCTTTAGCCTCGGCGACTATGACCTTGAGGCCGCTGTCGCGAAGGTTTTGCGCGTGGGCGTGGCCCTGGCTGCCGTAGCCTATGATCCCTATGACCTTGTCTCTTAACAAGGCCAGGTCTGCGTCTTTTTCGTAATAGATCTTTGCCATATTTCCTCCTGCCGAAATAATGAGCTCGATGTTTACGCAGCTACCAGTCCGGTAAGTTCTCCTCCTCAGGTGCTGCCTGTTCTGCGACGTGTCTGAGCGGTTTGTTCTCCTCGATTGTGAGTGGGCCGGTGCCTCCGCGCGGCAAGGCGATGGCGCCGGTACGTGACATCTCCCTGATGCCGAACCCGCGCAGCAGTTCGATAAGTGTGTCCACCTTGTCCGCTGTGCCGGTTACCACGAGTATTAATGAATCGGGTGATACATCCACAATGTTGGCCCTGAAGATATCCACTATCTGGATGATCTCGCTGCGCGTGGACGGCGTGGCTTTGACCTTGATCATGGCCATCTCGCGGGAAACCGGGTTTTCACCCGTGATATCGGCGATACGGATGACCTCGATTACCTTGTCCAGCTGCTTCCTGACCTGCTCGATGTTGGCGTCGTCCCCCTCCACCACTATGGTCATGCGTGAGAGGCCGGGCTGTTCGATATGTCCGACGGCAATGCTCTCTATATTGAAATTGCGCCGTCTCAGAGTACTGGCTATACGGTTCAACACGCCCGGCCGGTCCTGCACCAAGGCTACTAATATATGTTTTCTATCCAACTAAAATGTCTCCATTAATGATATTAGGCTGCTACTTCTTGAGGCTTGCCGCCGGGTTGGGCAACTCGAGGAACTCGACGATTGTCTTGCCCGGCGGCACGAAGGGGTAGACATTCTCCTCGGGCTCGACGATGAATTCGATGAGGAAAGGCCCCTTGTGCTCCATGGCCTTGTGAATAGCAGGCCTCACGTCTATCTTCTTGCTGACCTTAACGCCCTTGATCCCGTAAGCCTCCGCGATCTTGACGAAATCAGGGTTATAAAGCCGGGTGCCGAAGTACCGCTTGTTATAGATAAGCTCCTGCCACTGCCTGACCATGCCCAGCCAGCCGTTGTTGAAGACGGCTATATTGATATCCAGGTCCTCCTGCACTATGGTGGCCAGTTCCTGTACCGTCATCTGAAAGCCGCCGTCGCCGGCGATGCACCAGACCGTTTCATGCGGGCATCCTACCTTGGCCCCGATAGCGCCGGGAAGCTCGAATCCCATGGTGCCCAGGCCGCCCGACGATACGAAGCTGTTGGGTTTGTCATAGTAGAAATACTGCGCTGCCCACATCTGCGCCTGCCCCACACCGGTGACAATAATGGTGTCGCCCTTGGTGGCCTCGTATATCTGCCTGATGATGTACTGCGGCAGGATGTCCTCGTGGTTGCGTATCTCCATGGCCGGGTGCAGCGACCGCCATTCGTCAAGCTGTGACAACCATGCGACGTGTTCGCGCCTAACTACCTGTTTGTTGAGCACTTGCAGTACGTTTTTAAGGTCACCCACGATGGGCACATCCACCGGGATGTTTTTACCGATCTCGGCGGCATCGACATCGATATGCACCACGCGCGCGTGTGGCGCGAAAGTACTGACGCCGCCCGTGGCGCGGTCGTCGAACCTCATGCCTACGGCGATCAGAGTGTCCGCGTTGTGCACGGCCTTATTGGCGTAGCCCATGCCGTGCATGCCCAGCCATCCGTAGCTCAGGATGTGCGATTCGGGAAAACAGCCGATGCCGAGGAAGGTCGTGACCACCGGTATCTGCGCGTTTTCGGCCAACTCCCTTAGCTCGGGGAAAGCCTTAGATATATTGATCCCGTGGCCTGCGATGATTACCGGGCGTTCCGCCGAATTGATCAGGTCGGCTGCCTTTTTCACCTGGGAGGGGTGTCCGAACAGCTTGGGTTTAAAGCCGGGTAGGTCCACCTTCTCGGGGAAGCTGAACTCAGCGCGGCCCTGGAATACGTCCCTGGGTATATCAAGCAGGACAGGTCCCGGCCTGCCTACCTGGGCCACATATGCAGCCTCATGTATGGCCTTTGCCAGGTCGTTGATATCCAGCACGAGCTGGTTGTACTTGGTTATGGGCACGGTAATGCCCGTGATGTCGATCTCCTGAAAAGCGTCTTTGCCGATGAAATGGGTAGGCACCTGGCCGGTAATAGCCAGCAGAGGAACAGAATCGAGGTAGGCATTGGCTATGCCGGTAACAAGGTTAGTGGCGCCCGGGCCCGAGGTGGCCAGGCAGACGCCCAGCTTGCCGGTCACTCGCGCATAGGCATCGGCCGCATGGGCCGCGCCCTGCTCATGCCTGACCAGTATATGGCGCAGTTGGGGGTATCTTGGGATGGTGTCGTAGAGGGGAAGCAGCACACCGCCGGGAAAACCGAAGATGACCTCGACACCTTCCTTGATCAGGCATTCACATAGTATCTCTGCGCCGGTCTTTATCATCTACCCTGGTCACTCCTAATCCTTAAATACCGCTCCCTCGCTGGCAGGTCCGACCTGCTCAATGTACCGCTTGAGATACCCGCTCTTAATGCTGGTCTTAAATGGGGGCAGGTCTTTGAGGCGCCGTCTGATCTCCGCAGCGCTGACATCGACTTCCAGCTTCCTGGCAGGTATATCTATACTGATTATATCACCGTTTCGTACAGCCGCGATGGGACCGCGGTCCGCAGCCTCGGGCACGACGTGTCCGATGGCGGCGCCCCTGGTGCCGCCCGAGAAACGCCCATCCGTTATTAACGCCACTTTGCTGTCCAGTCCCATACCGGTTATTAGCGAGGTAGGCGTGAGCATCTCGCGCATTCCCGGCCCTCCGCGCGGCCCCTCATACCTGATAACAATCACATCGCCCGCCTTGATATTGCCACCCATAATGCCCCTGGTCGCGTCCTCCTCGTTTTCGAAGACACGGGCCGGGCCTTTATGTACCATCATCCTTGGATCCACCGCCCCGCTTTTTACCACCGCTCCGCCGGGGGCGAGGTTGCCGAAAAGAATGGCCAGTCCGCCGGTTTTCGAAAATGGCCTGGATAAAGGCCTGATCACATCGGGGTTTCTCACCCTGGCATCACGGTAGATACTCGAGAGCGGCTTGAGCGTCACCGTCTTACACCCACCGTCCAGCAGCCGGGCTATCTCATGCATAATGGCCGGGATTCCGCCCGCCAGGTCGAGGTCCTCCATATGGACATCGCTGGCCGGGCTGATCTTGCACAGGTGAGGCACCCTGTCGCTCAACTCGTTGATATGCGATAAGCCGAACCTGATGCCCGCCTCATGAGCAACGGCCATGAAGTGCAGCACCGAGTTGGTGCTGCCGCCCAGCGCCATATCTACGGCAAAGGCGTTGCTGATGGATGCCCTGGTTATAATGTCGCGCGGACGCAGGTTGTTTTTCAGAATTGCCATTATCTGTTGTCCGGCCTGCCTGGCCAGATGAAGCCTGCGCGAATCTACGGCGGGGATGGTACCGTTGCCCGGCAATGCCATTCCCAGCGCCTCTGTCAGGCAGTTCATAGTATTGGCTGTGAACATGCCGGAGCAGCTGCCGCAGCCGGGACAGGCAGCAGTCTCGATCTCCTCGAGTTCGGCCTCGCTGATCTCACCCTTAGCCGCGCTGCCCACTGCCGTGAATACCGAGATCAGGTCGACGGTCCGGCAGGATCCATCCTTGTGAAGTTTTCCCGCCAGCATGGGTCCGCCGCTGATAAATATGGAAGGTATATTCAGCCTGACGGCGGCCATCAGCATGCCCGGGACGACCTTGTCGCAATTGGGGATAAAGACCAGTGCATCGAACTGGTGGGCTTCGGCCATGATCTCCACAGAGTCTGTAATCAGCTCGCGGCTGGGCAGGCTGAACTTCATGCCGGGGTGGTTCATGGCAATGCCGTCGCAGACGCCGATGGTGTTGAATTCGAACGGGACTCCACCCGCGCCGATGATACCGGTCTTGACGGCGCTGGCGATGGTATTTAGATGCATGTGCCCGGGAACTACTTCGTTGAAGCTGTTAACAACGCCTATGAATGGCTTGTTGAAGTCGGCGCTGTGGACGCCCACAGCCCTCAGCAGGGCCCTGTGAGGTGCCCTCTCGATACCCTTTTTTATGCTATCGCTTTTCATGTGACAGATATCCCACTGTTGAATTTCTCGGGTCGCCTGACAGGTTCCGCACAGGTACGGTGGAGATTGTAGTAAACTATCACAGGTAATTATTTATTGTCAAGCAAAAACAACTCTGTGAGGGGTTGAATTATGTATATAAGAACAGAGTAACAAGCGGATATCAACCGGTTTTAAATGCAAACCTGCCGCTGTTGAAAAGCTCCAGGCAGGCATCCACTACATCAGCATCATATAGCTTACCTTTGTTCTTTGATATCTCCTCAAGTGCCTTATCGATGCCAAGTGCCGGCCGATATGGGCGGTGTGAAGCCATGGCTTCAATCACATCCGCCACTGCCAGTATTTTTGCTTCTAAAAGAGTATCCTCACCCTTTAGCCCGTTGGGATAACCTGAACCATCCAGCCTTTCATGGTGCTGCAGGACGGCCTTTGCAATCGAACAGGGGAGATCCATATCTTTGACAATATCGTAGCCGGCTTGAGCATGAGTTTTTATCAAATTGAATTCACCATCAGAAATTTTACCGGGTTTGCTGAGTATATCAGAAGGAACATATATTTTCCCGATATCATGGATTACCGCCGCCATCCGGAGTTGATCAATTCGGGTATCTTCAAACTTCATTTCCCGGGCTATGGCGATTGCTAGATCGGCTACTCTCTGCTGATGGCCGGCAGTGTACGGATCCCTCGTTTCCACAATTTTAACCATGGTATCGATTGCGTCATTCAAGGTTTTCTTCAGGGATTCATAACTTTTTACAAGTTTTTCTTCAGATAGCTTGCGCTCGGTGATATCTTGCACAGTTCCACTAATGAGTGATGGATTGCCCGCTTCGTCGAGCAGAAACTCGCCGGGTTCTGCCCACACCACATGAACCGACTGATCAGGCCAGATCACCCGGTATTCCAGCGGGACCGACTGGTTATGTTCGATGACGGAGAGATTTGCTTGTTTTACTTTGAGGCGATCATCCGGGTGGACGGCTTGTGCGATCACGGTCTCAAGTGAACTGGGAAATGTCTGTCTCTCCAACCCAAAGATCCAGAACATCTCGTCCGACCAATCCAGTTGCTTCTCCTTGACGTTCCAAGTCCAGTTGCCTATATGGGCATAGTGCTGCGCTTTTTTCAGTTGCGCTTCTGATTTACGTAACGCTGCCTCCCCCTGCTTGCGGTCGGTGATGTCTGTAAGTAAAACCACTTTACTTGTGGGACCACTACCTGCATCAGTAAAGGTAGAGATATGCAGGTCATAGGTTCGCTGTTTACCATCTCGTTCTAAGACAAGCCTTTCACCTGCTTTGGTCATTTCATTGAACGGCATCATTGGGGTAGGATGATAGGGCCATATCCGTTCTATGGACAGTCCAAAGGCATCTGAAATTCCATAACCGATCAGTTGCTCCGCTGCCGGGTTCAAGTCCAGGACACGGTTCTGTAAATCCAGTACTAATATGCATTCTTCAATGCGTTCGAATACGATATCACGCGCAATGGGTACAACTTGCTCCAGATGGAATTTAGGCAGGTTAAATATAAGTATGATAGCTCCAATACAGGCCGTCCACGATGAAAGACCCACTGAGAGTTTTAAAAATGAGAGCAGGCCCATCACCTCGATAAAAGCTGTTATCATGGGAATAACCGCGGCGATTAGCAGATATATTGATTCCCTTCTGTAGCCATAGCGGCGGCTGATGATATTCCAGATAATGAGGAGGCTGCCGGTTAAAGTCAGCATGGCTATGTAAACCATGCAGGCCCAGTAAATTATGCCATAGGTAGGTTGAAGCGGCAGGTAAGGATTCTGGCTGTCAAGACCAATCTCCGTCCACATAAGCCCATATATATTATTGGTCCAGAGCCCCAATATAGCTATGAGTGGCATGATGCCGAACAGAATGTAGATACGCCAGGCAAGTAATTTTCTGGGCCCGAGGTAGTGCAAAATATAGAACAACCAGAATGTCAGGGCCATCATTCCCAGGACAAGTTGTAACCCTACCAGGTATTCTTTATAAGAAGCCACCGGGAGTCCAATTTCAATAGCGTGCGACAGTATCCAGAGCGCACAGAAAAATACAAGTGTTACCCCGGTGAGTCTTGCCTGACGGTTGAGATCCCGCCAGGGAAAGTAAATTGCCAGTACCAGCAGGATAGCTGAGGCTATTAATTCTGCGATAACACTAAGTGACCATTGCCATAACATATATCACACTGTTTTAAACCCAAATTTGCCGCTGTTGAAAAGCTCCAGGCAGGTGTCCACTACACTGGGATCATAGAGTTTGCCCTTGTTCTTTGAGATTTCCTCAAGTGCCTTATCGATACCCATGGCCGGACGGTAAGGGCGGTTAGAAGCCATGGCTTCAATCACGTCTGCCACTGCCAGTATTTTTGCTTCTAAAAGTGTATCCTCACTCTTCAGCCCTTGGGGATATCCAGAACCATCCAGCCTTTCATGATGTTGCAGGACGGCCTCTGCAACATCACCCGGGAAATCCATGCCTTTGACAACTTCGTAACCGCTCTCAGCATGAGTTTTTATCAGGTTAAATTCGATATCGGAAATTTTTCCAGGTTTGCTGAGTATATCAGAAGGAATATACATTTTCCCTATATCATGTATTACTGCCGCCATCCTGAGTTGATCAATTCGGGTATCTTCCAACTTCATTTCTCCGGCTATGGAGATTGCCAGGTCGGCCACTCTCTGCTGGTGGCCTGCTGTATACGGGTCTCTTATTTCCGCAATTTTAGCGATGGTATTGATGGCGTCATTCAAGGTTTTCTTGAGAGACTCGTAGCTTTTTAATAGTTTTTCTTCAGATAGTTTGCCTTCGGTGATGTCGGTCATCAGGGTTGTGATACCCACTATTTTTCCATCTTTATATATAGGCCGGCTGGACGTGCGTACAAATATGACCCTGCCGTCTTTATCCATTACGCGGAATTCCCACGGTTTCAGCTCCCCGGACATCAGGCCGGTGAAACGGTCTAAAAGGGCCGGCACGTCATCCGGGTAAATAAGCGAAGTAAAAGAATTCCCTACTAAGTCAATGACCTTGTACTTG